>Ga0265297_10008922_pt1 | contig 13190 bp, 6 predicted proteins | sample Munlanlwell13791_FD_192502 | JGI IMG/M metagenome (GOLD analysis project Ga0265297, IMG submission 192502) | Leachate microbial communities from a municipal landfill in Southern Ontario, Canada - Leachate well 137-91 | ecosystem: Engineered > Solid waste > Landfill > Unclassified | place...
AACATCCCTGTCGGCAACAACAATGAATAACCACTCTTTTGCATTTTTCTCTTTCCTTTTTCGTAACGCAAAGATAAAATTTTGTTACCCCTGTCCCCAACTTTTACTTATGATCCATATAAACGACAGTATTTTTGAGCGTAAGCGAAAAAACTGTTTTTGTGTGGGTAAGTAAAAGATACCGGGTCCGACGCAGCAGCCACAGGCTGCAAGTCACGACAGCTGGAGTATCACAATCTCAAAAATCATCTCCTTTTCGAGAGAATTAAAGCATCCAATAAAGCATTATTAATTTCTCCATTCATATTCTCATTCAAAGGGTCGTAGTATATCTCCAGTTTGTTGTTTCCCTTTCTAAGTTTAATCTGTAATGTATTTGAATATCCCCAATTGGACCACTCATTTGTGCCTCTTTGAGGGAAAACAAAAACTCCGGCCTTTTGGCCATTGACTTTTAAAGTTCTTATAGCACATTTATTGTCTGTATTAATCGGGCCGGAACCATTTGCGTAACGCACTCTTATTGAGTATATTCCTGAAACAGAAATACAAACAGGCACCTCCACTTTTATATTGGAAGTTTTAGAAATTTCCACATATTGCTTATACTCTCCGATTTTATCAGTTTTTTCGATATTATCCTCAACCGGTTCAGTGGCAAAAGACTCAATGCCATTACTGTCTATGGCAACAACCTGATATTCACCCCCTCTACCTCTCTCAATCTCAATTGAATTATCATATATTTTCTTCCACGCCTTGCCATTTTTTATAATGAGATATGCTTTGGCATTTTTTATCACATCCCAACGCAATATTCCATTACATAGATCAATACCAGGAGTTTCCGGTGCATTCTTGTTTTCAACCCTATTTATTGAATCACCTCTTGCTTTATTGTTTTCCAGGATAATCTTTATTGAATGAACACCCGACAATGTGTAGGGAACACTAAATTCGGAACTGGGTTTTCCGTCAATATAAAATGCCCTTATCTTATTGCCTGATCCTGACATCTCGATATTGAGAATTGCGCTGCGTACCCGCACATTATTAAGTGTTCTCTTACCATCGAATGCGTTTGGCACGAAAGGGGTAAATACAAGTGAGTCTTTACAATAATTCAAACCAAAAAACACTCTGTATATCAATGCGAGATTTCCCGCCAGGCTCCATAACATATTGCTGGAGTTAATCTGAGTTCCGGCATAGTCACCGGACTCTGCAACAAAGTTCTCTTTATTTGTAAGAAACATTGCCGTCGGACGGTAAATGGCAGCAATCGATTCCAAAACAGCTTTTTCATTTTGTGCCTTAGCTGATGCCAAAGCCCAGTAAGACTGGACAAAAGGCCACACAGCATTATTATGATACGGAGGAATATGTGGAATCTGAGGGAAAATACATGAAATACCAAAACTTGTTACCGGTGTCTTTGAGACAATACTCCTGCTCTTTTTATCATCGGCAATTCCGAAAATAACAGACAAGGCTTCACCTAAAGCTTCGGAGCGCGAAGAGATGATTTTATAATTTCTGCCATAAAGATATTGGCTATAAAAGCCTTTATCATCCATCCAAAGATATTTATTGACACCCATTTTAATTTTCCGGGCAATATCAATATGCTTTTCTGCAACATCTCTCTCATTTAATATTTCAGCCATATCCGACAAAACCATGTTTGCCTTAAAATGTACGGCATTAGTCCCCAGACATTCTGACTCATAGATGTCGGCCGGTTCCATCCAATTTGGATAGGTCTGCTCCCTCCAGTCAAGAAAAGATGATTCACCTTTAACCATACCGGTTTTATTATCATAGACGTTAAGAATATCTTGTTCTACTGACCTTTTAATAACATCATAGGCTGTACGGAGCCATTGCATATCTCCTGTTACTTTATAGAGTTCCCAGGCTGCTATAGCCCATACCATCCGATCAGTCGATACCGGATATGCCCCTCCCGTGCCTGTATCCTGGACTATTACACCATTCTTTACTTTACGCAACAGACTGTATTTTGCCACCTTTGGTTGCAAATAAGCCAAAGATAGGATTATGCTATAGCTTATGTCCCTTGTCCATACTCCGGACCACTCTTTGCCTGTGCGAAAAGTACTGTCCGGTTCTATTGCATTTATCATCTCCTCCAGAGAGAGATTATAGATAGCATCAGAAATAGGAAAATCAGATTTATATTGGGGAAATTCAGAGATATCCCTGCTCAATTTCCAGAATGGCGAACTCCTCTTTATATTTTTTTTTGAATTCATGATCAGGGTTGTCTCATAAATTCTGTCACCATCCGGATCTTTAAGTTCAAGTTCAGGATGGCGGTAAAGGTTATTAAAATCCCATATCAGAGGAGTTGAGCTCCCGGCAATGTACACTTTTTTAAAATCTTTCTGATACAATCTGTCTCCGTTAAAAAAAGTATAATAACCCTCTTTATCAAATGCTTTAAAAACATGACGCATATCAAGAATTACTGTCCAACGGGTCTCTTCCTGCAGTGTTGTATTCTTTAATTCAGGTAAAATCTTAACAACCCTCTCACCGAACTTTATTAATGTGGTTAAATGGCCATTGACAGGAGTCAAGGTTACTATATGATCTCTCCCTGACATCATTTCATTATCCCTGCCATTAATGCTGAATTTAAAAGATATTTCAGGGCTGTAGCGTTCACTTTCGGAACTTTTATAATTTGAAATAATTTCATTATCCGAAATTGCCTTAGCCATAAAGCCTCCCTGAACAATCATATTTGGGAAGACTTTATAGTCTGTTGATTTGTATATTGTCTGGCTAAGTGCAGGCAAAGAAATGTATAACGCTGTAATTAGCAGCATCAGTTTACTATTCATGAAAAAGGATATTAATGGTCAGTACTCAACAACAATCATGTCCCAGTATTTGAGATATGGGACAATAAATCTCACTTGGTCATCACTTTGTGTGAAACTCAGTGAAACCGAAGATCCTCCCGCAAGATCAGGACTCGCAATCCAGACCGATTTAACTGTTTTCTCTGCAGAAAAAGCCATGGTGGCGTTCTTTATAACAGACGGTGCTACCTGCACCCCTTTGTTATCCCTCCAATTCATTGTTGTAGAATTGGTGAAATTCAGAAGATGTATAACCTGGCGTGTGCCTACTTTTTTTCCAAACCAGGATACCGATCCGCATGATGCAGGCCAGGGTGATAATAAGATTTTACCATCGGTACAGCTCAAATTTGTGACGTTGAACTCCCCTTTATCCCTCAAAAGATTCTGATAGGCAACCATGAAGTCATAATAACATATCAGGTTCTTTTTAAGATCGTCTTTCATAGAGAGATTATTGTTTGGAAAATACTCTTTGCATAGCATGTGTTCGCCAAGTTCTAGATGAGAACCCCCGAAAGCAAAAATAACCGCATCAGACATAAGCACTGAAGGTGTGTTGAAAAATCCCTTATGTTCTCCAAGATCATAATTTACGTATGCAGCTAGCACAGTATTCTTTGAATTATTACTCATCAGATTGTTCTGTTTTATAATACTTGCAAGATCATTATAACTATCCCATGGAGACCAAACTTCGCTGTAAAGAAAATCTGCAGTTGAGGATGCAATAGCTTGTTGTCCGTATTGAGCAACTGCATTCATAACATTGTATTTTACGGGATTAATATTATCAATGCTATTTATGTATAATTTGTACGAAGCTGCGACATCTATCGCAGACCCGTCATAACGGTATCTTTTCCCTCTATCACCAAGCTGATCCATGTGATATCCGTCAAAATCAAGAAAGCGATAAACAGTAGCAACTTCGCTTTTCATATAATCCTGCCATTCGGAATTACCAGGATCCAATAAAAAGAGATTGCTTATAAAAGGATTGCTCAATAAAAAAAGGTCAACACTGGTGTGTTTATTATCTATATACATATACCACTCAGTTTTGACACCCTCCTTTTCCGCATAATTCCATGCTCCATAAACCAAATCATAGAACATAGCCCTCATATTGTATTTATGAGCCTCATTTATATATGATTTCACTGTATTAAGACTTATCTCTCTGTTTCCTATATCTCTCCAGTTTTCCGCAGGGAGACCACCGAATAAAGGTAGTGGCTGGTGATGCTTATTATGCCAGTCGTAAAACTGAAGTCCGTTAATATGGAAACGGTTTAAATATGATATGACACTTTTTGCGGAAGATTGATCCGAAGTACTGAAGTTTGAAATAAATCCGTAACGAGGGAATTTAGTCCAGTCTGAAGAGACATCTATTCCAATAACTGCATAAATAGTCTCTGAATGGTCCGTTTTTTTGTAAACTTCAGCAGTATACCCGGTAAAATCCTTTCCTGGTGCCTTCCATGTCCAGTTAGCAGAGTTAATTTCTTCTTCAGATATTGTGTTGTTCAGATGCTTATACCTGACTTTTGTTCCTGAAGGTAAAACAGCCGAATTTATGGTGAAATATATTTCTTCTCCCGGCTTGTAGCAAGATTTATCAACAAAAACAGCCATGTTAAAAAATTCAGGAAGAGCAACATTGTCTAAAGGTTCAACAACCTGTAATTGTTCAGCACATCTGCAACTTGATGCAAATAACAACAGACAAATTACTACAACAATATGAATTAGTTTCATCAATTCAATTATTAATATTTAAACGTAAACCATGCGAAATCACAAATGGGCTTCAAATCACTCATAATTACCTAATTTCGCATGATTTACATCTACAATTGGTATGCTTAATTTAATCAGTTTTTAACAACAGTCATTCGTTCCGTTAATTGATTGATTGTTATAGTATAATTTCCACTTGATTTCACACTCCACTTCCTGTCAATTCCGCCATTCCCTGCAATGCTCCTATCCACAAATGTAATGACCTCATCTGTCACAGGCAGGAATTCCTTATCCGATTCTGACGGCATGAACCACGCTCCGTTCCAATCGCTTTTCTTGTCACAGGTAAATTTTAAAGCACCTGTTTTCAGATAACCCGTCCAGGTAAAAGTATACACATCGCCTTCAGGATTCATTGCTACTGCTTTATCGAGGCTCCATGAAGCATCAGTTGCATCTCCAACCATCCAGATGCCGGTAAATGGGGTAAATTTGTTCATTACAAATTTTTCCTCACCCGGTGTGATATCCAATGACATCTTGTATGCGACCCCGCATTCAGATTCTTTCATAACCCATTTGTTATCTCCTGAAGCGTTTAAAGTAACAGAAGTATGCGTATAAGGAGCTTTGGCAATCGTTGGGTGATACATATTGTCCCAGCTTTCTGAAGTTGTTCCTAACTTAAATTCCCCATCAGGAGACCAGTTTAAAACCGTTCCAAAACGAAATATGAATGGATTTATCGGGTCTTTTGTCATAGGAGTAAAAGACCAATTATTGAATGAGCCCACAAAATATATGTTAGAATATGGGGGATCTTTAACAATGACCCTGGTTATTGAGACCGTCAGATTAATCAAGTCAACACTAAGGCTGTACTTACCACTTTCTTCAATCCTGAATTTTTCATCAGGATCTGAATCTTTAATTCTATAATTTAATTTATTACCCCCTGCATTATTATATGATGGCATGAACGAACCCAAATCGGTGATAAACTTAAAATCTCCTTTCTGAAGAACTCCTATCCATTTGAATAATCCGGTTGTACCGGTAACTGGTTTTAAAGCCGTTGCATCATTTGCACTCCAGCCATTCGGGGTTGCATCTCCGATAAGGTACAAGGTTTCTGAAACCGGAGAGAAGGGAACCACTTTAAATATTAATTCTGATTGTTGAGGATCCACTGAATCATCAGAAACATTGGCAGTAATCCGCACTTTTATCTGAACCTCCTCACCAGGTGTACAACCAAGAGTTTTAACCAACATTTTACTCAATTCCTGTTGAGTTATTTTATATTCTTTCACAGACTTGCCCATATTTATAGAAATACCACTGGGGTAATCATTCCCGACTTTTGTAAGGTCAAGAATATATGAGATTGCTGCACCAGTTCCTCCATTGTTGCCACTAGACCAGATCAACTTTAATGCAGGACTGTCAGCCATTAATATATCAAGCGTTGAGGCTAATTCTGAGACGGAGAGTTTGAGTTCGTTCATCCCTTTATTCAATTCCATTTCATCGGGAGCGCAAGAGGTAAATGGAACTGATAGAATAATAATTAAGAAAACCTTATAAATAATATTTTTCATACGATTATTTCAATTTAATTTTCATCGAATATTTATAATCTCTATTAATAACCCGGATTTTGGGTCATCATTGGATTTGAGTCCATCTCTAGTTGCGGTATTGGCAGCAATAACCTATTTTTATTTACATTTACTTTTCCCAGAGATTTTAAAAACTTTAACGCATAATCACCATTATCAATACGAATAAGGTCAAACCAACGGTGTCCTTCAAACGCAAGTTCAATTCTTCTTTCATGAATAATAATCTCTTTCATTTCTTCCTGCGTCTTATTACTTACCGCTGGTAACCCGGCACGGCTACGGACAATATTAAGAGGGGCTTCTGCCTCTGCTGTCCTGCCTAATTCATTTAAAGCCTCAGCCTCCATAAGTAATACATCAGCATATCTGTAGACTACGAAATTAGCGGGACACTGATCTCTTGCTTCGACAATATTTATGCTCACTAAAAATTTTCTGACATTATAAGTTGTCAAAGAATACGATGGAAGATAAACCATTCCATCGAAGTCCGGACATCCTTCATAAAGAACCGTAATATCTTTACGTAGATCTCCCGATTCATATGATGTCATAAATTCCAAGGTGGGAAGATTCCATCCATACGAACCGGCCACGAATCCAGAACTTCTTGGTCCCATAAACGTACTCAGCCAACTAGCCTGATTATCATTTCCGTTAAAATCATATGCGCTGCTTCCTGTATATTGAACTTCAAATATTGATTCAGGATTATTTTTTATACTTGAATCAAAATTATCAGCATACTTACATTTAGTTAAATCGTATCCCATTGCTGTGATCTGTTTGCAAATACTGACAACATCGTTATAATTTCGTCCCAATGTAAGATATACTTTTGCCAGCATTGTCAAAGCTGCTTCCTTACAGGCCCTTCCCTTATCCGAATCTGAGTAATTGCTTTTTTCGGGCAATAGAGTAATAGCATTTTCACAGTCAGAAATTATCTGTTCATATATTTTATCTGCAGATGTTCTTGAATATGTTATGTCTTTGCCCGGGACAGGTGGTGTAAGAATCAACGGGACACCGCCATACATTCTAACTAATATGAAGTAATAGTGAGCACGAAGAAAATATGCCTCACCCAGACATCTGTTCTTTAAATCATCCGGAATATCAAGATCAGGAACTTTTTCCAACACCAGATTACTCCTTAGAATTCCCGGATTTGCCCCTCTCCAGATGTCTAATGCAATTTGATTGTCAGTTGTTGTTATGAAATTTGCAAATTGAGTAGTCTCCGTACCATCAGTTCCTCCATCTCCACCAACAATGCTATTACCGGCAACTATATCCAATGTCCATAAACGCATGTTATATAAATTCATCCACTGTATTGGCTGATATGCAGCATGTGTCAATGCTAAGGCTTGCTCTGTATTTATTTCGGTATCCGAACTTACGCCATTTAATGGCAACCGGTCAAGATAACCGCTGCATGATGTTAGAAAAATAATACAGATAACGATATAGGAATATTTTATTTTTTTCATTTCTCTCAGTTTTAAAAAATTATCTTACAACCTATACTGATTGTCCTCACAACAGGATAAACATTAAAATCGATTCCGTACAATCCGTCAACTCTTTGGTTCAACCCAATGAGTTGTGGATCGATTTCAGCAATTTCTGGATCAAGACCGGAATAATTTGTCAATGTCAAGAGATTTTCACAAGAAGCGTATATTCTGAATGAATCAATACCTGCCTTATTAATAATTCTGCCCGGAATCGTATAGCCAATTGTAACATTACGTACTCTCAGGAAAGATCCATCCTCTATCCAACGATCTGAAGCTCTGTTATTGTTGCTTGGATCTTCATAGACAGCGCGCGGCATCTTATTGCTGGAGCCCTCTGATGTCCATCGATTTAATGTTGCCTTAGACTGGTTAACGGCACTTGACATACCTTCTGTTATGGTTCTGTTTCCGTTATAAATCTCATTTCCGGCAACTCCATACAAGTATATATCCATATCGAAATTTTTATATCTTAATGTATTGGATAGAGAAAAAATGAAATCCGGGTTCGGGTTACCTATATACGTACGATCATCCGTATCAATAACGCCGTCATTATTCAAATCTTTAAATTTAATATCACCAACAGATGTAGCTCCCTCAATCTGAACAGCATGATTTGCCACCTCTTCTTCAGTTTGAAATATTCCATCCGTTACATAGCCATAAAAAGAATTTGCCTGGTGTCCAACAGATTGTATGGTAACATAGGAGTTGGAAACTTGATTTAAATACATGGGAGTATCATTATTCAATTCAAGTATTCTATTCCTGTTATATGTGAGATTAAAAACAGAGTTCCATTCAAAGTCACCTCTTTTAATATTCGTACTTGAAACAGAGAGCTCAAGACCCTTGTTAATCATTCTACCTGCATTTATATCCGGAACATCATAATCCGAGTATCCTGTAGAGACCGGGACAGACATGGGAACCAACATTTCATTTGTATATTTTAAATAAGCATCAAATGTAAGATTGACACGCTGTTTAAACATATTGATATCAAAACCCAGATTTGTCTGCTCGACCTCCTCCCAATGGATGGAAGGATTCGGCATCTTGACTATTGCCAAAGAAGGGACCACATTGTTGTTAAAAGAATATACACTGCTTGTCTTATATAATGAAGCGAAACTATAAAGTCCGCCGACATTTTGGTTTCCAGTAACACCATATCCTAATCGGATTTTCATATAGTCAAGAAATGCCGGTTTCTTGAACCATGGCTCTTCAGTAATTCGCCAGGCTGCAGAAAAAGATGGAAAAGTTCCCCATTTATTATCTCCGGTAAAACGGGAAGAGCCATCCCTACGAACAGTTGCTGTTAGAAGGTACTTGTCAGCATAGTTATAATTCACCCTCCCGATTAAAGAAAATATAGCCCAATCTTCGGTATTACCTTTCAAAGATACAATTTCTTCTCCATTTTCAAGCTGATTGACATCATCGTACAGGAAACCAGTTTTTTTACCGTTAAAGTATTTATGTTCATTATTCTGGGCACTTGTCCCAGCCATAATATTTATCCGACTTTTACCAATCGTCGTGTCATAGGTAAAATAATTATCCCAGAGGTAGGTTAAAGAACGGTCGCTACTTTGATATTTCTCGGATTTAAGTACCGGATCTGGATTCCAATTGTATTTCTGATTAAAACTCTCTGTGTACCAAAATTTTGCATCAACACCCCCCATTGTCTTGAATTTCAATCCTTTGAAAAGAGAGATCTCGACAGAACCATTAGCCAACAGATTATAACCATTTGTTACACTTTTGTATAGTTCTGTCACCCCTATAGGATTACGAACTGATCCATACCAATATGGGTTATCGGTTGGTCCGCTCCAACTCCCGTCCTCATTCTTAATTGGTTGAGTTGGTATTGCTTTCATGGCATCCAGAATATTGTGTCCTCCTTTAGTTTTATTATCAGTACTAAAAGTGATGTTACTGGATACCTTCAACCAATCCTTTATATATGAATCGTTGTTCGACTGGAATGTATAACGCTGGTAATTTGTTTTTCGAACGACCCCCTTCTGATCCAATATACCAAGAGAAAGATAGTGATGCGACTTGTTATTGCTCCCTGAAAACGATACTGTATGACTTTGTAAATAGCTCTGTTCAAAAAGAGCATCCATCCAGTCTGTACCTTTTCCTAATGAGGCAGGATCTTGCCACTCCGGGTTCGCTGGTTTGCCTGCATTAATCATCATATCATTACTTAATGCCGCATACCCTGAAGCATCAAGCATATCAGGGAGTTTTACAACATTTTGGATTCCATAGTTACCACTATACGAAAACTCTGATTTTTCTTTCCCGGTTTTTGTTGTAATCATAACGACACCATTTGCTCCTCTTGCACCATATATTGCAGTTGCCGACGCATCCTTCAATATATCAACAGATTCAATATCAGCAGTATTAATGGAATTCAGACCTAAATCCGTAGGGAACCCATCAATGACAATTAGTGGATTACTGTTATTTATGGTTCCCAGACCTCTGATTTTCAAGGTCACATCCTTTCCCGGTTCTCCGGCATTAATAACCTGAAGACCAGGCGCCTTTCCTTGCAGAGCCTCACCGACACTTGTAAGAGGCTTATCACCAATATCTTTGCTCCCCACAGAGCCCACAGAGCCAGTCAGGTCTTTCTTTTTCATTGTACCATAACCTATTACGACAATCTCTGATAATTTATTGTTTATTTCATTCAACACAATTCTTATACTGGAAAAAGATGTCGGTTTTATTTCTTTTGTTTCATAACCGATATAAGAAAAAACCAGTGTCGGTTCTGGTGATTTGGTTTGTAACGAGAAAGCTCCGTATTCATTTGTTGTTGTCCCTGTGTCAGACCCTTTAATGTATACAGTGACACCAACCAATGAATTTCCGGATACATCTACAACTGTGCCGCTTACAGTTGTTTTCACCTCCTGAGCTCTAAGATCAGGAAAGGACAACAGTATACCAAATAAGCATAGTATACCGAGAAGGCAGTTTCTGACTTTTTGTTTCATGTTCAGATATCTTTTTAAGTTTAGATTAACAATAATTGTGGCTTCTCCTAAAGGATAAACAAAAGTAAAAAGTCGTGCCTGACATTCTCTTTGGTGGAAAATAAAAGTAGTTCAACTACACAATCCGACACATTAAACTATCTCAATATTAGCTATATTGACTTTTAAGGAGAGTAAAAAAAAGTAGTCAGTTTGTAATCAAATGTTGGAAAAAATATGATTATCCCAAGTAAAAGCAGATAACTATTCAGGGATTACTCCTATCCGCATGACTTTTTGTTCAAACTCGTCACGAACACCTTTCGCCTTGTTCCTGATTTTTGTTCTGTAATTATATATCGTTGACAATGAACAGCGTAAAAAATGAGAAATTTTAACGCTATCTGATATACCCAGACGTATCAGGGCATATATACGTAACTCTGTATTCATCATTTGACCCGGCTTAAGCTGAACACATTCGTCATCAATAAGAAGTTCCTTAAATTCTTCTACAAAACGAGGGAACAATTGTAAAAAAGTAATGTCAAAACTATGATAGAACTCTTTCAACTCTTTTTCGATATATTCTTTTGATTGAATTGCTTGATATAGGTCATCGGCCTTACCGTTTTTTGCTATACGTTTTAATGATCTCCTGTAATTATCCAGTTTATCGATGTACTCAGAACACTGATCCATATAACGTCCAATGTACTCCTCTTTTATCAGGTTACTCTCAACAAGTGTTCTGTTTGTGTTTTTTATTTCAAGATTAAACCTTGATAACTCTTGGTTCAAATTACTAAGTTGATCATTTGAGCAACTCAACTTTTTTCTGGCTAAAGCTAACTTTCTCATCTGACGATATACAAAATAAACTGCAATCATCAACATCAATGATAGTAAACTTACAATAAAAATGGTACCCATCATCAATTTCTGTCTGGATTCCGATTGATGTTGATATGCTTTGTCTATTATCGGCATCATAAGTGAAATTTCATAGGTTCTCAGACGGGCATTACAAAACAGAGCATCTTCAAGGGACTTTTTAATATATTTATAAGCTCGGTCAATATCACCATCTTCATATAGCATAAAAGCAAGATTTCTAAGAGAGATGTACTCCTTTGTGGCAGACTGGATGTCATTAATGGAAGAAATTATCAGCCATTGCTTCTCCAATTCCCTATCTTTCTTCTTATTATAAATAACAGCTATTGAGTAAGCAATAATAGCCTTTGTATGTTTGTCTTCCTTTAATGTAGGGTAATAAGAGAGCAAATGTATCAACGCTTTGTTATACTCTTTGTTTGCAATAAGCTGATCCGATTTTACAATAATATGGGTATCAGAATTTGGAGGATTTTCTATCAGTAAAGAATCTCTATAATCTGAGACTATCTTTTCATACTTCTCTTTTTCAGTGGACGTCACAGCATAATCAGCCATAAATCCGTATACAGTCCTATATATGTGAAAATAGTAAGCCTTCAAATATTTACATTTGCTAATATCAATACTGGACAAAAGGTCCATTGACTCTTTGTATAGCCCTATTACTCCCATAATAGAGGCAAGGTTAAGACGAGAATCTATAAGATTGAATTGATTGTTTAAACTTTCTGCAATCTGTAGTTTTTTTCTTGCATATATCAGGGCAGAATCTGATTTGTAGTATCTGTATTCGTCATAAATTTGCCCACATATTCTATATTTCTGGTCGTCATTATCTGTATACCTTAGAAGCTCCTTGAGCTTGTACAGATGTTCCTCTTTTTGTTGAGAATATAGATTAGCATTTTCAATAGTCTTATCTAATTCAATCAACAGAGAGTCGACTCTGTCATTTGCAGGAACTTTTATAAAGAATAATAAAAAAAACAGAAAAAGTGGTATTTTTTTCATTTTCAGAGATTAAGTATGCTAAGATAATTACTTTCCAGCAAAAGTTAGATTGTCCGGTTGATATATTTTTCTTTAATTTTTGTTGTTATAATGCCTTTTAATCCACCCCTTGCTATGTTTTGAAACTTTTGTGGAAATTATACAAATATCTTTCAACGGACGATCATTCTGGTCTGTGCCAACTTTTGAGATTCTTTCGACAATGTCCATACCATCCAATACCTCTCCGAAAACTGTGTATTGCATGTCAAGATGCGGAGTCCCGCCAATAGTCCTATATATCTCTCTTCTTTCGGGGGAAATTTTATAGTCACTCACGCCTGTTGCTTTTGCAATTCTTTTCTCAAACTTGTCCAACTCCTGATCTGTGAATTTTTTTCCTACTACAATATAAAACTGGCATGCAGATGATTTTCTTTCCGGATTGACATCATCGCCCTCTCTGGCTGCAGCGAGGACTCCCCTTTTGTGAAA
>Ga0265297_10008923_pt1 | contig 13190 bp, 19 predicted proteins | sample Munlanlwell13791_FD_192502 | JGI IMG/M metagenome (GOLD analysis project Ga0265297, IMG submission 192502) | Leachate microbial communities from a municipal landfill in Southern Ontario, Canada - Leachate well 137-91 | ecosystem: Engineered > Solid waste > Landfill > Unclassified | place...
ACTCCCCATGATGGCCTCAATTGAAAAAATCCTCAAAAAATTGCGTGTCCCCCCCTCCAAAATCCACACAGAAAAATTCTCCTTAAAGTAGATATCTTCTGAAGGAAGAAAGGTCATAAAATTATTCCATGTCGCCCGAGGCAGTACCCAATGGCACACATCCAACCGAAGAGCAGCTAGAAAAATTTTTTAGAAAGAGCGTCTTAGCAAAAGTAGCATGCGCCATACTTCCACCAAACACTATAATACCGCCCAGCCATACCCCACACCCTAAACTCACCATCTCCAGGCTGCTAGAATCATTGGATCATCAAATCCCATGGCAACAAAAAGCTACTCTAACACGACTACTAACACGCGAATACGACGAACAAAAAATGTTAGAGCAACTAAAAAGTCTTGGAGCACTTGGCTCCAATGATCCCTGGGAAGTCCTAAGAGATCTCATAGAATGGAAAGAATCAGCACAAAAAAACCCTATCAGATAAAACAGGTGCTATTCCAGTAGAAAAGCACAGCAGCAATATCTCCAATTTCTACATAGCCATTAATATTAATATCAGATACACAAGCAGCCTGGATACCAGAACAGCTCCCGCCCCAATAAAACAGTACCCCCGAGATGTCACCTATCTCCACTCTACCGTTACCATTAACATCCGCAACACACTCCGGCGACGGAGGCGTCACCGGAGAATCCGCCAGAACCTCCCGAGTCTTATTGATAATACCAGTCCTCGCCAAAACCAGAGTAACAAACAACGAAATTAATATTAAAAGATTAAACAAAAGAAACGCCAACTGGCTCCTATTCATCCCGACTTAAATCAGGGTATCAAATTTTGTACTAGAACAACAATGGGTAATAATTAAACATATGACCAGAAGAGCCCCTAAATATCTTCTTCTCTTCTTACTAAGTACTAACATATTCGTATTTTGGCCCCTTTCCAAAATCAGCTACGAAATCCCAAAAGTTTGGTTTGTTAACCGAATAATAGAAGTAATAGGAGTAGCAAGTTTAATTTTCATATTTTCTCTTAAAAAAGCGATATATGACAAAAGACTCATTTTCTTATCACTTGCCTTTCTTTTAGTAGTCATTATTAGCAGTATCACTGGGGCAGATTTTAATAAAAGCTTGTTTGGAAATCTTTACAGAGGTGACGGAATACTTACGCTACTACACTTTTACATTCTAATGTTTTTTTTACTTCTATATTTTGAAAAAAGTTGGCTAGCCAGCATTTTCAAAACGATAGGCTACACAAATTTCTTCTTGGATATCTGGATTATATTCAACTTCTGCATAAGTCTCTATGCAAATCCCATATTCGCTAACTGGGGCGGGGCAATGGGAGTAAATTTTGGCAACCCCAATTTCTTATCAGGTTACTTATTAGTCACTCTACCTTTTGCACACCACCTTTATGAAAAAGGCAAAAGTAACATACTCAAAACAGCTTTTGTATTGCAAATCATCGCAATCTTTCTGACGCAAGCCTGGTCAGGAATTCTTGGATCAATTTTATACACCTTATTCATAATCCTTAATAAACACAAAAACTACAAAGTCGGACTAATAACAATCCTTATATTTCTGACAACAGCGGGTCTTTATGTAAGCAGCTACAAGGGATTGTATGATAATGGAAAACTGGTTGCAGAAAGCCGCGGAAGAATTATCGCAAAAGGGCTACTAGCTTTTAAACAAAAGCCAATACTTGGTTGGGGTTGGGCAAACTTTGATTACGCATTTGAATCCATAGATTGGCCAATAAAACTCAACAACGACGTCTACGTCGACAAAGCCCACTCCACCCTGCTTGAAATATTAGTAGCCACAGGAGTTGTTGGTTTTGTTATTTATCTAGCCCTTCTATATAAAGTTGGAGCAAATCTTTATTCAGTTAAAAGCAAATACTCAAGCTATTTGTTTGCCGTTTTTATCCTTTATGTCCTGCACTCACAAACAAACATTACCTCAATATCAGAAGAGCTAATATTCTGGACTTTGGCCGGGATCGCCACGGCCTACCACCTCGGGGGTGAAATACCTTGACACCTCGGGGTAAGGCAGAATCCCAAATTTGTACAAAAGCAACAACAGATGTGACCCCAAGGGTAATCCTCAAAGCCTCACGGGCTGGAAAGATCTGGTTTCACCGCTTCACAGTAACTTTTAAGCGGTTGATACCTTCTAATATCCTTCTGTCTACACGAAATCCTATAAGCCAGAAGGTGATCCTCAAGTGGAGAAACTGGCAAAATCATGCCTCTATATCTAATCAACTTGGGTTTATCTAATCTACGCGAATGCCGCCACCACTCCCCGTATTTTCCAACAAATTTTTCATTCACCCTCTTTTCCAACTCTCCCATTATCTCCACCTTAACTCCACCAATTTCAAACTGACCAAAATGAGAACGAAATATAGGTTTTTCAGAATCCGGCCCGGCACAATATACTATCGAAGGACTTCTTAAGGAGTATCTCTCAAAAATCTTGCCCATATTATAAGCTGTCCTCTCATCAGTCAAAACATCAATATCATTAGGCACCACACCCTCCCCATTAAGCTTAACTCCTTGAAGTGACAAACTTGTCGAACCAATAATGAGCCAACGGAACCTTTTCCCAGACACCTCTGAACATATCGCTTTTAATGCTAAATCAAATCTTAAATCCAACGTACATTAATTACAAATGTTTATATCCCAAGCCAGCCAATATTTCTCTAAGCTGAATCTTCAAAGCATCCCTCCCGTTACCGCCCTTCAAATATTTTTCTCTTCTTCTTGCATCCAACTCATTCGAGTAAGCCTCATAATATATTAATTTTATAGGTCTTCTATGCTTTGTAGCTTTTACAAAACCATTAGCATGTGCCTTAAACCTCGATTTTAAATCTGGTGTGAATCCAGTGTAAAGCTTTTTATCCTTTTCAGAAAAGAGAATGTAAACATAAAACATAATTAAAGAGGTGAGCCAGCTCAGCTGGCTATTCACCGAGCTAACTAATAGGTGATCGCGCTGAGCGCGATATTCACCGAGCTGAGCTCGGTGACCCCACGGGGATTCGAACCCCGATTTCTAGGATGAGAACCTAGTGTCCTAAGCCATTAGACGATGGGGCCACGCCAAACCAAGCATATTTTACCACAAAAGAGGCTAATTTCACGTATCCTTTTGAAGACTTATTTCCGTTAATGTCTTTTTAATCTCCTCATCACTCACCTGCATACCCTCTAGATAATCAATCGTCTCCGAATAATCAATATCTTCAAAATACGAAAGCTGCTCCCTAAACTGTTTTTCGCTAAACTCATCAGCAAATATATCCTTCGAAGTTTTAACTACTTCCCCAAGAGTATGTTTTCTAAAAATAAAATATAAGTCCACATAATCTTTCCACTTCGCTCTTCTACCCAAGGCATACCCCTTCATCGCAGCAAGAGTTTTAACATCCGGTACCCTTAACTTATTATCCAGGTTAACCGCAAAATCTATTGCAAACGGATACCTTAGAAAGGTAAGCTTCACCGACTCCACCACAACTGTCAACTCATCCCTCCCGTCAACAATGCTTTTTTGTATAGGGTAATTTTTTTTTATCCTTTCCACTATGCTTTCGTTTTTGAGCTCACCCAAAGTTACCATATCAAAATCAACTGATCTTCTATGTCCCAGTTGAAGCGCTACGGCAGTCCCGCCAACAAGCCCATATTCTCCCGAAAACTCCGCCACAAGAGGAAGCAATTTCACTTGTTCGTCAGAAAGGACACCTTCATGCATATTTCGAGAAATAATTCCGGAAGTAATTCAATGTACGTGGTTTCAAATTGACTCTTCTTTTAGATCGTATTTTATCAAAAAGCGCCTTCATTCCTGAGATACCAAGCAGCTTCTCCGCCTCCATCACTTCTTCCCAATCTCCATAAGACAATATATGCTCTAGTGCACTCTGGTCAGACAAAGTTTTCTTGTCCCTGATATACCAAGCCAGGTACGGCTTCCTCTGTAATATAGCCTGAAGCATCTACTAATTATACCACCTCTACGCAGCAGCAATAAATGAAGGTCTGCCCAAATTCTTCACCCCCACACGTGCCACGGGAGGCCACTCAATCATCGCGGTTGATAGCACATCCTCCACTTCTTCCGCAAACACAAACTTAATCTTTTTCTTCACATTTTCCGGAATATCCACCAAATCCTTCTTGTTATCTTTAGGCAGCACTATGGTAGTCAAGCCCGCCCTGTGCCCCGCTATCACCTTCTCCTTAATTCCTCCAATCTCAAGCACCCTACCACGAAGGGTCACCTCACCGGTCATTCCCACATCTCTTTTAACCTTAATTCCGGTCAAAGCCGAAACCAATGCCGTCGTCATCGCCACACCCGCCGAAGGCCCATCCTTTTTTACAGCCCCTTCGGGCACATGAATATGCACATCCAAATTACCTGCAAAATCCTCCCGAAGCCCCAACATCCTATAATTAGACTTCGTCCAGGTATGGGCAGCCTTAGCACTCTCCTTCATCACTTGCCCCAACTGCCCCGTCAAAGTAAGCTTCCCGCGCCCGGGCATTAGCGTCACCTCAATAAACAATATCTCCCCTCCGGCAGGAGTTACGGAAAGCCCCGTAACCATCCCTACCTCATCACTTTTACCCGCAATCTGCGAGCTAAACTTCCTCGGCCCCAAAAACTCGCTCAAATTCTTCGTAGTTATATTTTTCGGATATTTTTTGCCTTCAGCCAAAAGCTTTGCAACCTTTCTGCAAACAGTCGCCAAATTCCTCTCCAAATCCCTAACCCCTGCCTCCCGGGTATATTTACCAATTATCTCCATCATTACTTTTCTGGATATCTTAATCTTTTTATCCGAAATTCCATGCACCTTAAGCTGCTTCTCCCACAAATATTTCGAAGCAATATTATATTTCTCCTCATCAATGTATCCCGGGAATTTAATTAGCTCCATTCTGTCCAAAAGCGGGGAAGGAATAGTATCTGTAATATTGGCGGTACAAATAAACATCACCTGGCTCAAATCAAACGGCACTTCCAAGTAATGGTCCGAAAATTCTTTATTTTGCTCCGGGTCCAATGCCTCCAAAAGTGCAGAGGACGGGTCCCCCCTAAAATCCACCCCAACCTTATCTATCTCATCAAGCATGAAAACAGGGTTTTTGGTCCCGGCATCTTTTATCCCCTGAATAATTCTTCCGGGTAGTGCCCCAACGTAAGTTCTTCTATGCCCACGAATTTCCGCTTCATCTCTTATTCCTCCAAGCGACACCCTTACAAATTTTCTCCCCAATGCCTTTGCAATAGATTTTCCTATGGAAGTTTTCCCCACTCCAGGCGGCCCCACAAAACAAAGAATTGTAGGATGTTCAACCGACTCATCCTTCACTCCTTGTCTCGCCGAAGCTTTAGCGAAGGCGGATTTCAGTTTCATCACCGCCAAGTACTCCACTATCCTCTCCTTAGCTTTATCTAGCCCATAATGATCATTATCCAAAATTTTCTCGGCGTCTTTTATCTTCACATCATTTGGGCTCACCTTGCTCCAAGGCATATCACAAAGCCAATCCAAATAATTTCGAATGTAGCCCCCTTCAGGATTATTAGGTGACAACTGCGAGAGCCTCTTCAGCTCCTTTTTAGCCCGTACCTTAATTTCCTTCGGCATCCCGGCTTCTTTAATCTTGAGCTTATACTCCCCTATCTCACCATCGCTCATTCCAGCAAACTCATCCTCACCAAGCTCCTGCTCAATCGTGCGCTTTTTCTCCCGAAGCATCGCCTTTCGCATCTGGTCCTCAAATCTCTTTTGAGTTTTAACCGAAATTGTCCTCTCAATATCCAAAACGTTTACCTCTTGGCTCAAAAGCTCCGTCACCTTCTCAAGCCGCGACTCAACATTCTGGTTCTCAAGAATCTTTTGTCTCTCAGAAGTTTTTACATCCAATACAGACGCCACACTATCAACAAGCTCTCCTGCCTCAACCTGCCCCGAAACCATCCGCATCACAGTTGTAATCTCCACAGGCTTACCAAGGTTAACCGACTTCTTAAATAACTCCACCAAATTCTTTACCTGCGCCTTCACCTTATCACTATCCCCCCCAGCTTCAGAAAGCTCCTCAATCTTTGCAACCAAATAAGGCTCGCGGGCAATCCCCTCCACAAGCTTAATTCTGGCGTGCCCCCTTACCATCGCATGGATCTCACCATCAGTAGACATCATCTGAGTTATGGTCGCTATCGTCCCAATATTATATAAATCCGAAAAATCGGGGCTGGTTACTCTAGTATCCTTCTGCGTAAAAATCGCAACCACGCGATCTTCAGAAAATGCCGCATTCACAGCAGCAACACTTTTCTGCCTGCCAAAAGACAAAATCGAATCAGTATGGGGAAAAACTACAGACCCACGAATAGCCACAACCGGAACAGTTCGAAGCACTTTATTATCATTTCCTTCCATAACGGTAGCAGTCTAACAACATAAGTGCTAGCTTGTCAACTCCCAAAATGCACTTTTTGCAAGAAAGACGCAATCAAAGCCCCAATTATCGCTCCCATAGCAATATCAATCGGATAATGTACATTCGCAACCACTCTCCCGATCGCAATTAGCCCTGCAACAACCAACAAACCAATCCCCAGTTTTCGCGCGTGAAATGCAACACTCACCCCAAAACTAAACGCCAAAGCAGCATGCACCGACGGAAAACTCGCACTAATTGTCTGCCCCGCGGCGGCCCCGGCCACATCAAACAAAAAGGGCCTGCTTGTGGCATAAAGCTCCTTTAGTATTAATGCAACCGCCCCACTTATCACACACGCCATAAATCCATGTATAGCCACTTCCTTCTTTTTTTCAACAAACCACAAATAGCTCAAAGTCAAAACAATCAAAAAGTACACACCGTAGGTGTTTAAGAAAAAAATTATTGGATGCTCAATCATGAATCACAACCCTCGTTCCCGGATTATCCGACGAAGCATAAACCACGCTCTTGCCATCCGGCAAAACCGGCCCCACCCAATAGTAAAGTTTTTCAGCGCTCGGCGTCGGCAAATTCACACACCCATGGCTTCGCGGGGTCCCAAAATCACTATGCCAATACGTCCCATGTAGCCCATAGCCTCGCCAGTTAGGCACTTCATCATTCCCAAAATACATCACATAGGGCACATTCGGCAGGTAATAGTAATATGCACCTTCTCCACCCTCCATCTTTGTATATTTAAGCTTCACCCATATCCTAAATTCACCGGTAGGCGTCGGGTACCACCTCAAACCAGTAGAAACAGGTGTTTCCAAATAAAGCTCGCCTCCGTTCCATGCACGAAGAGTCTGCTCACTTAAGTCTATCTCAACCCATCTCTCCCCCATATCAGCTTCCCCTAAAACACGCACACTTGCTACATCAGCCAAGGCAGAGGGAACGGGAATGCTCTCCCCCTCAAACGTTGCCGCCAAACCACTACCGTCAAAAAGTCCGGAAAAATCGTTCGTAGTACAAGCCAGGCTGGGCGTAATCTTTCTGGTAGTTGCAGTAAAAACCCCAACCCCAAACAGCAACAATATTGGCACAAGCAAAAGAAACGCACCAACCTCCCGCTTTCTTCGGGCAGCCATATAATTTAATGTAGCACAAGCTATGCTAGAATTAAATCATGAGTAAACACAACCTTCTGCCCAAAAGCTTTGGTTACGCTTTTCAGGGCTTCCAGACAGCCTTTAGAAACGAACCTAACTTCCGCATCCACACCCTAGCCGCCCTCACAGTCCTAACCCTCGCCATCATTTTTCGTTTCAACCTCACAGAGTGGACAATTCTTCTCTTCACCATCTCATTTGTTATCATTATGGAGCTTTTCAACACCGCCATTGAATCCATCGTCAATCTGGTTAGCCCGGAAATCAAGCCCTACGCCAAAATAGCTAAAGACGTCTCGGCTGCCGCGGTCCTACTTGCCGCTGGTGTATCCATAGTAATAGGAGTTCTTCTTTTTCTCCCAAAGCTTCTTTGGCCGGACACAAGCTTATTCTAAAGCAATAAATCCAGAAGTATCACCAAATAACCAACTGCAAAACAATAATATGCAAAAGCCCCATATCGCTTCGATCCCAAAAAACTAATCACCATCTTTATGGCAAAATATCCGCTTACAAGTGCCGCCACAAATCCGACTGTGTAAACTCCAAGCTCCAAACTGCTATCACTTCCGTATTTAAAAACCTGCAGAAATGCCGCTCCCAAAACAGCCGGCAGAGACAACAAAAAAGAAAACTCCGCCGCCTTTTGCCTCGATACCCCGGAAACAACTCCTGCAAAAATCGTCGACCCGCTTCTGGATATCCCCGGAATTATCGCCACAGCCTGTGCAACACCAATCTTTACACTCTCCCAATTTCCGACTTCCCTCCCACCCCCCTTGGTCCTGTTAACTACAAAATTCATAGTACCGCTTATCAGCAAGCTCACACCAACTACAAGCAAACTCTCAAAAAATCCTTCCAAAAGATCACTAAACATCACCCCAACCAAAAACGCGGGTATGCTTCCCAAAATTATCTTTTTGGCATATTCCACACTCATAGATCTAATCTGCCTCCAATAGTAAACAATTATCGCACTCGCCGTCCCTAAATGAAGAACAACATCAAACAAAACCCCGGGTTGTTCAAATGCTGGCAATAACTTTTGAGCAATCACCAAATGCCCCGAAGAAGAAACAGGCAAAAACTCCGTCAACCCTTGCACCCCCCCTAACAAAACCGCCTCAAAAACACTCATAATTCTTAAATCATAAATCATAAATCGTGCAGTTGTATAGCATCCTCTACCTTATACTCCCCTATCCTCGTCCTTCGCAAATTATTCAAGTATGCCCCTGTTCCCAATTTCCTCCCAATATCCACAGCCAAGCTTCTGATATAAGTCCCACTACTTACACGGCACGAAATACGCAAAACGGGATAAAAGTAACTAAGTAGTTTAATAGAATGAATTACCACTTTCCTTGGTTGAAGTGTCACTTTTTTCCCCTCCCTCGCCAGTTCATACGCTTTCTTGCCCTTTATCTTAATAGCCGAATACTCCGGCGGCACCTGCATCTGCTCCCCAATAAAAAAGTTTAAAGTCTTTGTTACATTGGATTTTGAAATTTGGGAATTGATTGAAAATTGAGAATTGAAAATTGATAATTTACGCCCCTCAAGGTCGCCAGTGTCCCTCTCCTCCCCCAACATAATCTCTGCCTCATACTCCTTATCCTTTCCCGCCGAAATCTCATGAAGCTTTCTGGTTGCCTCCCTGCCCACTCCTACTATTAATAGTCCCGTAGCATTCGGGTCCAGCGTCCCCCCATGCCCCACGCGTTTTTCCCCAGTCTTATTTCTCACCACATCCACCACATCATGGCTCGTCATTCCTTTAGGCTTATCAATAAGAAGAAACATTATTACTCTCCAATCACCTTTACCAAAACCTTTTTTGGTCGCATTCCATCAAACTCACCATAAAATATCTGTTCCCACGTTCCAAAATCCAGCTTGCCATCTGTTACCGCAATCACAACCTCCCGCCCCATAAGTTGCCGTTTAATGTGAGAATGAGCATTATCTTCACCAGTCAAATTATGTTTATATTTTTCAGGGTTATAAGGCACCAAATCCTCTAAAAATCTTATAAAATCCTCCTTCAAGCCACTCTCTTCATCATTAATAAAAACTGAAGCAGTTATATGCATCGGGTTAACCAAACAAAGCCCCTCCTTAATCCCAGATTTTGTAACAATTCTTTCAACATCAGAAGTAATATTCACAAATTCGATTTTCTCTTTGGTGTTAAAAGTTAAGTATTCAGTCGTTGATTTCATAATCCCTACACACAGTTACAATTTAGCCCGAGAAATGATAAAATTCAAGCGTTCTATTTCAATGAATCTCAAAAACAAGACTATCCTTATAACAGGAGGTAACTCAGGTCTGGGTTTTGAAATTGCCAAAATACTTCTTGAAAAAGGCAGTAAAATAATCATCCTTGGTAAAGACAAAACCAGAACCAAAGATGCACTACAGAAACTAAACTCCAATTCTGTCTCAACTATCGTATGTGACCTAAGAAATCTAAGCGAGATAGAAAAAGCTGCAAAAAAAATAAAAAAACTCGATGTCTTAGTTAACTGCGCAGGAATTATCGCTTATCAACCTCTAGAAAAACACGACTCGCAAAACATTAAAGACATTCTCGACACTAACCTTCTAGGCACGGTTTATATGACACGCTCAATCCTGCCACTGATGAAGAAAAACAATTCTGGCACAATAATGAACATCTCCTCCACCTCTGGTTTGCCAACAGGAGGGCATGCATACGAATCAGTCTATATGGCCAGCAAATATGGAGTTGCAGGCTTCACAGAAGGACTAAAAAAAGAAATTAGTGAAGAAAAGAAAAAAATTCGGATTCTTGGTTTTTACCCGGGAGGAATGAAAACCGAGCTTTTCGCAAAATCAGGTCTAAAAAAAGACACATCTAGCTTCATGGATCCTAAAGAAATTGCCAAAATTGTTGTTTTCATCCTCGAAAGGCCAGAATCCATTAAAATGGATCATGTAGTCGTAAATAGAAACAAATAGCCCCTTTCAGCCTAATGCCTGCTCGAAGTTTCGTTCAACTTTCTCCCAATTCACTACATTCCAGAATGCCTCAACATACTCATTTCTTCTGTTTTGATATTTCAAATAGTAAGCATGTTCCCACACATCAAGCCCCAAAATTGGAGCCCTACCATGCATCAACGGGGAATTTTGAAACGAATGTCTTTTCAAAGAAAGATTGCCGCTCTCATCAGCCTGCAAAAACACCCAACCACTGCCAAAAAGGCTCAACGCTTTACCACTAAACTCCTCCTTAAACTTCTCAAAACTCCCAAAAGTTTTATTAATAGCCTTCACCAATTCCCCTTTCGGATTTCGAGTTTCGTGCTTCGGATTTGCATTCATTACTTGCCAAAATAATGAATGGTTTGCATGCCCCCCGCCATTGTTAATCACAGCTTGGCGGATATCCTCATCAATGTCCTCAACCCCTGCTAAAAGTTCTTCAATACTCTTACCAACAAGCTCCGCCCTGCCCTCCAAAGCTGCGTTTAGTTTATCCACATACCCCTGATGGTGCTTGGTATGATGAATTCTCATCGTCTCCTCATCAATGTAAGGCTCAAGGGCGTCATAAGCATAAGGGAGTTTCGGCAAACTAAACATGTTAAGTTCACTATACTACTTCGCGAAAGACTTTACAAATTTTTCAATATCGGGGTGAACATCAGAAGTAAATCTCCCCAAAACCTCCCCCGCCGGCACCCACTCAAATTCAGAATACTTATCTGGTCGTTTTATATCCGGCTCATTTTCACCAATCTGATCACAATGAAAATAAACAATTTGAACTAAAGTATCAGGATGCTTCCTTTCCAAAATTTTCTTAACCACCTTAACATCTATATCCAGCCTCTCTTTCATCTCTCTAACCACAGCCTCTTCTTCTGTTTCCCCCTGTTTCATCACACCACTAGGAAATGCCCACTCTACCCTAAACATCGGAAGCTTTCTGTGCACAAGAAGAATCCTACCCTCTCTAGCAATAATTGCGAGGGTCACTTTCGCTACAAAACCCTCTGCATCCATGAACACTATTTTACCCCAACTATAGGGAAAAGTAAAAGTAGTAATGTATAATACAACAGTGGAGAAGCAAACAATCTCTTTCCTACAAAAACTCATTCAAACTCCTTCAGTCAATGGAAAAAAAGCTGAAGAAGAAGTTGTAGGCGTCATAGCAAGAGAAGCGGATAAGCTCAAACTCCCCTTTCAAGTTTACGAATCAGAAAAAGGCCGTCCCAACATCTTCGTTGGCGAAGACTTCAATTCCAATAAAAACATGCTTCTAGTAGCACATACAGACACTGTACCTCCCGGTGATGAGAGAAAATGGACACATCCTCCATTTGCAGGAAACATATCAAACAATAAAATCTACGGCCGAGGAGCAATAGACTGCAAGGGCGGTATAGCAACAAGCATCTACACAATCAAAAACCTATACGACCAAGGTCACAAAAGACTAGCTAAGTTTGTAGGCGTAGCGGACGAAGAAAGCGGTGCAAATTCGCGCATAGGCTTGAGATATTTACTTCAGAAAGGACTCAATGCCAAAGGGGCAGTCTATACATACGGCGCAAAAATAACTGATGATACTCTGACTATAGGGCACAGGGGTTTAATACGATTATGGGTAACATGCCACGGAGAAAGCGCACATTCGGGATCACTCTCATGGCAACAAAAAAAGGCAGGCGAAAGCGCTATCGAAGGAATATGTAAATTTCTCAAAGAATCAAAACACATTAAATTTTCGCAAACAAACAAGTACTTTCCAAAATATAAATACATCGCAACACCAACTATTATTGAAGGTGGAAATTCCGAATCCATAGTCCCAACAAGAGCACGTGTACTTATTGATATTCGAACCCTACCAAACAATCCTCAAGAAGAAATAATCAAGAAATACAATAAACTAGCCAAACAGTTGTCTGGCAATAAAAGAAGCTACGAGATAAAAATAAAAACCCAAATACCTGCATCACTAACCAACCCAGACTCAAAAATCATATCTTGCGCGAAGGATCTATACATACAGTTAAAAGGCAAATCGCCAAAATTAACAGGTTCAGGGCCAGCAAACGAAGGCTACATGTTAATAAACAAAAACATACCAACCATAATTGGTTTCGGCCCAATCGGCAACGGGTTCCACTCCCCAGATGAATACGCAGAAATAGACTCGCTACCCTACTCCATAGACTTCCTCACAAAATTAGCCATAAAACTCTCCAGCTGCTAAAATATAGCCAAGCAAAGCCGTGCAATGGGAGGTCGTCTGGCTCGAAGAGCAAAGCCAAGCGAAGCTCGGCGCCATGGTAGGATTCCTGCTTTAGCAGGAAACAAAACTTTACATTGGGAGGTCGTCTAATGGTAGGACACATGACTCTGGATCATGTAATCGGGGTTCAAATCCCTGCCTCCCAGCCAACACGGGCACCCCTAGTGACCGAGATGCCTAGAATAGCCCAAGAACACCTTAAAAACCTTCAT
>Ga0265297_10008924_pt1 | contig 13189 bp, 15 predicted proteins | sample Munlanlwell13791_FD_192502 | JGI IMG/M metagenome (GOLD analysis project Ga0265297, IMG submission 192502) | Leachate microbial communities from a municipal landfill in Southern Ontario, Canada - Leachate well 137-91 | ecosystem: Engineered > Solid waste > Landfill > Unclassified | place...
CACAAAATGTGATAATTAATCGCAAGCTCTTAAACTTGGAATTCCTTTCAGGATGCCTCGTAAGGCATAACTCTATTTAGTTGTTAAGTACATAATACTACTTTTCAAAAATGCACGCAATAGTTTTGACTGTGCATAATTATTTTTTTCGTAAATCCGCCCAGAGTGCCATTGCCACTAAAGCCAAAAAGAGTACCACCTGAAGCCAGTTTTGTTTTTGAACAGCTTCAATAAGAGCTACACCAAAAAGAATTATTATTACTGCTAAATTTGTGAATTTTAGGTCTTTCATATGATTATTGATTGCGTTTCTGCAATGCAAGCATGGCATAAGCTATGATTGCACCAGAAACTGTAGCCGTGAGAGTGATTTGTGAAAGATTAATCGGCATCTGTAGAATCCAGTATCCTAGCAAACCGACTGCGGATATAATCACAAATTCAAGAACAAAATATTGTAGAAATTTTTTCATAAGGTTATTATGATGTTTTTTAAATTAAATATCAACATAAACTGTCCGGAAGCTATAGACCCTGTGATCGATAAAGAGAAACAGTGTTGTCATAGCTAAATATAAAACCATTTGCGGTTATGCCTATCTGCACGAAAGGATCGACATCGGTATGAATACCAGTCGGTAATGTGTTTTTATAATTCAAATCATCCCAACGAAAGAAATAGTTGCCATTATTGAGCCTAGTACCTTTCATGTTTACAGCGACTGTCAGAGAAGGCTCTATGGTTTTGAAATCCGGATAGACTCGTTCCAGAAATTGACGAGCCCTCTGTTCTATCTCGGTGGCAGATATTTCACCTCCGAAGTCAGTCACCCTGCGGTGCATGGAGACGACTTGATTGGTGGTGCTGTCGACTTCAGCATTACCAGCTGAACCTTCGCCAATCTCTCGAAAAACGATAGCGTGTTCCTCAACAACAGGATCGGCTTTTACCTCGTTTACATATCTCAGAAGACCAAAATTTGCAAAGTGTCCGTCCATATCCGCAATCTCAAAAGTAAAAACTGCACCGGATGTAATTCCAGATACTTCGTTGGCAACATCAACTACAGCCCTTAAGGCATTGCTGGCATTATTTTTTATGACATTTTGCTGGTTTGATTGAGGTTGTGTTGGCAATATATTCCTTTTTTGCCACAAAAATAGAGTCGATAATCCAATAATAAGCAATACGACAACGATTGTGATAAGCAGAATTTTATGCTTTGAATAGCGAGTAAAAAACATATGGTTTTCTTTGTAAGTTTATTTTACCACAAAATCGGCTTTTTTGGCAAAATTCGGGCATATCTGGCATTTCAGGGTAGTGGATAACAGGGACTTGCATATATATCCGTTATCCTATACAATAACGATAAGGATAATGTATATAATCAAATTAATCATATGCCAAAAAAAGAACCGCTAAAATTTCATAAAGGTGACGATGGTAAGAGATACCTCAAGAAATTTGAGATAGTTGAGACTGAAGTCGAATTGCCTATTCAGGGTCAAGTCCGTGATCCGGAGGACTTATTTAAATTCCTCAAAGATTTGGAGAATGAGAGTGTTTCCAAAGTGATTGGAATATATTTGGATCAAAATAATCTTTTCCTCGGTCACCAAGTGTTTCTCGGATCATCACCGAAAAGTTTTGATACCCAATTGCTCTATCACTTTTTTTCTCTCTTTCTTGCAAAGAAGTTTATGATTCTTATCAATCATCCCGGTTCAGATGATCCTACTCCCGATGAGGCAGATCGCAAATTAATAAAGGCACTACAGGCAGACGAACAGATATTATCATTCAAACCATTTTTCGCAGACTTTATAATTGTCGCCAAGAGGTCTTACTTCAGTATGGCAACGAATGACGGGACCGCTTGTCATTGTGGCCATCAGGAATATATCCCAGAGAATTAATTTTCACTACTATGAAAAAATTAAAAGCTTTACAAACATTACAAGCATCCGGCAAAAAAGTTTTTACATCAGCCGATTTGCAAAAAATATTACAGACTAAAAGCGACACCTATTCTTATGTCGTGGCTGGCAAACTGGTCAAAGAAGGTGTCTTGGAAAGAGTTTCAAAAGGTTATTACATTTTAATTTCCAATAGACCATCTGATTTTGAGATCGCCAATGCTTTATACAGACCGTCTTATATTTCTTTAGAGTCTGCCTTGAATTATTACGGCATTTTGGTTCAATCTCCCCAGCAAATTACCTCTGTCACCACAAAGCGTGTCACATCCATTAAAAATGGAGGCAAGACTTTTTCTTTTGTTCAAATAACTCCTAAGTATTTTAGCGATTATCAGGTCGTTGATAATTTTTTAATTGCCACACCAGAGAAGGCATTGGTGGATATGATGTTCACTGTCGCTTTGGGCAGAGCTTCTCTTTCTATCGAAGAATTAAATTTGCAATCAATTGATAAAAATAAAGTTAATGAGCTTGCTTCAAAAATAAAGAATAAAGCATTTAAGAATTATTACAAAACTATAAAATTATGATTTCCCGAGACCAAATAAATGAATTATCAAAGAGGTTCGCTATTGATGAATTTACTGTCATCAAAGAATACTTGCAGGTTGTTTTCTTGAGTATTCTCTATAGCACCAACGAGAGTCAAAAAATTTACTTCAAAGGTGGAACAGCGATTCGTCTTTTGATGAAGTCCGGTCGCTTTTCTGAAGACTTAGATTTTACTGCCGAACTCACCACCAAAGAATTGGACAGAATAACTGCCGAGACAGTAAAGAAGATGATCTTGGTGGTTCCCGGCATCACAATCAAACGAACGCAAGAGACCGATATTTCTTATACGGCCATTTTGAGTTACTTGCCTGAAGGTTCAAAATATCCGCTCACTATTCATCTTGATTTCTCTCTCAGAGAAAAGCCGGAGACTTCAAAGGAAGATGTTTTGGAGACAGACTTTCCAGTCGCTCCCCAGCCTGTTATCAGGCATATGGATTGGATCGAAGTATTGTCCGAAAAAATAAGAGCATTTCTTTACAGACAAAAAGGACGAGATGTCTACGATCTTTGGTTTATGCTCTCCAAAGGTGTTGAGCTTGATTGGGATATGATCAATCGAAAGACTAAGTTTTACGATATGAAGACTTCTTTTGACGATGTTCTCAAAAGAGTCACTGATTTTGATGATAAGAAGATCAAGGAAGACTTGGGCAAATTCTTACCGGCGCACGATCGTGGCTTGGTGGTTCAGCTCAAGAGTATGGCCATAAAGCAATTAATGGCTAGACAGTCTTTTGCTATCGCTACCAGCGAAAATATTGACTATACAAAAGTTCCGGGGCATTCATTTTCTGGGACCGACAAGTTTCTTGAACCGGAGGATATGAAGACTACTAAAATTACGGAAATTAAAAGGCAGGATGAAAACAGTATCGCCGTTAAGATGGTCGCCACTTCAGGCATCGAGGCAACGGCTTATATTCGGGCCCGGAGTCGCAACGGAGTGAGAGAGTTGGATGTCATTGCTAATAAGGCGAATACATTCAAAGGTCTGTCTTACGACGAATTTATCAATCAAAAAATTAACAATTAAAACTATGGCAAAAAACATTCAAAAAGTTAATCTCACATCATCAAGCTTGAGTGAGGAAAAATTACAGGAGCTTCGGCAAATACTCCCAGAGGTTTTTGCCGAGAATAAGATTGATTGGGACAGACTAAGGACTGTTCTTGGAGGTGACATTGATCCTCGTATTGAAAAGTTTGGTTTTACTTGGGCTGGCAAAAGCAATGCCATAAAAAATGTTTTGACCCCAAGCGGTGCAACATTACGCCCCGATAAAGATGCGAGTATTAATTTTGATGAAACAGAGAACCTGTTTGTTGAAGGAGATAATCTTGAAGTATTGAAGCTCCTACAAAAGGCATATTTTGAAAAAATTAAAGTTATTTATATTGATCCTCCGTATAACACAGGCGGAGACTTTGTTTATAAAGACAATTTTGCATCTCCCATTAAAAATTATTTAGAACAAACTGGACAAAAAGATAGTGAGGGTAATAAATTACAAACGAATAAAGAGACTAACGGTCGATATCATAGTGACTGGTTGTCGATGATGTATTCAAGATTAAAGTTGGCATGGAATTTACTCGAAGAAGATGGGGTTATCTTTGTCAGTATTGATGACAACGAAGCTCATCATTTGTTGTTGTTGATGAATGAAGTTTTTGGAGAAGAAAATTTTGTTACAAAATTCATTTGGGAAAAGACTCAACATTTTGGTAGACAAAAAATAAATTCTTACTCAAACGCTGACTATATTCTCTGCTTTGCCAAAAATTTAAGAAAAAAAGACAATAATGTCATGAAGGAGCTTTTGGTAGAAAAAATTAACGACAGTCTTGAGGATGCTCCACTTTATAACGCATCGAACCATGAATCTGATCTTGTGTTCGCTCCGCAATCAGTCAAATTTAATATCTCGGACGGAGAATACACTGCTTCAGAAGACGAAAAATATCTTTTGAAAGCAAAAGTGATTGTAAAAAATGGATTTAACACAAATGAACTTAAGTTGAGCTTTAGATCAAGATGGAGCCAAAGAATGATTGATGAGGAATTCAACAAAGGAACAACCTTTTGGGTTAAAAGCAAGAATTTTGCTATAAGAGCTATTTATCGTGAGGATAAAACAGCCAATAATTCCCCAAGACAAATAATATTCACCAATAAGAACAACAGCTTATGTACCTTCGATAGATTTGGAGAAAAAATTGGAACAAGTGAAGAAGGAACCGCCGAATTAAAGGATTTATTTGGTGGCGTAAATATATTTGACTATCCGAAGCCTGTTTCTTTAATATTGTATCTTTGCTCTCTGCTTTATGATGGTAAAAATAATAAACATGTAGACGATGGGGTATTTCTTGATTTCTTCGCTGGCTCTGGCACATTAGCCCATGCAGTTATCAACCTAAACAAAAAAGATAATGGTAAGAGAAAATGGATATGCGTTCAATTGCCAGAAATTCTTAATGAAAACAATGGAAAAACAACCTTAGAAAAAAGAGCTATTAAGGAAAAAATAGAATTTTTAAATTCAATAAATAAACCTACTAATATCGCCGAAATTTCTAAGGAAAGAATAAGAAGAGCCATTGATACAGAAAAAAGTGGTGGCTTCAAGGCATTCAAATTAACAGAATCAAACTATCCCGAGAATAATTTTGAGTTTGACCCGGATAAAAGTCAGGAGGAAAATAAGAAAGCATTCCAGCAATATCTCGACAAAGCAAAACAGGGATCATTGTTTGAGGACATCAATGTTATCGATGTTGTCTATGAGAATATTGTCAAAGAAGGTCTTTCTCTAAATTCAAAGGTTGATTCAAAAAAACTCGGAAAGAATACTATATTCACCGTTGTAGATGGTGAGCGTAATTTGCTTGTCTGTCTCGACAAAAAGGTTGAGTCGGAGACTGTCAAAGAATTTGCCGGCCGTGATTATAAGGGTCGTGTGTTTATATGCATCGACAATGCTCTTGATGATAGTGCTAAGGCAAACTTGAGCCTTAACCTAGAATTAAAGACGATCTAAGATAAAAAACTATGAAGCTAAAATTCGATGCAAATCAAGACTTCCAAATAGACGCAATCAATTCGATTGTCGGTCTATTTGAGGGTCAAGAAAAAACTACAAACAGGATCGTTGCTGGAAGTGGGCTTTTGGGTATTTATCCAAACTTTTTAACTCTCTCAAAAGAGGATGTGATGGCTAATACCAAAAAAATCCAAAGCCATAATAAAATCTCCAATGGCAGTAGTGATGATTACGACTTCTCGGTTGAAATGGAAACCGGTACTGGTAAGACTTATGTCTACCTCCGCACAATTTTTGAATTAAACAAAAAGTATGGCTGGAAAAAATTCATAGTTTTAGTTCCGTCAGTCGCTATCCGTGAGGGTACGATCAAGACTCTCAATATCACCACAGACCATTTTGCCGGACTTTACAATAATACTCCATACCGCTTTTACGAATATCAATCAAAAAATATCTCCCAAGTAAAGCATTTTGCCGATAGTAGCAATATCGAGATTATGGTCATGACTGTCGGTGCTTTCAATAAGGACTCCAATGTTCTATATAGCGAGCGTGATCAGATGCATGGTGAACAGCCAATCAGCTACATTCAAAAAACTAATCCAATTCTTATTTTAGACGAACCTCAAAACATGGAGGGTGAAGCTACTAAAAAAGCGTTGGAAAATTTTAACGCATTATTTAGATTGCGATATTCGGCTACTCACAAAAATCTTTATAATCTTGTCTATCAGCTTGCTCCCTATGATGCCTACCAGCTCGGCCTAGTCAAAAAGATCGAAGTCTTTTCAGTTGTCGATGATGAAAATTCATCATCTGCTCCTTTGCTTACTCTCGTTGAAGTTAAGCCAAGCAAGACAGCAATCAAGGCTCAAATTGAAGTTATTGTAAAAGACGATCAAGGAAACGGAAAAAAGAAAAAACTCAGTGTTAAACAAGGAGATGATCTTGCCAAAAAAACCGGTAACTCTGGATATGATGGGTATGTCGTTGAAGAGCTGACAGCTGATGCACCGGACTTCGGTTCCGTTGGTTCAATCCGCTTCAGGAACAATGTTCAAATTACACGAGGAGAAGGTATTGGTGGAAATCGGGACGATGTGATGAAAGAACAAATTACCGAAACCATCAAGCTTCATTTTGAAAAAAAGAAAAAACTCCATGAGATGGGTATCAAGGTCTTGTCTCTATTCTTTATTGATCGTGTTGATAACTATGTCAAAGAGGACGGATTCATCCGTAAAACTTTTATTGAGCAATTCAACAAGCTTAAAAAGGAACATGGAGAAAATGACACAGATGTGAGTGCTGTTCACAAGGGATATTTTGCCATGAAAAACGCAACAGAATATCTTGAGCGTGAGTCTGCAATTGCCGAGAATAAAGAAGCCTACGAACTTATTATGAAAGATAAGGAGCGTTTACTTTCATTCGATGAACCAACCGAATTTATTTTCTCCCACTCTGCATTAAAAGAAGGATGGGACAATCCAAATATATTTAACATCTGCACATTAAACCTCACATCATCCACGATGAAAAAGCGTCAGGAGATCGGTCGTGGTATGCGTTTGTGTGTGAATCAGGACGGTGACAGAGTTTTCCTTAAAAATATCAATCTTTTGTCAGTCATTGCCAATGAGAGTTACTCGGACTATGTTGCCAAGCTTCAATCTGAATTTGTGGAAGACGGAATCTACAAAGCTCCCCCTATTCCAAACAATGCCAAGCGTAAGCTCACAGTCAAACTCAAAAAGGGTTTTGATAAAGACGAAAACTTTCGAGCTATTTGGGAACGCATTTCAAAAAAGACTAAATATGTTGTCCGGGTTAATGCTGATCGTTTAATCGATAAGGCGACAAAAAGAATTACTGAATTAAGTATCGCCAAGCCACAGATAAAAATTGAGCGTGCCGGTATCTCTATTGCCAAAGAAGGCATCGATGCCAGTGTTATTGGTGGTCAGTCGCAAGAGATAATTCAGGGAAAAAGAATGATTGATTGTGTTGAGTCAATAAAAAACGAGACGAAGCTAACGAGGCAAACCGTAGCAGAGATTCTACATAAGGCGAATAATTTCAAAGCGTTGTCCAACAACCCCGAACGCTTTATTTATGAAGTTGTAAAAATAATCAGAGAAGAATTAATCAAGGATTACATTGAGCAAGTCACTTATGAGGTGGTTCCGGAAAAGTTTGGTCTTGAGCAATTTGAGAATATACCAAGCTACAAGGAAACGACTCAGTCAGTTAATAATTCTATTTACGATGCGATTGTCTATGATTCAGAAGTAGAACAAAAGTTTGCAGTCGATCTTGATAAAGACGAACGAGTCAAATTGTTTATTAAACTCCCAGGCTGGTTCAAGATCGAGACTCCTGTCGGCGGTTATAATCCTGACTGGGCGATTGTAACAGCCAAGCGTGATCTACATGGCAAAGAGGACCGAGAAAAGGTCTACTTCGTGATTGAAACCAAAGGAGGCACTAATCTCCGATCATCCGAGCGTGCCAAGATTGATTCTGCCAAGAAGCACTTCGAGGTTATCGAAGTAAATTATAAAGAAATAAATAATGGCTATCAGCAATTCAATCAGGAATGCTTAACCTCTAAATAAGTTATGGAGCTAGAATCTTTCAAATTACCAGCCCTTGAGGCAATGGCGAAAATAATAGGAGATCATTTTACCGGTACGGAAGTTTCCGAGTTATTTCGCAAGGCTGGCTTTCCACAGATTCGCCATGATGGAGGAACAAAATGGAGGTTTGTATATTCAGCAATGGAGCAAATGCAAAAACAGCAATATGGCAATCACAATATCGCAAAATTAATCCAACAGTTATGCGATCCACAAGAATATTTTTCCTCCCCAGAATCTCACGAGGAGGTATGCAAAAAAGTAAACAACATATTAAGTTTTTACGGTTTGATCGTTGGTGATGACGGTAAGCTACGAAAGACTGAAGATAAAGCAACATCGCTTACAAAAACAATCCCAGAAAACGCAAAAATTTTTGACGATCGTCACTTTCACACTAAGATCAATCAACACGCTCGTAAATTATTTATCGAGGGCAATTATTTTCACGCCGTTTTCGAGTGTTGTAAGGTCTATGACAAAGAAGTACAAGAAAAATCCAAAACATCTAACTACGGTGCTCGATTAATGGAAACAGCACTTGCGACATCTGGGACCGTAAAGCTTAATAGTCAGGTTAGTCGCACTGATATTAATGAACAAGAAGGAGTTATGCATCTCTCGGTCGGGCTGATGCGTGCCATCAGAAATCCTCAAGCCCACGAACCTGCTCTTGATTGGCCAATTATCAGAGACGAAGCTTTAGACCTTTTGTCTTTTCTAAATTTCTTATTTAGAAAGTTAGACAAAGCGATCTATTTTAATAACAATCAATAATTTTATGGAAGAAATAATTACATTAATACACGGCGATGCCACCAGTGATCAAATCGGTGCCATTGATCATATTGGTCATCATGCTCGATTACTTGCTGGGCCCGGTACAGGAAAAACAAAAACTATCACCAGAAGGGTCTTATCTCTTGTTCTAAAACATAATGTCGATCCGGAATCTATCTTGTTGCTAACCTTTACACGACTGGCGGCCGCACAATTGCGAGATGAGATTAAAAAGGTGCTTGAGCCACAGAAGAAAAGTCTGCCACAGGTTTCCACTCTCCATTCTTTTGCGCTTAGACAGATTCTTTGCAATTCCAGCCGTGTTGATGCTTTGCCAAGTCCGATTCGTATAGCAGATGATTGGGAAGAACGGCATATCATCCAAGAAGACCTAAAAAAAATACTTAACCTTAAGGACATAGGTGAAGTTCAAGGATTGATCCATCAGCTTTCAACTGACTGGGAGACTTTGAGAATTGATGAGGTCGGGTGGGAACAACAATTTCCCAACGCAGCTTTTTTGGGTGCATGGCGAAGCCATAAGAACCAATACGGTGAGACCCTTCGTGCAGAACTTGTGTACCAACTTAAACGGCAATTAAGCCAAAACAGAGACTTCGCTCTCGACAAAGAATACAAGCATGTACTGATCGATGAATACCAAGACCTCAATGCATGCGATCTTGCGATTGTGAATGAGCTGGCAAAGCGAGGATCAGAATTGTTTGTTGTTGGCGATGACGATCAAAGTATCTATGGCTTTCGTTTTGCCTCTCCAGCTGGTATCAGAAATTTTCCGCAAATGTATGATGACTCGCAAAAATTGGCTCTTGAAGTCTGCTTCCGTTGCGACAAAAATATTTTACAATCAGCCGAGTTCGTAGCGAGTCTTGATCCAACACGATTACCTAAGACAACAAGATCTCGAGACGGAGCCGACGATGGTGAGGTGCTTATTGTTGGATTCAAAGACCAAAACCATGAAGCCGATATTATTTCAAAAAAGATTAAAAGTTTAATATCGAAAGGCACGAGCCCAGATCAAATCACCGTTTTATTAAGAAGTGATCGTAATGGCGCACTTTCAAAGCCCTTGATTGATGCCCTTAAGACTCAAAGTGTCGCTGTATCGCTTTCAACTGATTCTGAACTTGAGGACAATGAGGAGTACAGGACTGTTTTGTCTTTTCTCAGGCTAGCCGTTGATCAATCAGACAGCCTGGCATGGCGTACACTATTGCAGGTCGGTAAGAATGGAATGGGTGCTGAGTGTGTGAGTAGTATAGGAACATATGCTCAAAGTAAGGGTATTCGTTTTAGTGACTCATTGGAGGCAATAGCTCAAACACCAAGTGAAATTCAAAAGTTTGGTCAGAAGATAGCTAAATTTGTTACGGAAGTTAAGCCATTTATTGCTGAACTTAAATCCATCGAGAAACCGATTGATGTTGTCAATAAAATAGTAGATACCCGCATGACTGATGGTGAAATTAAAGAGGAGGTTAGAAAATACCTTACTGGTATTTTGGGTAGTCAAGAAAATGGCGATCTGGCGAATCTACTTAAGACGGTTAGCACATCGTGGGAGAAGATAGAACAAGAAACTAAAGAAAACGCAGTTAACATTCTTACTATGCACCAAGCAAAAGGACTCACATTTGATGTGTGTTTTATACTCGGTGCAGAGGATGAATTTATTCCGGGCAGGAATACTGGCGACCGAGAGGGTGATGAACGAAGATTGCTTTATGTTTCAATGACCCGTTCTCGTCACAAGCTTTTTATAACATATTGCAATAAGAGAACTGGCCAGCAAAGGCATTTGGGTAATAATAGTGGAACAGAAAAAAGGACACTCTCAAGATTCTTGAAAGATACAAAGATACCAATTAAGCAACTATAAATATGTCAGAATACTACACAGCACAAAGAGTAAAAGGTTTGTACGATTCAAAAGTCGCCGAGCCTTTCAAATTATCACGATCAAAGATTGATCTGTTCTTAAATTGTCCAAGATGTTTTTATTACGATCGCAAACTTGGTGTCGGCCGTCCACCGGGCTTTCCTTTTGCCTTAAACTCAGCCGTTGATCATCTCTTAAAACTTGAGTTTGATATCCATCGTGTCGCTGGCACAAAACATCCCTTGATTGAGAAGTATGGGGTTGATGCTCGTCCGGTCGCTCACGCAGACTTGGATAAATGGCGACATAACTTTACTGGCATTCAACATTTGCACGAACTCACGAACTTCTTAATATTCGGTGCGATTGACGATCTATGGCAAAACTCCCAAGGTGAATACATTGTCGTTGATTATAAATCCACATCAAAGAATGAGGACATCACTGAACTCAATAAAGATTGGCAGATTGGTTATAAGAGGCAGATGGAAGTCTACCAGTGGTTACTTCGCCAGAATGGGTACAAAGTTTCTAACACCGGCTATTTTGTTTATTGTAATGGCCAGACGGACCGAAAAGCATTTGACGGTAAACTTGAGTTTGATATCACTCTGATTCCTTACGAGGGAGATGATTCGTGGGTGGAAAAAACGATCATTAAAGCACACAGTTGCTTGAACGGTGACAAAATTCCTGAAGCTAGCCCAGAATGTGATTACTGCAACTATATCAAAACCATTAATAGTAAAAAATAAATTATGATTAAATATTTAGTTATTGTTGGTGCGATTGTTCAGTTATATGGTGTTTTCTTTTACATAAAAGAAACTTTGCGAGGTAACACTAAACCAAACAAGGTTACTTGGCTTATGTGGTCTATTGCACCGTTAATTGCAACCGCAGCTGGAATGGCAGATGGTGTAAGTTGGGCAGTACTCCCAGTTTTTATGTCAGGTTTTGGACCGCTATTAGTTTTTATAGCGTCATTCGTAAATCCGAATGCTTATTGGAAATTAGAACGCTTTGATTATATTTGTGGATTATTTTCAGCTCTCGCTTTGATATTGTGGGCTATCACAAAAGAACCGGTTGTGGCTATTGTCTTTGCCATAGCTAGTGATGCGGCGGCCGCAGTACCCACTCTTATTAAGTGTTGGAAGTACCCGGAAACGGAGACGGCCAGTGCTTATACTACTGGTTTATTTAATTCACTTACAAGTTTTGCAGCTATAAAAATGTGGGGTTTTTCTGAATTTGCCTTTCCCGTATACCTTGTAGTGATGAACAGCATGTTATTTTCTTCAGTATATCGTAAAAAAATATCATCATTTTTTATTAAAAATAATTAACATTTATGGCAATTATAAAAAAGAAAATTTGGCCAGAATATTTTGATGCAGTTTTTTCAGGTAAGAAAAAATATGAACTGCGATTAAATGATTTTGAAGTAAATGAGGGAGATGTTCTTATTTTAGAAGAATGGGATCCTAAAACTCAAACTTATTCTGGCAGAAGTGTTGAGAAAAAGGTTACCTATGTCGGCAAATTCAAAATTGATAAACTGTTTTGGACAGAAGATCAGATTAAGGAGAAAGGCATTCAAATAATCTCAATGGAATAACATGTCAGACGATATTGAAAAAGAAATCGAAGCTGATGACCCACCCACCGAAGAGGTGGTGGAGTTAATGGAAAGTCACGATCTCGACAAGGAAGAAGCCGAGCATGTTCAGGAAATTATGGAGGAATACGGGTTAGACGAGGACGATGCGGTGGAATTGGCGGATGAGATGTAGAAAGCTCGCCCAAGGGGCAAACAAACGGCAAAAAAGGGGCTCAAAATGAGCTCCTTTTGCTTTATATCGCCACTGAGTCAGAATACACCGTTCAAAATTTCAAAGCTGTTTGATAAAAGATCTATTGCTGTTGGAAGGAACAAGACAAAGACAATCCCAGTCAGCTTCGTGCCTGATTTGTCACTTCCTTTACGATCATCCATCGGAAGTACTATAACCTCGACCTTTTTCCTTATGCACACTTTTACGGGTTTCTGGCAGTGGGGACATCGGGTTACAAATACAGCTTCGGAATTGAAAACCGCATCACGAAAAATAATTTTTGTGCAATGAGGGCAATTGCCGATATTGGATTCATCTTTGTCCATACTGTTTTTTATTTGTGGGTTTTTTGAGCCCTGATCATAAATGATTAATAAACGACCAATTAAAAGCTCGGGTTCGACCTCCTCCCCGAACCGTTAAAAGCAATCTAAGTGTCCT
>Ga0265297_10008925_pt1 | contig 13189 bp, 10 predicted proteins | sample Munlanlwell13791_FD_192502 | JGI IMG/M metagenome (GOLD analysis project Ga0265297, IMG submission 192502) | Leachate microbial communities from a municipal landfill in Southern Ontario, Canada - Leachate well 137-91 | ecosystem: Engineered > Solid waste > Landfill > Unclassified | place...
GCCTCATTTCAGCTGGTCAGCTTCCCATTTATTGATGCTTTACTGGGAGTTTGGTAAATGATTTCTGGAATGCTTTTGTAAAATTGATTCCTACACTTATTCAAATAAATTATTCAAATGAGAAAAACATTGCTTTGTGTTATTACCTTTTTTGCACTTACCTCCTTCTTGTATTCTAAAAATGAAACCATTTTGAATTATAAGGAGTACGATAAAATTATCCGTGAGAACATATATAAAGATTATAAGAAAATGTATCGTGAGGCAGGTGGTGCATTCCTGTTTCCTTTCTTAACACCCGGAAGTGATAATTATCCTGATGCTCTCTGGGATTGGGATTCATGGCTCAGCAATATCGCTTTGAGACAGATTCTTCACGACAAAGGTACTGAGAAAGATAAAAAAGAAGCTGTGGCATACGAACAAGGCTGTATTTTGAATTTTCTTTCATATTGCAAGAGTGATGGTTGGATGCCCGTTACTCTTAGTCGTAAACCAAATATTCTGTCGGAAAAACCAAAGAATATAAATGATGTAAATATGCATAAACCTTGTATTGCTCAACACGCGGCTTTTCTTGTTAAAGAGGATAACGGAAATGCAGAATGGTTACGGGATAAGTTTGCTAATTTACAGTATTTTATAGAGGCTTATAAAAATCGATATTATAGCAAAGCAACAGGTCTTTTTTTGTGGCAGAACGATGTGATGATTGGAGTTGATAATGACCCATGTACCTATTTTCGACCTGATAGAAGTTCTGCCTCCATCTATCTTAATTGTCTTATGTATAAGGAACTAAAAGCCATTGGTTATTTGGCTGAGAGATTGGATTTGAAGGAAATTCAACAAGATTACGAAAAAGATGCAACAAAATTGAAGGAAGCAATCCAGGAACACTGCTGGGATGAGAGAGATGGCTTCTTTTACAGTGTAGATCTTAACCTTAAACCAATAGATCCAACTGCATTTTACCACAGTGGCGCTCCTCGAGATTGGGACTGTCTGATACAAAGAATAGACGTTTGGTCAGGATTTTTAGCCATGTGGGCTGGCATAGCAACTCCCGAGCAAGCCAAACGTATGGTTTTGCACATTAGTGATACCAAAACATTCAATGCTCCCTACGGAATAAGAACTCTTTCAAAAATGGAAAAAATGTATAATGTGAAGGCGAGCAGTAATCCGTCATCTTGGTTAGGCCCAATTTGGGGCATTTCTAATTATATGACATGGAGGGGTTTGGTGAACTATGGTTATACTAAAGAGGCTAAAGAATTAGCTACGAAAACAATAGTGATGTTTGGACGTGATTTTGAAAAAACTGGCGTTCTCCACGAATATTATGAGCCCGATAATGGATTTCCAATTCTAAATCCAGGATTCCAAAACTGGAACTTTCTGGTGTTGAACATGTTGAATTGGATGGATGGAAAAGAGGTAATTGAGGAATTTTAGGAATGGTTAATTTGTAAAGAGAATGGTACTCATACAACTAACAAATAGTTAATACTTTAATTTGTAAACTAAATTGAGACTTTCTCTTAGTGTCATTTAGTGCAAACATTGGCGCATTTAGTCTATTCCATTAAGCTCTGATAACACATATTTTTGTACTGTGGATTTTAGAAACTTTATAAATGTTACATGAGTGTACTTGAAAATATTCAAAGTTAGTTGCTTTAAACTCTGTTGTGTTTTTAAATCCGAAACAATAATCTAATAAATGAAATCCGAAACGAAATTAATCCCTTGGCTTGTAGTGGCTTTACTTTTCATAGTAACTGCCCTTAGTTTTATGGATCGGCAAGTATTGTCTATGTCCATCCTTAAAATCAAAGAAGATATACCCATTACTGATACAGATTATAGTTGGATAACTGGTGGATTCATAGCTGGTTATGCACTAATGTTTACTTTAGGTGGCGTGTTTATCGACAAGTTTGGTTCTAAGCTTGGTTTGGCACTTTCGTTGGCAATTTGGACAATTGCTTCCGGCTTACATAGTACGGCTACGACTGTTCCACAGTTAATTTTGTTCCGGTTTTTATTAGGAATTGGAGAAGGTGCTTGTTTCCCGGGCGTTATAAAGGCTGTTATTGAGTGGATTCCTATCCAAAAAAGATCGTTGGCAACTGGTATAGCTATTGGTGGCTCGGCAATTGGGGCTGTGGTGGCTCCTTTACTTGTTATCTCGCTGCTCGATACAGTAGGGTGGCGAGTTTTGTTTTTAGTTTCGCCTGTAATCAGTTTTATTTGGATTGGAGCATGGTTGTATTTAAACAACAAAACATACTCGAAACAAAAAATAGAAATTATTCCTGCTAAAAATATTCAATCGAATTTAAAGTATTCATTTTCTGCTGTTTTAAAAAATAAAAATGCGTGGGTATTTATTGTCATGCGAATGTTGTTCGATCCAATTTTTTATTTTTTTATGTTTTGGATTCCTAAGTTTATGAGCGAAAGTCGTGGTATATCTATCGATCTAATAGGTAAATTGTTTTGGATTCCGTTTATGGTATTGGGTATTTCAAATATTTTCGGTGGATATATTTCCGATAGAATTTTCAAAAAAACTGCAAATTTGAATATGGCCAGAAAGTCTGTAATGACAATAGCTGCCTTCCTTACTTTAGCTGTATTGTTTGTACAAAAGGTTGATTCGGCATATGCTGTAATTGCTTTGATTTCAATATTCTTCTTTGCTCATGGATTATGGATTACCAACTATTCAACAGCCGTTGGAGATGTTTTTGGTAATAAAGCTACTTCTACAATGTTTGGACTTACGGGCACATTTGGAGCAATTTCAGCATTTTTTATAAATAGAGGAATTGGCCTTGTTGTTACCAATTATTCTTATGATCCTTTATGGATTTGGGCTGGTTTAATGTATCCCTTAGCTTGTTGCATTTTCCTGATATTTATTCCTAAAATTAAAAAATCGGCTGATTTTGAATAGTATTCCCTTCAGCAATTTAAAAAGCAATTAAAAAAACATAGTGATGAAAAAAGTTGAAAAAGTTGATTTTTCTATTTTTAAAGAAAATTTAAAACCTCGCATTGGTGTTATCGGTGTAGGGCATCATACATACTGGGCTCAATTTCCTGGATTACTCGAAGATATGTACAAAAAACAGGAAATTTTTATCGAAAAAATTCCTGAGTTTGTAGATGTGGTGGATTTTGGTCTGGTAGATGATGCCGAAAAAGCATATCAAGCAGCAAAATCCCTTCGTGCAGCCAATCTTGATTTGCTTTTTTGTGATATGGTTACTTATGCAACTTCGGGAACCTTCGGTATAATCATGAAAACGCTGAACATTCCTATCGTGTTAGTGGCATTACAACCCTTAGAGGCATTGGATTATGCCAACGCTACTACACACATGCAGCTTAATAACGATGATATTTGTTCTTTACCCGAGTTTACTGGTGTGGCTGCTCGTATGGGTATTCGTATACCTGACACCATTATAGGCACTTTAAACAATGATGCATTGGTTGACAAACAAATCGATGAATATTGTCGCATTGCTCGTGTTTTACATGGTTTAAAAAATGCTCATTTTGGTCATATAGGTCATTCGCTCAATGCAATGCTCGATATGCATTTTGATCCAACTATGTTTACAACTTATTTTGGCTGTCATATCAAAGCCTGCGAAGCAAATGAGTTGGTTACTTCATACGAAAAAGTTACTGAAAAGGAAATTGCTGCTGCTAAAACTGAAATATTGTCATTCTTTGATACGCCCGATCCTGTTTCCGACCCTATTTCGAGTAAGTTGAACGAGGAAGATTTGTATGTGGCAGCGCGCGTGTTCGTTGCTTTGGCTAATTTTATAATTAGTAGTAGATTAAATGGTTTAGCATATTACTATGATGGTATATGCGGTAGTTTAGAGCGTCAGGTTTTGACCAATCTTGCCGTCGGCAATTCCTTATTATCTGCTAAAAATATACCAATGTGTGGTGAATCTGACATGAAAACGCTTATTGCCTTGTTTATAATGGACAAAATGGGAATTGGTGGAAGTTTTGCAGAATTGCATCCTGTCGATTTTGATGGTGATTTTGTATTGGTTGGTCACGATGGACCGCATAATATTTCCATTGCTGAAGGTAAACCTGTATTACGAAGCCTTAAAAAATTTCATGGTAAGCCTGGATCAGGTGCAGGGGTGGAGTTCACAATTTTAAGCATCAATTCCACATACGAAGGTAAATTCAAATTCGTAATTGCGGAAGGTGAATCAGTTGCGGGGCCAATTCCTGCCACTGGAAATACAAATACTCGTGGAAAATTCAAACCGGATATAAGAACTTTTTTATCTAAATGGGTAAAAGAAGGTCCTACACATCATTTCTCCCTAGGAGTAGGTCATCATGCTGCGACAATAGTCAAAATTGCGAATTATCTCGGTATCGAATCGGTTATAGTTACCGATTAAATTGAATTCCTCTTCCTGTATTCTGCAGGTGAAGTTTGTACTTTTTCTTTGAAAATACGTGAGAAATAGAATGCGGACTCAAACCCAAGTTCGTATGCTATTTCTTTTATTGTTTTATTGGTCGAAGTCAATAAAATCTGTGCTCTACGTATCCGTAATTGTAGGTGATATTGTACGGGAGGTAAGCCTGTATATTTTGTGAACATTTTACGAAAGTATGAATAGCCCATATTCAATTCTTCAGCTAATTTTACTGCGTCAATTTCTTGATAAACACGTTCATTTAGAAGAAAAGTTGCTTGTCTAATTTTATTTTCAACATCCGTTCCTTCAAATTCTTTGTACTTCAATAAAGCTATAATTTGACTGATATAGGCAATAAGTAAACCCACACAAATTTGGTGATAACCTGGCTTTTCGTTCATAGTCAGGGTGTAAATTTTATTAAAATATTCAAGAATTTCACCATTTAAGGCGATATTTTGTAAAGGATTCTCAGGCGTAAAGAAAATCCTTTTTAATAGTAAATTGGCCATTTCACCATTAAAACCAATATAATGAGTTTTCCATCCAGTACTTTTTAAAGGACGATATCTGTGCCACTCTCCTGGAAGTAATACAATCATACTACCTGGAGTGACTCGGTAAGTTCGGTAGCTGTTTTGAAAAACACCATAACCTTCTGTTACATAAATGATTTGATATTCCTGAAGAATTCTTCCTTTTTCAGAATTAAACCAATATCGGGTTGGATGACCTGCTTTAGGCGGGTAAATGGTTCCTGGTAGTACATCTGAAATCCCAACAACCGTTAAGTGTAAATTTAATTCCAAATCTTGATCTGAAAGTGTTGTGTATTTAAATAGTGTGTTTTTCATTGTATGCCATTTTGTGCAAAGATATAATCATTTAGTATATTTTCCAAGTGAAGTATTATTTATAATTTTGTTATGTTAGTCTTATGATAATATTATTTTATTCGCACCATATGAAATTTGATTAGTTTATTGGGTAAAGGATTCTTTAATGATAGTCAATTCCAATTACTAAAACACTTATATGGTTCACATTATATCAAATAAAATGGACAAAAAAGAGTATTGTTCTGAAATAAAATTTATTAAGGACATGTTTCATACCAAAAAAGGACTGAAAGATAAAATTACTAAACTTGCTGAAATGTGCTCATCAGATGTGCTTGTTCCCGAAGAGGTGAGTTGCTGTGGATTTGCTGGAGACAAAGGTTTTACACTACCTGAAGTAAATAAATATGCATTAAGAAAGCTCAAGCCGCAAATTGAAAGGAGCTGCATAAAATATGGGTTTAGTAATAGTCGAACATGTGAAATTGGTCTGACAACTCATAGTGGAATACCATACCAATCTATTGTTTATTTGGTAGATAAATGTACTGAAAGGAAATGAATTTCGACAATAATAAAAGAATGAATTTTAATAACTCAGGAATTGAATTTTCGTATCTTATTAGAAATGATATAGATAATAAATATGGAATTTCAGTTAATACAGTTGGAACTCAGTCCATAAATCCAAATACTCCCTACCCTACGATAGAGCATCCTTTTGGTTATTATTTTAATACTAAAAAAGGACGCAAATTAAATGAATATCAGTTTGTTTATATAACAAATGGTAATGGTGAATTGACATTTGAGTCATCGAAAGGAATTTCAATTTCGAGAGGTCAGCTAATTGTGATTTTTCCAGATCAATGGCATACATATAGACCTTCAATTAATTCCGGTTGGGATGAGTATTATATTGGTTTTGAAGGTGAAATTATTGAAAACCTGATTGAAAATTCATTCTTCACTAAAGGGAATCAAGTTTTGAATGTTGGGTTAAATGTGAGGTTGGTGGATTTATTTAAAAGAGCTATAGAGGTAGCAAAACTGGACAGAAAATTTTCACAACAACATTTAGCCGGTATTGTCATGCATATGATTGGATTAGTATTATCTGAATCTCAGAACAGTCAATCTGATATCGAAAACTTGAAACAAATAATTGAAAATGCTAAAATTATTATGAATGAAAACATCTATAAAAAAATCCATCCCGAAGAGATAGCAAATATGCTTAATATTAAATATCTAAAATTTCGCAATGTTTTTAAGAAACATACTGGCTATGCCCCAGCAAAGTATTTTCAAGAACTTAAAATAAGAAAGGCTAAGCAATTTCTTCAAGAAACATCCTATTCGGTAAAAGAGATTTCATATAAGTTAAATTATTATTCCCCAGATCGTTTTAATAATGTATTTAAAAAAAGTACTGGACAAACACCGTCGAAATATAGATTTAAATGTAGATGTACTGTTTCTGAACAAAATATTTAAATGAAAAGATAACTTGTTAAATACTCAAAAACCATGTGTGAATCTCATGATATAATTAATAATACATGAAAAACGAAAATTCAATTTCAAAGATTTTGCCGGTACTTTTCGGCTTCTTCATCATGGGTTTCTGCGATGTGGTGGGTATTACCTCGATGCATGTCAAAGAAGACTTATTGGGTGCTTTTAGTACCGAATTCAGGGATACACTTTCCAACCTGATTCCGGTGGCGTTATTCTCTATGTTTCTTATCTTCTCGGTACCAACAGGTATGCTGATGAATAAAATCGGTCGAAAAAGAACGGTACTTCTAAGCAATGTCATTACAATTGTGTCCATGTTTATTCCATTAATCGAGTACACTTTTACGATGTCACTGATTGCCTTTGCATTGTTAGGAATAGCCAATACTATGTTGCAGGTGTCGCTGAATCCGTTGTTGACAAATGTAGTACAAGGTGATAAACTGACTTCGAGCTTCACTGCCGGACAATTTGTGAAGGCAATATCGTCTTTCAGTGGTCCGTTTATTGCCGCTTTTGCAGCGACCATGTTAGGTAATTGGCAATATATTTTTCCAATCTATGCAGTTATTACCTTGATTTCAACCGTTTGGTTAATGGCAACTCCTATTCAGGATGAACCAGTAGCGGGTAAAGCCAGTTCTTTTGCCAGTGTATTCGGGCTGTTGAAAGATAAAACTATTTTCCTTTTATTTTTAGGAATAATATTCGTTGTAGGAGTGGATGTTGGCTTAAACACCGCTGCTCCCAAAATTCTGATCGAACGTTGCGGAATGAGTGCCAATGATGCTGGGTATGGTACGAGTATGTATTTTGCTTTTCGAACGGCTGGAGCATTTTTAGGAACTATTTTGTTGACAAAATTCTCACATGTAAAGTTCTTTAAAATAATTACATCAGTGGCTGTTTTATCATTAATAACTCTGATATTTATTCCAGATGAGATATCTATTTTTGTCTTATTTGCCATTATTGGTTTTTCTATAGCAAATGTGTTTTCCATTATTTATTCTATAGCCATTCAATCGTGCCCTGATAAAGCAAATGAAATTTCCGGATTAATGATAACGGGTGTTTTTGGAGGTGCAGTTATACCCTTCATAATGGGTCTGTCATCAGATCTAATTGGCTCGCAGGTTGGTTCGGTATTGATTATCCTACTTAGCGCACTGTATTTGTTGATTTGTGCGTTTGTTGTTAAACCAAAAACTGTTTTATGAAATTAGAAATTGATTGGTTTAATATATATATATTTTTAGTTAGTTTTCTCATGAATAGTTTTTAAGATAAGGAAAGAGTGTTTGACGGTTCATTGAGTCAGACATTCTTTTCTCTTTTTATCAAACTGAGTAGTTAATTAGGTGTGATTTTCATTAATGTAATAGCATTAACGATAAATGTAAATACTAGTTGTAATTTTAAAATGTATGGAGATAACCCCGAACTAGTTCCTTTGGGAGTAATAAGGTACCTTTACTCAAGTTTAGCGTCCAGTCATCCTGGAAACCAGAGAATAATGCCCCGAAAACCACTTATGACTTTTATGCGTGTTTGTTTTAGAAGCAGTATAAAAGTAATAACAGATTTTCCATAGGGGACATCGGACACAACCCGTTTTTTTCTCGCCTGACACTTCCGGGTCCGGTATCCGCTCAAAAAAAAGCATTATGATTGGGATCCTATAATGTTGAAAAGTAAGAATAAGTTTTCGGAAACGATTTTTACATTTTCAGCATCTGGATAAAGGAAAACTTATTTCCTGCTTTCTAACATTTAAAGAAAATCATGATTAATGTTTTAAGAACTTGAAATAAATGCCCTAAAACAATTTGCCTGTTTTTAAAGACTGTATTTCCAAAAACAAAGAAAACAGGCAAAACGTTTTTAATAGGGACTGTGGATAAACTACATTCAGTGGATGAATTATTTTGCTTGCGCCCGGAATAAAAATAATTTATCCACTAAAAGAAGTTTAAGTTATTTTATCACTTCGTGCAATATAATACATGTTTACACTTCGTGTCAGAGAAAAGGAAATGTTTAGTATTTTGCCTATAATATTTGTAATCAAATGAAAATTGACTTTTCGTTTGATTGACTAAATGAAATGACCATTTCAAACGATTTTTCAATCTGTCTTAACATGACGTCGTTTGTTATTACTTGGCACAATTATGTTTTGTTTATTAGCAATGTGTTTATCTTTACGATATTGGTTTTTTGAATTTGAATTCATAGAGATTATTGATTTCCTCTTTATGATTTTAAAATGCTGTCGTATGATATTTTCAACATAACAGCTAAGGTTGGCTTTGTGTCCGCCGATCACGTTCACGATCTTCAAAAGGATCAAGTGGGTCTCTCTGGTGAGCCAAAGAGTTTGTCTGTTGGTAAAATCAACTCTTTCAAAACAGATTTTCCGATAATCAGTTTGCTCAGATCGTTTCCGTTTTGTGGTTTCATTCATTTTCGGAATTACGATAGCCGGTTTATCTTCTTTGATGATAGACCTTAACTCGATTTCGATTGTAGTATCACTCTTCTTTGGAAACCCTTGTGAAATATCTTCTTCCATAAAACTATCATCAACCTTTGGAGAATTCGTTTGCGTTGTCATAGTTGTAATAAATAATGTGCAAAATCATTCATTTTAATAAGAATTGTTTGATTTTTGTAAATCAATATTGGATTCAATAATGATTAGATGAAAGTTATTCTGTTGTCTAGATTTCATGTTTACGTATATACAATCTTGTATATATGTTTATAAGATTGTACTTAAACAAGCATACAAGATTACAATATTTATTGAAAACAAGTTTTCTATCTTTAAAATAATTAATCTATCAAGATTGATTAATATTAATGTCAATGATGTTTTAGAGTAATATTACATGTAAATAAAGAAAGTAAATATGACCTTTTTCAAACTGTCACTGCTTGTCACAACCAGACCACTTTTGTCTTACGTACTGCAATGGCACAATACAAAAACAGAAACTAATTTTGCGTTAATATTTAGAAGCTCAATTTGATAAATTTCTATGTAATCAATAAGACAAATAGTATACTGAATTAAAAAAGGAAAACACAATTAACGCTTTCCTTTTTCTTAAAATTAGATGATTTGAAATTTTGAATTTAAATTAAATCATTCGTCAATCCTATATCCTGAAAATTTTCTCAATTCCTTGTAACTTCCCAGCCAATGCCTGCATATCATTGCTAATTTTACTGTCAGTAATACGTGCATAAATTTGAGTAGTGCGAATATTTGTATGTCCGAGCATCTTACTTACAGTTTCAATCGGAACGCCTTTTGCCAAGGTGATTGTTGTTGCAAAAGTATGCCTTGCCAAATGAAAAGTAAGTTCTTTATCTATTTCACAGACATCACCAATTTCCTTCAGGTAAGAATTCATTTTCTGATTGCTCAAAATTGGAAGCAATTGATTGTTCGGTGATTTTCCCTTATATTTATTCAAAATCATTTTGGGAACATCCAATAGAAGTATGTTGGATTCTATTTTTGTTTTTTGACGTTTTGTCATAATCCATAGATTGCCATCGAAAGAAGTGCGGACATTTTTCTCTGTAAGATTCTTAACATCAATATAGGAAAGTCCAGTAAAGCATGAGAATATAAAAATATCACGAACCAACTCTAACCGTTTTGTAACGAACTGTTTTTTTAGTATTTTTTCAACGTCTTCTTGTGTAAGGTAGCCCCGATCAACCTTTGTCAACCGAATTTTATAATTTGCAAAAGGATCAATGGCAATCAATCCGTTGTTACGAGCAATAAGGATGATGCGTTTGAAAAATTGCATAAACTTAGCAGTTGTGTTTGCGTTACAGCCTGCTGTTGTCAACAAATAAATTTCAAAATCACATATGAAGATGTTCTTAATTTCCTTCAACGAAATGTCAGTAATTTGATATTTGAGTTGTATGAATTTTTGTAGATGCTTACGAGTGACTTCATACTTCTGATAGGTAGCGGCAGATTTACTAATGCCAATAAGTTTAAGAACATCGTCATTGTGTTTCTGGAAAAGAGCCAAAAGTGTTTCGTGATGCTCACTAATCCCCAAAAACTCATTTTTTACCTTCTCAGCAGTAACATAATTATCTTTCCGTTGCAGTTCATGGTAAATGCCATGAAGGGAAGCTTTAATTTGTTCTAATTGAGCATTGTATTGTTTGCTGTCAGACGAATGTCCTATAACTTTACCCATTTTCACACTCCAACTCGTTGGTTGGATTTCTAACTTGGTATTGAATTGCGCAATGATGCCATCTACGGTAACACGGGTAACAATTGGCATTCTACCATCTTTTCTGATTGCATTCCTCTTCAAGTAGTAAAGGACGTTAAATGTACTCTTCATAATTTCATTTTTTAATCGTTACAAAATTAGTTTATTGATTGAAAATGAAATAATTGCAGTGAGGACAATAGGTGTCAAATGTATGCCAAAAGAAGACTTTCTGTGACCTATTTTTGAAATTCAAAAAAGGTCACGATTTAGTCCTAAAAGTCTGTCTATTTATGGCTAAATTTTGGCTTATATAACAACAAAATTACAAGGTAGGAAGATGAAAAAACCCTACAAAACGTTGATTTTGTAGGGTTTGGCTTATGGACGTCGTTTTTTGACTTATCCTTTTTGCGGAGAGAGAGGGATTCAAACCCCCGGTACCTTGCAGTACGGCGGTTTTCAAGACCGCTGCAATCGATCACTCTGCCATCTCTCCAGTGATACGTCCTTTTTTCAAAGGCGGTGCAAAGATAGTGCTTTTCCCCGAACTTCCAAATATGAAAAACAGAATTCATTTACTATTTATTCTTTTACTGTTTACTATTTCAACTTACTGAGTAAAATTCAATTGTAAATCAATAAATTGTAAATATTTAATCACTCAGACAGTTTTTAAATATTCTACCACATTTTTTTCAATACGTGTTTTAATATCCATTATATCGGCTTTATCAAAACTTTCACCGGTGATATTTTCGAATAATTCTATATAGCGTTCACTGATTCCGGCGACAATTTCGGGTGTCATTTCCGGTACCTGTTGTCCTTCTTTACCCTGAAATCCATTTTCCATTAGCCATTCGCGTACAAATTCTTTCGAAAGTTGTTTTTGTGCTTCGCCTTTAATAAAACGATCTTCATAGCCTTCCGCATAAAAATAACGTGATGAATCGGGTGTATGGATTTCATCAATCAGGTATATCTTGCCGTCACGATTTCCAAATTCATATTTTGTATCTACAAGGATCAATCCACGTGCTTCAGCAATTTCTGTTCCGCGCATAAATAAGGCCATGGTATATTTTTCCAGCATTTCATATTCTTCCGCAGAAACCAATCCTTGTTTCAGGATTTCTTCTTTCGAAATGTCTTCGTCATGCCGTCCCAGTTCGGCTTTGGTAGTAGGAGTGATGATAGGAGTTTCGAAACGTTGGTTTTCGCGCATACCATCCGGTATTTTAACGCCGCATATTTCGCGGATTCCGCTTTTATAGGTTCTCCATGCACTTCCGCAGAGATAACCGCGTACAATCATTTCAACAGGGTATCCTTCGCATCTTAGACCTACGGTTACCATGGGATCCGGACAAGCCAGTTTCCAGTTGGGTACAATATCAGCCGTTGCATCCAGAAACTTGGCGGCAATCTGGTTCAACATTTGTCCTTTATAGGGTATTCCTTTGGGTAAAACCACGTCGAAAGCCGAAATACGGTCGGTGGCAACCATAACAAGCAGGTCGTTTTTTACTGTGTACACATCACGTACTTTGCCGTGGTACACGTTTGTCTGTCCATCAAAATGGAAATCTGTGTTAGTTAAAGCGTTCATATTGTTGATTTTATTGTTTACAGTTAATTTTGAAATTATTATTTCTTTAAAATTAGAATTTCTTGTTTCCTACTTTCTTGTTCAACTTTAGGGACCAGGGGTTCTTTTGCTCTTTTCTCATACGCCTCCACAATCCGTTGAACGAGTTTGTGGCGAACAATATCTTTTACATCGAATTCAACAAGTGCGATGCCCTTAATGTTTTTGAGAATTTCCAATGCATCTATTAATCCTGATTTTTGTTGATAGGGCAAGTCAATTTGAGTCGTGTCACCGGTGACAATCATTTTTGCATTCAAACCCATACGTGTCAGGAACATTTTGATTTGCATGGTCGTGGAATTTTGCGCCTCGTCGAGAATAACCACAGCATCGCTCAATGTCCGTCCACGCATAAATGCCAGCGGAGCAATCTGAATGGTACCGTTTTCCAGATATTCTTTCAGTTTCAGCGGCGTAATCATATCCTGAAGAGCG
>Ga0265297_10008926_pt1 | contig 13188 bp, 12 predicted proteins | sample Munlanlwell13791_FD_192502 | JGI IMG/M metagenome (GOLD analysis project Ga0265297, IMG submission 192502) | Leachate microbial communities from a municipal landfill in Southern Ontario, Canada - Leachate well 137-91 | ecosystem: Engineered > Solid waste > Landfill > Unclassified | place...
GCAAATTGCGATTTATTTTCGTTTTGAACGGCGAGCCGAGATTTTCGGAAGCGGACGAAACTTTGCACGATTTTTGGTATCTCCAGGAAGAGACCAAAAACAAAGCTCTGAAAAAAATCAGGGAAGTTTCCGACTTTTGCGAGAAATTCGGCCCGGAAAAAATAATCGACAAAAAAATCAATCTGGCTCGGTTCGAAGACCTGTCCGCCGTTAATTACTTGTCGTTATCAAAGAAATTCGATGTCAATGTTTTCGGCGATTTCGGTTTGAGTCATTGGTCGGAAATCAATCCCAAAGTCATCAGCGACAAAGCGTATTTGGTCATCAAAAAACACAATCAGCCTCTTCACTTCCGGGACCTTACCCAGAAAATCAACGAGTTGGCTTTCGACCGCAAAAAGGCCTATCCCCAGACGGTTCATAACGAGTTAATCAAGGATAACCGTTTTGTTCTGGTGGGCCGGGGAATTTACGGCTTGAAAGAACAGGGTTATGAGCCGGGAACGGCGCGGGAAGTGCTGGTCCGGATTCTTAAAAAACACGGCGCTCTTGACGCCCAAAAAATCATCGCTTTGGTTCAAAAAGAGCGTTTTCTCCGCGAAAACACCATTCTTCTGAATCTTTCAAACAAACGCTACTTTGAGAAATTACCCGATAACCGTTATACTCTAATTAAGGAGGCTTAGTTTAGTCACTAAAATAAAAACCTTAATTTCATGGTTGCAGATAATTTAAATGGAATTCTCCAGATTGTTTTTCGCATTCTGGCGGCGAGCTGGTGGGTAATTTTGCCGCTGGCTCTTTTTTTTATTTTTTCGGATTTCTGGCTGATGGCCGTCCGCCGGAACTATCTGATGAAAATCAAATGGAAACTCCTGGAAATCAGCATTCCCCGGGAAATTTTAAAAACTCCCAAAGCCATGGAGCAGGTGTTTGCCGCCGTCCACGCCACCTATTCCGGCGGGATAAAATTCTGGGATAAGTGGTTTAAGGGCAAGGTGGAAGATTGGTTTTCTTTCGAATTGGCCGGCAACGCCGGCAAAGTCCATTTCTATATCAGGGTCGCGGAGCCGTTCCGGAATCTTCTGGAGTCGGCCATTTACGCCCAATATCCGGACGTGGAAATCGTTGAAGCGGAAGATTACGACAGTTTATTGCCGTCAATTTTACCCAACAATGTTTACGATCTCTGGGGGACTAACTTTATTTTAGCCAACGATGACGCTTATCCCATCCGCCTTTATTCTTATTTTGAAGAAAAAGACGAAGAGAGAAGATTGGACCCGATAGCGGCCATCACCGAAACGATTTCAACGCTTAAAGAAGACGAGATGATTTGGCTGCAGTTTTTGGTCAGGCCCACCGGAGACGACTGGAAAAAGAAAGGGGAGCGATTAACGGCCAAACTAATCGGCCGGAAAGTCGCCAAGGAACGGACTTTAATGGAAGAGCTCGGGGAATTTTTGATAAATTTAGTAAAAGCTCCGGTCAGCCATCCGGTGTGGTCTGAAGAAAGCAAGGAATCATCGGCAGGCGACATTGGCCCCCTGACCCCCGGCGAAAAAGACGTGGTGGCGGCCGTGGAAAACAAGATTTCAAAATTGGGATTTGAGGCGGCCCTAAGATTCGTTTACATAGACAAGGCTGACGCCTTTACCCGTTCAAACGTTTCCGCAGTCCAGGGGGCGCTCCGGCAATTCAACACCCAGAACCTCAATGCCTTCAAGGCCGACGGTTCGGTAACCACCAAGGCCGATTTTCCCTTCAAAGTCAAAAAGCTTTTTTATCGCAAACGCCGGATTTTCGACAGCTACAAACTCCGTTTATTCCCCAAGAAATTTTCGATTTTAAACAACGAAGAACTGGCTACGGTTTATCATTTCCCGACCAATTTCGTGGAAGCGCCGACGCTGCACCGTCTGGAATCCCGGAGAGGCGAGCCGCCGGCGGAATTGCCGTTGGTAGAATAAAGGGCTTTCTTAAAATTTCCGAGCCGGCAAGCGAAGGAAATTTAGTTAGAAAACCTTTACCCTGTTAAATAACCCTGTTAAATCTTTTGCTGAAAGCAAAAGAAAAAATCAAAGATTTTTTATTTAACAGGGTTGTCGCAAAGCATCATTTAACGGGGTGCTCAAATTCATGATAAAATTTATATCACCAAAGGTTCATAAATTTAAATAAATTTGGCATGGAAAACGAAGTAACAATGTTCGCCCAGACCAATTTCCGCAACAAGCGGGTTAAATTCGGCATAAAAACCGATGACCGGCGCCGACATATGTATGTTATCGGGAAAACCGGCGTGGGAAAAACCGAAATGCTTGAAACCATGGCTTTGGCCGACATTAAAGCCGGCCGGGGCATCGGCATTATCGACCCTCACGGCGAATTCGCCGAAAAAATCCTGGAATTGGTTCCGGAATCGCGGATGGACGACGTGATTTATTTCAATCCGGCTGACATCAATTATCCGGTGGCTTTCAATCCCCTGGAATTAACCAATCCGGAATTCAGCCATCTGGTCGCCTCTGGCATAATGAGCGTATTCAAAAAAATCTGGCCGGATGTCTGGTCGGCCCGGATGGAATACATTCTGAATAATTCCCTGCTGGCTCTTCTTGAATATCCCGGTTCGACTTTGCTGGGAATAATGCATTTGTTGTCCGATAGGGATTACCGGAAGAAGGTTGTGGAAAATCTCCGGGACCCGGTTATCAAAAGCTTCTGGACGGATGAATTCGCCCGCTACACCCAGCGTTTGGAAACCGAAGCGGTGGCGGCCATCCAGAATAAAGTCGGCCAGTTCGTGTCCAATCCTTTAATCAGGAATATCATCGGGCAGCCTCATTCCACCATCGATATCAGGAAAATAATGGACGAAGGGAAAATTTTCATCGCCAATCTTTCCAAGGGGAAAATCGGCGAGGACAATTCGCGGCTTCTTGGTTCTTTGATGATTACCAAAATACAGTTGGCGGCGATGTCCCGAAGCGATATTGCCGAAAGCAAGCGTAAGGATTTTTATCTTTACGTGGACGAATTTCAGAATTTTGCCACCGAATCCTTCGCCAATATATTGTCCGAAGCCCGGAAATACCGCTTGAATTTGATTCTGGCGCACCAGTATATCGCCCAGCTTGATGAAACAGTGGAGGAGGCGATTTTCGGCAACATCGGGACTTTTGTGGTGTTCCGGGTGGGCGCCGAGGACGCGGAAACCCTGGAAAAAGAATTCGAACCGGAATTCATGGCTAACGACCTGGTCAATCTTCCTAAATTCAATATCTACACCAAACTGATGATTGACGGAATCGCTTCCAAGGCGTTTTCCGCCGAAACCTTGCCCCTGGAAAAGGCGCCGGCTGACAATTTCAGGGACGTCATAATCGAAAATTGCCGTCATCGCTACAGCGTCACCAAAGAGATTATCGAAGGAAAAATCGCCGAGCAAATGAACAAAAAAGAATCAATTGAGGAAAAAGTTAACCGCCGAAGCGAAATGCCCCTGGATAAAGTTTTGGGTCCGCGCCAGCCGGCCGAAGCGGAAAAACCGCAGCGCCCGGAACAGCCGGCCAGCGAAGCAAGACCGGCCCGGGAAAGAACGGAAGTCAATATCGGAGATTTGCAAAAAGCGATAGAGGAGGCCTTGAAAGAAAACGAAGAGAAACAAGAATAAAGGGTTTGGTCTCAAATTTCGAGCTGAAAGCGATGAAATTTTAGCAACCAAACCTTTACCCGCCAAAATTTTGGCGAAGCCAAAACTTAGGCGGGTGCTCATAATTATAGACCCACCAAAATTTACAAAAAAACTTAGGCGGGTATAATTATGACATGTTATCAATTAATGATTTAAAAAGCGGGAGTTTTGTCGTAATCGACGAAAACCCGTTTGTGGTTATAGAAGTCAAGCATCTGCACATGGGCCGCGGCGGTTCAAGTATTCAGACCAAAATTAAGAATCTTGAAACCGGCCAGGTTTTAAGCCGTAATTTCAAGCCGGCCGACAGTTTTGAAGAAGCCGAAATCGAAAAAATGAAATCGCGTTTTCTTTATGAAAACCGCGGCGTTTACTGGTTTGACGAAATCGGCAATCCCAAAAATCGGTTTTCTTTCAAAAAAGAGGACTTAAGCGAGGAAATCTATAATTTTTTGAAACCCAATTTGGAAATCGTTGCCTTGAAATTCCAGGAGAAAGTCATCAGCATTGAACTGCCGATTAAAATCGATTTCAAAGTGGTGGAGGCGCCGCCGACCATTCGCGGGGACACGGCGCAGGGCGGCAACAAGCCCGTTACCATTGAAACCGGCGCCAAGATTCTCGTTCCGCTTTTCATTGAAGAAGGAGACACAATCAGAATAAATACCCAGACGGGACAATATGCCGAAAGGATTGAGAAGGCTTAAATAAACAAACCAAACTTGCCTTCGAAAACCAGAATATTCCGGCTCCAGCGGCCGGAATTTCTTTTCCCTCGGCGCTGAAATTCGCCTGTGGCGAAACCAAGCTTTCAGCGCCTGCGGGATATTTTCTCAGACAAATTTGGTTTGCTTCTAAGTTTTAGGTCGGTTACGAAAGGATTTTTTAGTTTTATTCAGGATATAATAATATGATAAAGTCGAATTATGACGAAAATAAAAAACAAAAAGAAAGTTTTTGTGGCGATGTCGGGGGGCGTTGACTCTTCCGTGGCTGCGGCGTTGCTGAAAAAACAGGGCTACGAGGTGACCGGCGTTTTCATGAAAAACTGGACCCAGCCGGTGGAAACTTATTCCTATAAAAAATCTCTTTGCTGGGTTGACGAAAGACGGGACGCCATCAGAGTCGCGGCCAAGCTCGGCATTCCGCTTCTGACTTTTGATTTCGAAAAAGAATACCGCAAGCAGGTAGTGAATTATATGTTCAGGGAATACAAAGCCGGCCGCACTCCCAATCCCGACATCCAATGCAACAAACTGATAAAATTTCCTCTTTTTTTGAAGCGAGCCAGGAAAATGGGCGCCGATTTTATCGCAACCGGGCATTACATCAGAATTAAGAATTCAGAATTAAGAATTAATAATGGAAAAAGCTCAAAAATAATTTCTAAACTTTATATCGCTAAAGACACCACTAAGGATCAAAGTTATTTTTTATGGACGCTTAAACAGAGCCAGCTGAAATATTGTCTTTTCCCGATAGGCGATTACTTGAAATCCGAAGTGCGGCAAATGGCGAAAAAAATGGGGCTGCAGAACGCTTTGAAAAAAGGCACTTCGGGCATTTGTTTCATCGGCGAAGTAAAGCTCCGGGAATTTTTAAAAAAGAAAATCAAGGAGAAACCGGGCAAAATCATCACCACCGAAGACAAGGTTGTTGGCCATCATCCGGGAATTTTTTATTTCACCATCGGCCAGCGCCACGGCCTGGAGGTATCCGGGGAAAAACCCTATTATGTGGCGGCAAAAGACGTCAAAAACAACGTTTTAATCGTAGCCGAAGGCGGAAACAACCCGGCGCTTTACAAAAAAGAGGTTGAATTGAAAGGGACCAACTTTATAAACCCGCAACCGGCGTCTTTAAAAAGGCAATCGGTGTTGGCGCGGGTTCGTTACCGGCAGCCCTTGAGCCCAGCCGTAATTTGCAAACAAGGCAGAGATTACAAGCTGATTTTCAAAAAACCGCAGAAATTCGTGGCCAGCGGTCAATCGGCGGTTTTTTATTCACCCGCCGAAGCCTCGGCGAAGGCGGGCGGTAAAGAACTTTTGGGCGGGGGAATTATAAAATAAATGCCTTCCTACGATATTTTCTTTTTTGGCATTGTTTTCTTTCTGATTGGTGTTTTGGCCGCAAGTTTTGGAACTGGATTTCTGATAATAGTTTTCGCCGCCGCGCTTTTGGCGGCGATTTTTTTGTTGTGGGGATTTTTAATTACAAGTGACGGAGATACTCCCGAGGGAATGAATTTCCCTGAAGCGAGGCTCGAGGAGCGAGCGGGCATGGTTTCCCGACCGCAGTCGGGAAGAGCGAGTGACGAAAGCCAGCGAGCGAACACGCTGGGGGAGCGAGCGGTAGCGAAGGGAAATTCATTCCCGAAGTTGTGGTGTGGTTTGGCAATCCTATCTGCATTTATCCTTCTTGGCGCCGGCTACTACAAATGGGATGATTTTAAATTCAAAGACATTAGAATTGATTTTAACAGAGAAATAAGTTTTAGCGGTTTGGTGGTTGACGATCCTCAATATAGTTTTAACACTCAAACCTTAACCGTTCAGCTTGATGAACCTTGCCGGGGGAAAATCCAGATTAGATTGATGCTTTATCCCAAGTTTCATTACGGAGACAAACTGGCTTTTAAAGGGAAAATTGAATCAATCCCGGACGGTTCTTACGCCGATTATTTAGCCAAAGAGAAAATTAACGGCTCCTCTGATTTTCCCGAAGCCGAATTGATAAAATCCGGCCTTGGCTCAAAAATCAAATCAGCGCTTTTTGGTTTCAAACACTCAATCGTCGATTCCTACTATAAAGTTTTGCCTCCCAACCAGGCCGCTCTTCTGGCCGGGCTGACTTTCGGGGAGCGCGGCAATCTGGATAAAGATTTTAAAGAAGCCATGAGCTTGAGCGGCACCACTCATTTGACGGCTCTTTCGGGGCAGAATATTACCATTATCGTGGTGGCGTTAGCCGCGGCGATTGGTTTCTTTTTTCCGCGGTTTCTGACTTTCATGATAACTATTTTGGTTATTTTGGGTTTTGTGGCCATGACCGGGTTTGATTCCTCGGCTGTCCGGGCGGCGATTATGGGATTTGTCGTTTTATCGGCTAATCTGGCGGGCCGGATTTACCAGCCGAGAAACAGCATCGCCCTGGCCGCTTTTTTGATTACGTTTTTAAATCCGAAATCATTGGTTTTCGACGTTGGGTTCCAGCTTTCTTTTCTGGCGGTTTTAGGCATAATTTATCTCCGGCCGGCGCTTAGGAAATTATTGAGATTCGGCGATAAGACCGGGTTCTTCGCCTGGCGGGAGAATCTTCTGATGACTTTATCCGCCCAATTGGCGACCGCCCCCGTTTTAATCGTCGTTTTTGGCAATTTTTCTTTCATAGCCCTGATTTCCAATATTTTAATCTTGGCGGTTGTTCCTTTGACCATGGTTTTGGGTTTTTCCATCGGTTTGCTCCATTTCTTGTCTTATTACCTGGCTTTAATCCTGGGGTGTCTGGTTTCTTTGTTTTTAAACTATGAGATTTTTATCATCAATTTTTTTGCCAAATTCGCCTTGCCGATTAATCCGAGTTTAACCTTTTTGGCCATTCTGGTTTACTATCTGGCATTGACGGGGCTTATCTATTTTGCCAGGCCAAAGGCTTGACTTTTCGGCGCTATATCTCTATTATAGGAAACATTAATGTCATCGGAATCAAGCACGATTAAAGTTGAAGGAATCATTGAAGAGGCCTTGCCGGGCTTAACTTTTAGAGTTCGGTTGAAGGAAGACGACCGGGAAATTTTGGCATACTTGGGCGGCCGCTTGAAACTTCATTACATAAAAGTGATTCCCGGCGACCACGTTGTCGTTGAAATTACTTCCTATGATGACAAGCGGGGGAGGATTACAAGAAGATTGTAAAATCAACTAATAGCGAATAAATTACTAATATACTGATATTATAGATTCGTATATTCGTAAAAGATTAGTTATCCGTTGATAAAGCGAAGCGTATGAAAGTAAGAAGTTCAGTGAAAAAAATTTGTTTGAAATGTAAAACTGTCCGGCGTCGCGGACGGCTTTATGTCACTTGTTCCAATCCCAAACATAAACAAAGACAAGGATAATCATGAGATTTTTAGGAGTTAACATCCCCGACAATAAAAAAGTGGAAATTTCCCTGTCTTATATTTATGGCATAGGGCCGTCTTCGGCGCGCCAAATCATTAAAGACGCCAAGGTTGACCCAAACAAGAGAGTCAAAGATTTAAACGCCCAGGACGTCAGCCAACTGAAAGATTTCATAGAAAAAAAATACAAGATAGAAGGAGAGCTTCGCCAGGTTATCAAACAGAATATCAATCGGCTGAAAGAAATTTCCTGCTACCGGGGCACCCGCCATTTAAGGCGTTTGCCGGTAAGGGGACAGCGGACCAAAACCAATTCCCGGACGGTTCGCGGCAATGTGAGAAAAACGGTAGGCAGCGGCCGGAGAAAATTAGAAAAGACGTAAAGACACAATTAATTTATTATGGGTAAAAAGAAAATAGCGACAAAAACCGAGGAAACGGCCTTAAAAGAAGGAGCGTCAACCGAAACGGCTTTGGCCCGCCAGAAGGTTTCTAAAGTTAAACAGCGGGTGGAGACCGGCCGCGTTTATATTCAGGTCAGCTATAACAACACCGTCATTACCGCCACCGACATGAAAGGGAATGTTTTGGCCTGGGTTACCGCCGGTTCTTTGGGTTTTTCCGGCCCCAAGAAAGCCACGGCTTTTGCGGCCAGCAAAGTGGCTGAAGCCGTAGCCGAAAAAATCCAGCATTCCGGCCCTTTTACCATCGAGATTTACATAAAAGGCATCGGCGGCGGCCGCGATTCCGCCATCAAAGCGCTGGCTAACCGCGGTTTTGATATCATAGCCATCAAAGACGTGACCCCGATTCCGCATAACGGTCCCCGGGCGCCGAAAACCAGAAGAGTTTAATTTTAAGAATATGCAAAGAATAACCGAAAAAAAAGAAAGAGCATTAGGAACCAAACTTTTTTTGAAGGCCTTTCGCTGTTCTTCTCCAAAATGCGCCATGGTCCGCCGTCCTTCCAAGCCCGGCGCTCACGGCAATAAAAAAGGAGGCCGCAGGACGATGTCTGAATTCGGCCGGCAACTCCAGGAAAAACAGAGAGTCCAGATTTCTTACGGTCTCAACAACCACCAGATGCAGCAGCTTTTCCGCAGCAAAAAAGAAACCGAAAAAATATTGGAAACGCTGGAAAAACGCTTGGACAATGTTGTTTTCCGGCTGGGCCTGGCCGATTCGCGGATTATCGCCCGTCAATTGATTAACCACGGCCATATTTTGGTAAGAAACAGGAAAGTGACCATTCCTTCATATCAGGTCAGAATCGGCGAAAATGTGGGTTTAGACGCTAATTCCCGGAAATCGAAAGTTTTTGACAGTTTGGAATTGAAATTGAAAAAATTCGAGCCGCCGAAATGGCTTAAATTGGACAAAGAAAAATTGACCGGCGAGCTGATTGACAAGCCCCAGGAAATAAATATGCCATTTGACCTTAATGTGGTCGCTGAGTATTATTCAAGATAAAACCCCGCACCTTTTCAGGATAAAATAACTGGGGAATTAAAGATTTTACAAAAATTAAAGTTTGTATACAATTAAAAATCAAGATTATTAAAAAATAGTTCCAATCCTGAAAAGGTGCGGGGTAAAATAAAAAGGTTCGTAAATTTTTATAAAAATCATGGCAAAACTTTATCATAATCTTAGTGAAACGGTGAAGATTAAAAAAATTTCCGATGACGGGACGGCTGGCGTTTTTCATATTGAAGGGCTTTATACCGGATTCGGCCTGACTTTGGGCAACGCTTTGCGGCGGGCTCTTTTTTCTTCTTTGCCCGGCGCCGCCATTACCCAGGTGAAAATCAAAGGCGTCGGCCACGAATTCACCACCATTCCCGGAATGGCCGAAGATATCGTTGAACTGACTCTTAATTTGAAAAAGGCGCGCTTTAAATTTTTTGCCGACGAACCCCAGATTTTGACTCTTAAGGTTAAAGGCGAGAAAGAAGTCAAAGCTAAAGACATTAAAACCAACTCCCAGGTGGAAATCGTCAATCCCGACCTTCATTTGGCGAGTTTGACGGACAAAAAAGCGGAATTGGACATGGAACTGACCGTGGAAAAAGGGTTGGGTTATGTGCCTTCGGCTGACCGGAAAATCGAACGTTTGGCCATCGGCACCGTTGTTCTCGACGCCATTTTTTCTCCGGTTACCAAAGTCAATACCTCGGTGGAAAACATGCGTGTCGGCGAAAAAACCGATTACAACCGTTTGAATATCGAGATTGAAACCGATGGCTCCATTTCGCCGTCTGAAGCCCTGCATAAAACAGCGGATGTCTTGAAAGAGCATTTTGACAAAGTTTCCGCCGTTTTAGCCGGAAAAAACGAAGATGAAGAAAAGAAATAAATATGGAAAAGCCATTTTTGAAAATTTTAGCCAATAATCTTATTTTGCAGGAGAAAATCGAAACCACCGAAAGCCGGGCGAGGGAACTGCGTCCTTTCGTTGAGCATTTGGTTTCTCTCGGAAGAAAGCAAAAGCTGGCCGTTTACCGCCTGTTGCTGAAAAAATTGCCTGAAGCGGCCGCGGATAAAATTTATCACGAATTGGCTCCGCGTTATAAAGACCGCAAAGGCGGTTATTTGCGGGTTATCAAGCATTCTTTGGCCCGGAAAAACGACGGAGCGAAAATAGTCACCGTAGAATTCGTCAAATAATCATGGACTACACTTTAGACGCTAAAAATAAAAAATTAGGACGCTTGGCTTCGGAAATTGCCGTTATTTTACAGGGGAAAAAAAATCCGGATTACGAACCAAGAATAGCGGGCAGCGACCGGGTGATAGTGAAAAATATCGGCGAGATAGAAGTGAGCGGCCAGAAAGAACGGCAGAAAGTTTATTATCATCAGCCCGCGGGTTACATCGGACATCTGAAAAAAAGAACTTACCGGGAAGTTTTTGCCAAAGAACCGGCCAGGGTTTTGCGTTCGGCGGTTTCACGAATGCTCCCCAAAAACAAACTCCAGGTCAAGAGAATGAAAAGATTAATCATTGAATAAATTTTTTATGCCCGAAAAAAAAGTAAAAACAAAAAAAATTGAGAAAACAAGTAAAACCGCGCCCGTCAAAGCAGACCGTTATTTTGAAGCGGTTGGCCGGCGGAAAACCGCCATTGCCAGGGTCCGGCTTTATAATCATAAAGGCGGCATTTCAGTGAACGAAAAGGATTATCTGAAATATTTTCCCACAAATCGCCTTCAGCAAATGGCCTTATCTCCGTTGGAAAAAACGAAACTGAACGGCAAAATAAACGTCATTGTCAGGGTTTCGGGCGGGGGCTTAAGCAGCCAGGCCGAAGCAGTGCGGCATGGTTTGTCCCGGGCCTTGGTCCTGTTTGACGCTAATTTAAAATCCACCATTAAAGGATTGGGATATTTAAGGAGAGACCCGAGAATGGTGGAACGCAAGAAATTCGGCTTGAAAAAAGCGAGAAGAGCGCCGCAGTGGGCGAAGAGATAAAGGGAAAACCCAACCAAACTTGCCTTCGAAAACCAGAATATTCCGGCTCCAGCGGCCGGAATTTCTTTTCCCTCGCCCCGACGGCTCGCCTTCGGCGAGACCAAGCCCGTCGGGGCTGTGGGATATTTTCTCAGGCAAGTTTGGCTGGGTTATTAAAGGTAGAGTGAAGTGGCTCGTTCGTTAATTTTAAAGCCGCCTTCCGACAGGATTCGCTCAAAAATATTTTTAGCTGTTTGAAGGGGAATTTGTTGTTTTACTCAACCGTCGCTTTAATTCTTCTGATGCCCGCGCCAACTGATTCTTCTTTCAGGATTTTGAAATTGCCGATTTCGGAGGTGTTTTTTACGTGCGGCCCGTTACAGATTTCTTTGCTCCAGTCGCCAATAGAATAGACTTTCACTTTGTCCGGATATTTGACTTTGAAAAACGCCCTGGCGCCTTCGGTGATCGCTTCATTTTTTGATTTTTCTTCAAATTCGACAGGCAGGGCTTCTTTGATTTTCTGGTTGACGATGTTTTCAATCCTAGTGAGTTCTTCCGGCGTCAGTTTTCTTTCAAACGGAAAATCAAACCGCAAGCGTTCCGAATTGATATCCGAACCCAATTGTCTTATCTGGTCTCCCAACACGTCAAATAGCGCCTGGTGGAGCAGGTGAGTGGCGGTGTGAAGCCGGGTTATCTTTTGTTTCTCTTCTTCGGTGGCGCCGGTGATTGCTCCGCCTTCGTTTAGTCCGTGGCCGCCGAATTTTTTCTCCAAGCCGGCGCGGGAGATTTCCTGGTGTTTTACGAATTCTTCGTCAAAATCATCACGGTTTAAATCCTTCGCTTTTTCCCGTGCGAAATCTTTTATGATTTCGTATGTTAAACCATAACTTTCATATAACTTGAAAGCTTCTTGCGCATCAAGAAAATTTATTTTTTTAATTTCTTTTATACCAGCATGAATTGCCTTTCTGAATTTGTTATTTTCTTCTCTAAAAACTGATAAAACCAATTCTTGGTCAAGATTGGGATAAAAATTTTTGTATATCTTTGCTGTATTTATAAGAATATTTTCGATATCAATAAAATCTTGACCTAAGATATCATTACCAGAGAAAGAACCGAAGGAAGATTGGTAAAAATGAGCCATCATTCTTCTGATTAGTCTTCTAAGAACGTAACCCTGATCTTTGTTTGATGGTTTTAGGCCGTCTGAAATAAGGAAAGTTATTCCTCTGCCGTGGTCTAATATCATTCGTTTAATTTTATTATCCATAATAGTTGGCAATCCATTGGGTATTAATTCGATAAACAAATCCGTCTCAAAAATAGTCGGTTTGTTTTGGACTACCATTGCCAAACGTTCCAAACCCATTCCGGTGTCCACGCCCGGCGTTTCTAATTTAGTGAATTTTCCGTTTTTGTCTTTATAATACTCGTTAAAAACGATGTTCCAGATTTCAATGCCGTTGATATAGATTTCCGTGGTCGGGCCGCAGGGGCCTTCTTCTCCAGTCGGTCCCCAGAAATTATCTTTAATGCCCGCTTTTTCTATTTTGGTTTCCGGCGCGATTTTTTTCCATATTTTTTCCGATTCCTCGTCCGCCGGAATGCCGTTTTCGCTGTCGCCCTCAAAAACGCTGACATAAGCAATCTTTAATCCAAGTTTTTTTGTAATGAATTCATAAGCGTATTCAATGGCTTTTTCTTTAAAATATCCTCCGAAAGAAAAATTCCCCAGCATTTCAAAAAATGTCAGGTGCGATTCGTCGCCAACCGAATCAATGTCGGAAGTGCGGAAGCATTTCTGAACGGAAGCCACGTTATTCCCGTAAGGCGATTTTTCGCCGAGATAATACGGTTTGAACTGCTGCATCCCGGCCGTGGTAAAAAGCACAGAGGGGTCATCTGAAAC
>Ga0265297_10008927_pt1 | contig 13187 bp, 25 predicted proteins | sample Munlanlwell13791_FD_192502 | JGI IMG/M metagenome (GOLD analysis project Ga0265297, IMG submission 192502) | Leachate microbial communities from a municipal landfill in Southern Ontario, Canada - Leachate well 137-91 | ecosystem: Engineered > Solid waste > Landfill > Unclassified | place...
AATACCCTTATACTATCAGTATTTTGAATAATATTTTTATTAATTTCTTTTAACTTGATTTTCATATATTTCATTTATTTTATTTAAAACTTGAATATTTTTTGATTCGCTATCTTTAATTCTTATTAATGTATAACCATATTTTTTAGCCAATTTATTCTTTAATCTATCTGTTTCTTGCCTTGTTGGCAAAGAATGCCAATAAGTACCATCAAATTCAATTAAAATGTTATCACCTAATTTCATATCAAAAAATCTTGTTTCTAATTTAAATTGCTTTACTATATTTTTTCCAAAATAAAATCTCAATATATTAAAAAATTCTATTTCTTCATTTGAAGATAGTCCAAATTTTAACAAATCATCTATTTCTTTTTTTTCATACTTCTCCAACAATCTTTTATAGACAACCAATTTTGTTTCTTCTATCTCGAACTTATTTTTAACTTCTTCTAATGTATATTTTCCCCTATTTTTTGATAAAAATATATAAACATCAAAAAGAATATCATCAGATATTATCCTTTTACCACCCCATGTACCATTTTTATCAACCCATAATCTCTGGTGCTTTTTTGAGGTTCTTCTAAAATCTTCTTCACTAGAAATTAAACCTAAGTCTTTCCAATAAGATTTTATAGTTCTATGATCTATACATATCTTTTTTTCTAATTCCATAAGATTAATTTTAAATTGTGACCAATCATTATAGTAATTTTTAATATCTTCAATAGTTAAATTAACTGTTTTTAATCTGCGTACAATATCAAGAATTTTATCATTTTCATTTTTTATTCTATGTGGAGTTTTATATCCAATCATATTATTTTTATGGTCTTTATAATATTTGAGAAATTTGCCTTTATGAAAACCAGTAAAGTTTCCACATCCACAAAAACATATTGGATGAATATTATTATATTCAGTTTCAATTATATATTTTTCATAAGTCATATTATGAAAATTTCTAACATGATTAATTAATTCCTTTTTTGACATTTGTATAGTAATTCTATCATTTGTCTCATAATTGCACAATTTACATTTTTCTTTCATTTGTCTAACAACTTTTTTTACTATATATAAAAAGTTAAAAGTCATTTTTATCTATTTCCAATAGTAAATGTTGATCTGTTAATTCAATAGCATTAATCCAATATGCATACTTATTATAATTTTCATCTGTAATCAAATTAGCATCTTTCTTATTTATTACATAATATTGATGATCTTTAGTTGATATTTCACCATTAATATCAATCAAATCATCACAGTAATTAAGTTCATGGATTAATATAACAGGTTTCCATTCACCATTATGTGTTAAAACTTCATCATCAGTTGATATATCTTCAATATTTTTATATCCATCTTTTGTTAAAACCTTAGTACCTTCAATCCAACAACCACCGCCATTTCCAACACCTACTCTGACGTAATCAGCACCGGCTTCTGATAATAATTTATAAGTTTCAGGATTAGCTACGTTTCCAACCATTAGATGAAGTTTATCACCAAACATATCTTTAGCTTTTTTTACTAAATCTAATAATTTTTTCATGTGTCCATTTGCTATATCAACCAGTATATATCTATCTTGAATAGTTTCTTGTTTAATATAAGGATGATTGACTAAATCTTCAAAATCTTTTAATCCAATAGAAAACCAATTTATATGTTCATTAAATCCTGTAACTAAATTTGAAGGATGAATTTTTATTGTTCTAGGAAGAATTGGATATATTCTATTCAATTTGAACATGTCAAAATTATCTAATCCTATTACAGTATCCATGGGTGCTGTAAAAAGAGGAAGCATTCTATTCTCATCATATACATTAACACTTTTTCTTGATTCTATATTACTGGATGATGCTGGGACAATCAACAAATCATCAAAATCAAATTTAATATCCTGAATTACCATATCATTACTTATTTATCAATAATTATCGTTAGAAACCATCTGAATATAAGTTTTAAGAATTATATCTTTAAAACCAAGTTTTTCAAATTTTTTTATAAGTTTAACATCTTTTTCTTTTGTTCTATCTGGAAGTTCGGTTACTTCACCATCTTGTAAATAACCTAAATCTTCACCTACAATTAAAGTATTATAATCTCTTTCGCCGAAATAGTTTCCATCAACCTCAATTGAGAAATCATTAAGCTTTTCAGATAAAAGTTCGTAGATTTCATATTCATCTTTGTTACAATTATCAATTTCTTCTTGTGAAACATTTAGAGTTTCAATGATCTTATCTGTTGAGAGTTTAGTTCCTCTTATAATAAAAGACGAACTACTACTATTACTTACAAACCCATTTCTTATTTTCATTTAACGTCCTCCTTCAATTTTAATAATATCATCCTCATAATCTAAGCTACTACCATTCTCGTATAAAAAGAATTCTACAGCATTTTCACATTCATTTGAAGCATCACCGGAATAATAAAGAATTTCACCATTTAATATCTTTCTCAGATCTTCTTCTGTAAATCTTCCATATGACTCTTCAACAATTTCATTAATCTTTTCATCAATTGATTTATTATTAGAACCAACATACATCTCGTATATATTTTCTATATCATTCTTTTCCAGATTTCTAACAAGCCAATGAGCTAAATCATTAGTAAAATTAAAAAGAGGTGAGTCTTTGCTGACATTAAATATTTTTAACAAAGTCTCCCTATCTAGTTCTTTACCATTTTTCATAGTAATTATAAAAGAGGAACTACTACTATTACTTACAAAGCCATTTCTAATCTTCATAATTAGTTATTTAGTAATTCTTTACCTTTATTCAAAATCTTTTCAACTTCTTTACGAGATATAACAACATATTGTCCTTGATCTGGTCCACTTTCTATTGAAGTAAGAATATAAGGCTCAATTTGCTCAAGTAATAAATCAACAAACTCATAATCATCATCTAAGTCCAGATCATTTTCATATTCATAAATTTCCTCATTATACATGCCTCTATTGTTGACAAAATTTTTTAATAGATCTTTAAAATCGTCTAATGGAAATTCATCATAATTTTCGGTAATTTTGTCATAATCAACTTTCTCAAGAAAGTTATCTGGTAGAAGGACTACAAAAGAACTGCTGCTACTGTTGCTAACAAAACCGTTTCTAATTTTCATGATTTTTAATTTTAAAGTTCATCATTTTCTTCATAATAATCATCTTCATCTTCGATGCCTAATTCAGCATAGAATTCATCTCTACTTAAACCGCTGGAAAACCCATCTTCAGTTTCTACAACAGTTAATTCACCATCAACCATTTTTATGGTTAATGTCAGTGGCTCCTGCCAATCGCCACCACATGCTACAACCATCTGATCATCATCTATGGATAACCATTCAAAGTTTTCCATGTCAAGAGGTTCATTGTCACCTTCATCTTCCACATCCGGCCAATTTCCAACTTCTAATTCGTATGGTAAATCATAAAAATCAATACCATTTTCGACTAGATTCTTTAAATAATCTTTAACGTTCATAATTTTTAATTTTTAATTTTTAATATTTGTTTTAATTTAGTTATTTATTGTTTATATCTATTTGTTCTAATTTTAATTTCCTATATTCTTTTAATAAGACAAAGTTTTTATAAAATGAAGTTAAATTTACAACATTTTCGCTACCTTGTGTATGAAATCTGCAACCGTGATAAGTATTTTTTAATCCAGTTTCAACCCAATAATATCCAGAACTTTCTTCATATAAATCATAGGTATGATTTTTAAGAAAACTTACGATCCCACTCTGTCGATCTCCTACTGTTAAAGATTTTATACAGTAACATTTACCAATATAATGTTCCATTTTATAGTTCTTTAGAATTTTCAATCTTATCTATTTTTCTTGCTCTTAAATATTTTTGCATTTTATGAGTTATTTTACCATACGTATCATATCTACGTTGTAAATCATCTATACAGCTTGACGAATTGTAATCTTTTTCAACGTTAATATATTTTACTTTTCCAGTTTTAGGTAATTTTTCCGCATTTATCTCACCTGAATAATCACCATCACCTATTTCATATGCATCTATAATATCAAACTCATATTCAATTGCGTCTGAATTGATCGCTTTAATAAAAGCTAATTCTTCTACAGTATTTATCTGAAAGACATCACAACCATCTGAAAGTGAATCACCTATCGCAAAAAATTTTTTTTCTTTTAACATTTTTGGTTTAATATCTCTAATATTAATACTATTTCCAAAAATAATAAAAGAGCTTGATGATGAATTACTTACGAAACCTACCCTTACTTTCATAACTTTTTAATTTTTGATTAAATCTTCTATTATCGTATTTATTTCTATTTTTAAATTCCGTATGTTTAATTTCTGATATACATTCTTCATCTGAATACGAATACCAGTAGTTCATTGTGAAAGATTCATAGAAATCATCTGTTGTTTCTACGGATTTACTAATAAGCTCCAAAATTAGATATTCTATACTTTTTGGTTTAAGTTCATTATTAAGATGTTTCAATTTTAATATTCTAAGTAATTGATTTTCAATTTTAAATTTGAATGAATCATCACAAGTGTAAACTATTTCGAATCCATTATACTTTAGTTTGCAATAATGTTTTAAGTTAGATTTTTCTAATACAAGTTTATAACCTATAAATTTAGATAATTCAAATTTAAAATATTTGTAAGAATCTTTCATTTTAATAAATTAATAAACCTGTTAAAGCTGTTACAAACGCTACAATTTCAATCCACCAGGTAGAATTTTTCACTTTTAATAATTTAATTAAAATTGTTGCTATACCAAATACTATTAACGGTAGCCATCCGTAACGTTCTAAGCCAATTCCAAGTAAAGCAAGAATGATACCAACAGCTGCACCACCGAAATGAATATAAGGTACAAATGTATCTTTTAATTTAAACATAGTTGCGGCTCCGACAAATGCAAATCCAGCACCAGAATAAACAAATAAAGATGAAGGATTGTCTGATTGAAAAAGCATTGGAATAGCTAAACCCCAGCAAAATAAAGTGAACAACTTATACCACAAGCCACCGAGTTCTTTCAACTTATACCAAGAATCTGATACGGATTGAAGAACACCAAATTTTTTCCAAATAAAGGCTACATAAATTATAAAAATTAAGCCCTGAATTAATGTTAAAATCATATTTTATAAATTATTTTTTATTAATTACATATTCATAAATTCCTAACTCGAATATAACATTTTTTATTTTATTTAAAAATTCTTCTTGAGAAATTTTAATAATTTCTTCATTATCTAGAGTAGAATTATGAACATTGTTAATAATCCCATCCTTTACATGAAGAAAATCTTTTTCTCTTTGCATAAAGTAATGAATTCCACCAAGGTTTTCCATTTTAAAACAATCACCTACATTATAACGAAGATGTCCACCAAATTTTTCATTCATTTCTTCGCCAGTATATGATCTAGGATTAATAATATTATGATTTTTCATTTTATTTTAATAATTTTATTTGTTCTTTCTTAACGGTTTTCACATAATTCTCACCAGCAGTTGTTTCAAATTCAACTTCATAAATTTCATTACCAGGATAAATATATACTACTGTACCAATTTTATCATCAACAATAACCAGACTATGTTCTTTTATATCTTTCATTTTTTAATATTTTTTAATTTTCTTTTTCTAATAACTTTTTTCATCAAGTCTCTATAAAACTTATTCATATGTTTTTGAGTTTTTAAACATGCTTCAATGTGTTCATTATCCATATCATTAATAGCAATCATTTTTAATGGCTGTTTACCATCTTTTCCGTATGTACCCCAAAATAATATTTTCTCAGGTTTAACAATTTTATTTTCTATCATATAATCAACTTCTTCTATATAAAACCAACTACCTGGTATATTTTCTAAAATGTCACAATATATTAGAACTTGAGTTAACCTCAAATCAGGATCATTCATCCAAATTTCTGCAATATTTTCTATATTATTAATACACTTATTAGCAATATCTTCTACATTATCAAATCCAAGATAATTAATAAAATCAATCCAGTTGATATTATCTAATATAATAGGTATTCTTTCTTTTGGTCTCATTTTTAGATTAAATTATATTTCATAAATACAAATATATAAATCTATTTCTAGATATACAAATTTTTTTAAATAAAATTTTAAGGTTATTTACATGAGGGTAATTCCAAGTCGAAATCGAATCCTAAATTGGTTGTTATTATTTTAATATTACAATATGATATAATATCCATTCCTAATATAACATCAAAACCCTTTTTGTTAGGAATAACACCTGCGCTAACGCTAACGTATTTAGTATGATTTATAAAAGATATATTTAATTTTGACATTTTTATAGATGTCTTGTTATTATTACCAACTATCATTGTACCAGAAGAAGTCTCTTTTAAATTTAATTGAGTAAAAATTTTATTAGTTATGAAGGTGATATCTAATCCGGTGTCTAATAAACATTTAAATTTGTAGCCATTACCATTACTATTATAGATTATAATGTCAAAAATAATTTTATTACCTTTATTATAACTATTCATTTTTATTCTCTTTTATATAATCAATAGTTTTTTTCAAAATATAATCATCAGTATGTATATTAGTTAAATCTAAACCAAGTTCCATATTGCTAATAGATAATTGTTCGTATATAAATTTTTTAAATTTTTTTATCTTTTTCTTTTTCATATTGGTATATATTAAAATTCTCTCTCTATATTTTTACCCTTTCTCTCAAAATCTTCTCTTATCAACTTTTCAATATACTTTGACTTGTTTGAAATCTCATTCTCTTCCATATACTCCTCAAGTATCTGATTAAGTTGCGTATCTATAGTCACATTTACATTAACCTTCTTCTTATCCTCTGGTATCTTATGTCTCATAAACTTTTTATTCTTTTATATAACATTTTTGTAAACTTGTTTAATTGTTAAATATTTGTTAAAAGATATAAAAATGATGTAAATATACTATTTTGACTTTAAAATATTTATATATACTAATAAACAAAGAAATATAATGAAAAAAATTACAAAAACTAAATTGACCATAACAATAGATAAAACTATATGTGACGTTATGACAGAAGATATAACAAATAAATCTAAATATATAGAATGGCTAATCTACCAAGATATGACACAGAAATCTAAAAATGAGAAAATTAAAAATATTATAATATAAAATGGAAGAATGTAAAATATGCAATAGAGAATTTAAAAGTAAATCTGGGTTTATGCAACATATTGTATATGGTCATAAAATATCTAAAAAAGAATATTATGATAATTTTTATAAATTAGATAACGAAGGAATTTGCCCTGTTTGTGGAAAAGAAACAAATTTTGTAAGAAATGGATTTGGTTATAATATTCATTGTTCTGTCACTTGTATAAATAAAAATCCAGAAACACTTAAAAAAATAGAAAATTCTAAATTAAAAAAATATGGGGCAACAAATAACACTAAACTAGATTATTATAAAAATCTTAATAAAGAAATATGGAAAAATAAATCTACTGAAGAATTAGAGAAAATAAGAGAAAAAACAAAAAACACTTGTTTAGAAAAATATGGTAAAGATAATCCTGCAAAAGTAAATGATATTAAACAAAAAATGAAAGACACTTGCTTAATTAAATATGGAACAGAATATGCTTTACAAAATGAAGAAGTAAAAGAAAAAAGAAAAAAATACAATTTGGAATATTATGGAGTTGAAAATATGTTTCAGCATCCAGATATTATCAAAAAAATACGTCAAAATATGATTAATAAAGGTTATAGAGTTGACGAAAAAGATTATACAAAATTTGAAAACTATTATAAAAAATGTCAAAGTTTAACTCAAATAAATATCAGAAAATATAGTTTTAAAGAAAGTTGGGACGGCTTTGATTATTATGATAATGAATATATTAAAGATAATTATAATTTATATAAACCAAATAATGAAAATTATCCAAACATTGATCATAAAAATAGTATAGTATATGGATTTTTAAATAATATTAATTTCGAAGATATTTGTTCTATTGATAATTTATGTTTTACTAAAAGAAGACATAACGCATCAAAACAAGCAAAAATAGAAGAAGAATATATAAATAAAAAAAGTGGTGAATAATCACCACTTTTTTTAAATTTCAAAAACTGGACAAGATATACAGTTACTTCTACACTTTATATTATTTTTAGTAAACTCTCTGGTTTTTTTCTGAAACCATACATCTTTTAAAAAATCCTCACATTCTAAAATTTTGATTCCATTTCTCCAATCACCTGGAGCATATTCCACGCCTTCACAAAAACTACATGGATAGTATGTACCACCATTCTCTAATGATATATAACTACTTGCGATACCAGCTTCGCAAGGATCACAACATTCTATGATAGCATCTTTATCTTCTCTATCATCAATAGAACGGATAAAATTCTGGCAGGAACACGAATCCCAGCCAAATCTTAAATGTCTATCTAACATCAAATTAGATAAATAATCAAATTTTTCTTTACTTAAAGTTGAATAATTATTTTTTAAAGCATTTCCTTTCTTTTTCATTGAAAGAAAAACTACGGCATTCAGGTCTTTTAATCTACTATCAGTTCCAATTTTTTCAACTAAATCAAGACATTTTTGATATGTATTTTCTGAAAGAAATGAATGTATATTAATTTGCTTCATACCTCTAACAGTTGCTAATTCATAAACTGTGTCAAATGTTAATTTATCACTATAATGTGAAATTGCTATGGCTCCACATCTATAACTTAATTTATCTAAAATTTCAGGTGTTAACTTATCACCATTTATTGTGATATTAGGTTTTATACCGTTATCAATAAGAACGTCCATTAATTCAAATAAATTTGGCTGATCCACATTTCCAATTCCTAGAGCACACTGACAAATTGATTTAGGAAGTTTCTCTATAACTTTAGAAAAATCTTCTGTAGAGATATATGTACCAGTATTTTTATTTGATTTATAACAAAAATTACAACCAAAATCACATTTTGTGGAGACCTCAAAATCCACGATGTCTGGTATCATTTTAAAATAATCAGCATCTGTATCTAAATCAGCAAAGAATTCTTTCATATTAAATTTTTCTTTCCAAATATTAGACCATAGTAAAAAAAACTGAACTTTAAAATCTGTTTTTTTTACTTTTTTTGAATAATCAGTAGATTTTCCCCATCTAGCGAAATATCCGTCTTTTTTATTAAAGAAAAAATTATAACCATCACTTTTTAATGCTTTATAATCTTTTGTGTCTTTAATTTTAGCAATAGAACCATCAATAAGTTCGACCTCAATTACATTCTGTTTAATTTCAGTTTTCATAATTTTGTTTTATAAATTTTTCAGTAACTCTAATCCTTCAAATATTTTAATTGCTTTTTCCATAATTCATTTATTTTTTCCAATTTTTTTTTCTTTCCCATTGTTTCAAATTTGCTGTTCTACAAGCATCTATTGCATGATGGAAATTCATAGCATCAGTCATTGCTCGTCTTGTTCCATTATCCCATTTAACAGAATAATTACTTTCTATAAAATTTTCAACCATTACAGAATCTGAATATCTACCTGATGAATAATAAAAACAAATTCTCTTACCATATATTTTTGCAAATGAAAAAGATACACAAACAGGTTTATTTTTATTAATTTTTCCAATAACTTGGTAAAAACCCATATTATCTTCTTGCCAATCTACCTGTTCATGAAATTCTTTCCACAATGAAAATTCTTCAAAAGAATTTGCTTCTACAAAGAATATAGAGGTTTTAATTTATTTTCATTAATATCCATTAAATTTTTCATTTTCAAGAACAATAGCTTTATCGCCATTAATAAGTTCAATTTCAGTTTTTTTCATTATTTAATGTTTTATAGTGCAAATATAAGAATTATTTTTAAATTTTCTCATTTTCTGTAGAAAAAATATAATTTCTAATCTTATCATCAACTTCGTATTGATTTTGGTATTTTAAGGTTTCATCTACCTTAAGTTCTGAATAATGTTCCCAACCATTAGCATGAGGATCATCAGAAAAATTAACATGATGAAAAATCTTACCATCAAATTTGCCTTCTGAATCTTCTGCAACATAAGACTGATTATCAATATTAATATATATTTCACCACCAGGAAATCTTCCTACTTCAGAAATATGGGTTTTTTAACCTTTATAAAAAACAATTTGACCTTCTCTATTTCTTCAATTTTAATGTTTCTCATTTTATTTTATACTTTTTTCATTTGATTTATAAAATCAACAGTATCTATTTTTTCATCACAAATATCACAGATAATATTCATATTCAATATAATAAATTCTTTAATTTTACCCATTTTATATTGAGTGATATGTTTAGTATTAACTTTACCTATTATTTCTAACTCTGGAATTGTTATTGTAAAACAATCTAATGACGAACCTATTTTTGAATTTGTATTACTCACCTTAATTCTTTTTCCATGCTTGGATTTTAAGGAAGAACCTACCCATATTACAACATCATCTAAACCCGTATGCTTACCATGCAAATTTGCCATTTCGAATAATTCATCATCATTCAAAGATTGATTGTAATTGATTTTATTCAAAAATTCATTTAGTTTTACAAATATATTATTTTTCATTTCTTCTTTTTTATTTCTATATATTTTTAGAAATATTAATATTGTTTATTATTAAATTTGTACGACCAAGTATAATTTTTTATAGAAGACATAAATTGATGTTGAAAATTACCAACATGAATCATAGGATCATGCTTTTTCCAAGTTGTAAAGAATTCATCAACCGTTGATAAATCATTATTTAGATAATAATAATTATAATTTTTATTTTTTAAATGAGTTGGTGTAACATACTTAAATTCATCAACATACTCAATTTTAGAACATTTAGGGTTTTTGAAAAAATTTAATTTATAACTTAAAAACAATATCATTTCTTTACCTGTTTTTATACCTTTGACCAGTAATCTATAGTGGTCTACATTAACTTTTTTGGGGTTTCCTTTAACAAAAGTTCCCAAATATTCTAAATCTTCTCCAAAATTTAGACCGTACGGATTGTTAATTTTAATAATCATAAGTTGTTATTGTATCATAAGACAAATATAATAATTATTTTTTGTTTATTCTACTAATTTTTTCTTTTCTCAGAGCATTTTTTATTTTTCTTCTTGCTTCCGGAGGCATTTGAATTCCATCACCATTTAATAGCCATTCATATACATTATTCATATCAATATCATCTCCATTAAATAGTTTGTTGAGATTAATATCAATTTTTTCAACGATGATAGTATCTTTATTATTCATAATTTTTTAGTTTTTAAAAATAATCTTAAACAAAGATAATAAGATTATTTTTAATATCAAAAATGTTTTCCAATATTTCTATTTCGATTTTTGCCAAAAGTTAAGTTTTATTTTTTATATATAATTATATAAAATGAAGTATTATGATGTAAAATCACAATACATTGCTGGAACATCCGTTATATCTAAGAAATAAACGGTTCAAAATAATCAAACAGATGGATTGTCTGTTTTTCAGATTAGTTCCTTCAATCAAAAATCAATCAAATACATGAGAATAAAAGCTGTACTAGTGATAGTTATGTTATTACTAACATTTGTTAGTAACGCACAAGAAAAAACAAAAATTGTAGCCAAACATACTCCTATCACTTACATAGAAAAGTATGACTCGATCTCAATCGCACTAATGGAAGAATATAAAATCCCAACGAGTATTATATTAGGAATATCAATGTGGGAGAGTGGATACGGAACGAGCAAACTGAGTACAACGAAACATAACTACTTCGGAATTAAAAAAAATGGTGTTTACAGATCATATGAGAGTGACATAGCATCATTTAAAGATTTCTGTAGTTACATATCTAATAGAAAAGCTTATCAATACAATTACCTGATTACTAACAATGTATTAGATTATAATGTTTGGTTAATAAAAATTCAACAAGGTGGATATTCTGAGTCGACTAATTGGAAAAGTAAAATTACTTATATGATACAAAAATATAAACTTTACGAATATGATAATCCAAGAGTTGATCCTCAGATAATTCCAGATTAATAAAAAGAGCCTCATTTTTGAGGCTCTTTTTTTATTTACATCTAAACAAATTCGGAATTTTTCCATATAATTCAAATGGAAATAAACAGAAATTATTTAGGAAATTGTGTTGAGATAATGAAGCAGATTTCTGATAATAGCATGCACTTAACAATTACCAGTCCCCCATATGATAATCAAAGATCGTATAATAATAAAATAAAAGATAATGTGAATTATGATGGATTTAGTTTTCCATTTATTGATATAGTGAAAGAATTGTATCGAATTACGGTTGATGGTGGAATTGTTGTTTGGATTGTTAATGATCAAGTTAAAGATGGTGGTGAAACGGGGTCATCATTTCGTCAAGCTCTTAAATTTCAAGAACTTGGGTTTAAAATATATGATACAATGATATATCATAAAAATGGTGCACCATTTCCAGAGACAGGAAGATATAGTCAAGTATTTGAATATATGTTTGTTTTTCTAAAAGGTGAAAAACCAAGAGTTGTAAACTTATTAAAAGATAAACCTAATAAATGGACAGGCACTTCTAATTTTGGTCAAAGAACCATGAGACAAAAGGATGGTTCTTTGAAAAAATCAGATAGTTATATTGTATCACAATATGGCTATAGATATAATGTTTGGTATATAAATAATGGTGCTGGGTTTACAACTAAAGATAAATTTGCATATGCACATCCTGCTCAATTTCCTGAAAGTCTTGCTGAGGATCATATTTTATCTTGGTCTAATGAAGGTGATATTGTGTTGGATCCAATGACAGGTTCAGGCACAGTTTGCAAGATGGCTAAATTAAACAATAGAAATTTCATAGGTATAGACATAGATGAAGAATATATTGATATAGCAAATAAAAGGATTGAAAATATTAAACCTTATTCTATAGATATTCCCAATTCGAAAACTAAGTTTATTGTATCAAGAGAAGAAATTTTGAAAAAAAGAAATCAGAATAGAAAGAAAAAAGAAAATTAATTCTTATATTTGTCAAATG
>Ga0265297_10008928_pt1 | contig 13186 bp, 12 predicted proteins | sample Munlanlwell13791_FD_192502 | JGI IMG/M metagenome (GOLD analysis project Ga0265297, IMG submission 192502) | Leachate microbial communities from a municipal landfill in Southern Ontario, Canada - Leachate well 137-91 | ecosystem: Engineered > Solid waste > Landfill > Unclassified | place...
TGGCAGTATTTGCCCAAGAGAAATAATCAGCGCGAATTTTGGCTTGATCAGTTATTTTTTTGATATCTTTTGGTGAAAGTTTTTCAAAATTAATTAATTGGTCGACTAGATCTTTTTGGTTGGTGGGGTCAAAATAAAAACCGTTGTCTTGAATGACTTCTTTTAATGGTGGGATGTTACTAGAAATTACTGGGGTGTTGGATTTCATGGCCTCAATAACAGGGATACCAAATCCTTCGTAAGTACTAGGCATAATTAAAGCTTTGGCATTTTGATATAAAGTCCATTTTTGAGATTCGTCGATAAAATCGGTGAAAATAATTTTTTCCCCAATCTCTTCTTGTTGAGCGGTTTTGAAAATTTCATCGAAGAGCCAGCCTTTTTTGCCGGCAATAACTAATTTTGTGGTTTGTTTGGTAACTTTTAAAAATTGGGCAAAAGATTTGATTAAAAAAGGAATATTTTTATTGGGTTTGAGAGTACCTAGATATAGATAGTATTCTTGAGGCTGAATACTATATGAAGATAAAATTTGGTTTTGAGTTTTGGAATCTATCTTGGCTGGATTATCAACACCGTTATAAGCGACAGTAATTTTTTTAGGGTTGATCTGATAAATTCTTTCAATTTCATTTTTAGAGAATTGAGAGACGGTAATGATGTGTTTGGCTTTTTTGATGGATTGTCGAGTCCAGTTAATGAGTTGGTATAAATCTTTTTGGGTGAATTGTGATTGATATTGAAGATAACCTAGGTCGTGGATAGTAGGGATGGTAGGACAAGGACAGAATAAGGGTGAATAATGACTGAGAGAAAAAAATAGGTCTAGTTTCTCTGTTTGAAAAAAAAGATATAAAGGAAGAGCAATTCGACTCCATAATTTTTGAGGTCCAAAGACACGATAGTGCCAGTTTTTAGTGGCTTTGGGTAGATCCGAAAGAGGTTGATTTTTTAGATAAATAATATATTCATTTTTGGAATCTAATTTTGATAATTCCCATAAAACATGAAAAGCATATTGACCAACACCGACTCGATTTTGGATGTTAGCTTCGTTACCATCAATTCCGATTAACATAAGTTTTGATAAACAGATAAAGTTTGAGTAGCAGTTTTAATCCAACTAAATTTTTGAGCTTGTTTGAGACCTTTTTGACTTAATTGTTGTCGAAGTTTATTGGAATTAACTATTTTTTCGATAGCTTTTTTGATGCTTTCAGTGGAAGTTGGATCAACTAAAATTGCCGAATTATCGGTTATTTCTGGAAGTGAGGAAACATTGCTGGTAATAACTGGGGTGCCGACTTGAAGGGATTTGACAACAGGCAACCCAAAACCTTCATAAAGAGATGGATAAGCTAAACAAATAGCACTGGCGTGAAGAGCAACCATATCTTTTTCGGGAATAAAACCAAGTATTTTGACACTGGGATTTTTTAATTTTAAATCTTCTCCCCAACCGTATTTACCGGTGATGGCCAATTCGACGGTTGATTTGGGAAATTCACTTTTAAACTTTAGAAAACTTTCTACTAATCGATCAAGATTTTTGCGGGGTTCTCTGGTTCCTTGGGCTAAAATGAAATTGGTTAAGCCGTATTGTTTTTTGATAATATCTTTTTTCTTTTGTTGTAAATTAGGGCTTAATTTTAAAAACTGACTGTACTTTGTTTCAGCAGCTTCGTAAATGACACTAATTTTTTGAGGGTCGATTTGGGGAAAAAGTTTGAGTAAATCATTTTTGGTATTTTGAGAAACACAAATAAAATGACAACATTTTTTGGCGGCCCAATACATTTTGTTTTGATGGGCTTGAATAACTTTTTGGTGATGCCACTTTGGGAACAAAAAAGGAGTGAGGTCATGAATGGTGGCAATGGTTTTACATTTTAAGGTTGGAGGTTGAGTCCAGTCAGAAGTATGGAAAAGATCACACTTACCGATAAATAATTCGATGGGAAATAATCTTAGTTGATTCCAAATAATTTGGAGTAGGGTGGGAGGTATTTTGAATTGATGAATAGAAACATTTGGATGAGAAGAGAGAATTTTTATTTCTTGAGGTAAGGGAAGGCGAAGAGATGAATAAAAAAGTTTATAGTGATTGGTTTTGTCAATTTTGAGGAGATTTCGGACCAAATTGAGAGTATAGTTACTGACTCCAGTTTGATAACTGACAGAAGAAATATCGATACCTATGATCATACTTTGATTGATTTTAACAGTTTTTGGAAGTGTTTTCGCTTTTTAAGCATTTTGGGGAGATAAAAAAATATTTCAAAAATAGTTTTTAAAAAATCATATGGGAGGATATAGATAGATTTAAACTGATATGCGGCTATTGTTTCTTTAAAAAAGAAAGAAAAATTACGGCATCTTTCTTTTAGAATTCCAAAAAAATTATTGAAGAATTCAGTAAAAGAATAGTTTTTGATGATAATAAAAAACCAATTTCTGAAACATAATCGGCTTCGAATATTTTTCATGAGTTGGCTAGTGCCACCGCCGAGATGATAACAGATAGTACTTGGTATATATAAAGTTTTGTAATGTAATTTTGCCAATCTTAATGATATATCTACATCTTCTTGATAGGCAAAAAAGGTTTTATCAAACAAGCCGATTTTTTTGATTATTTCTTTTTGATAGACAACTAGAGCAGCAGAAGTTCCCCAAACGATTTTATTTTTCCCTAATAATGATTTTTTGAATGGTTTATGGTTGGAAATATTTTTTACTTTACCAGTGATGTCGAACTTGAATCCTTGAGATTCAAATTTGGAGCCGTCTTTATTTAGAACTGTGCCAAAGAAAGTAGTAATTTTAGAATTTTTATTATTACTGATAGTTTTAGAAATCAACTGAAACCAATTTTTTTCTAAGGTTAGGTCATTATTACAAATAACAACATAGTCGTATTGTGATTGATTAATACCAAAATTGACAGCTTGGGCAAATCCAGTGTTAGTTTTTAGTTGGTAAACTTTAGTACTTAATTTGGTTGACCTGTATTGGTTAAAAAAATTATTAATTAAGTCGAGACTGTTGTCGATGGAAGCATTGTCGACAATAATAATTTCAAATTGGCCAGAACAAAATTTGATTGATTGATAAAGAGAATAGAGACAATCGGGTAAAAATTTTGAACCGTTGTAATTGGGAATAATGATGGAAAAACTTGGATTTTTGGTCATAAATTATTGGGGATATTAATAGTATCACCAATTTTTAGACCGATTTGTTGGGAATCGAGGGCATTGAGTTCCAAAACATATTTGGCTGGTTTAGTATTTTGTAGAATTTTTAGAGAATTGGTTTCGGTGGCGGTGATAATATCAGTAATTTTATTATTGGAATCTATCCAAACTAGATCTAAGGGAATTAGAGTACTTTTCATCCAAAAGGGTAAAATTTTGTCTTTTTCAAATGGAAAAATCATGCCGCAGTTGGAACAAAGAGAATTTCGATTGGAAAGTCCGATTTCTTTTTGTTTGGAAGTACGGGCTATTTCAATTTGATATGAATGATTGTTTAAAACTAGATTAATGGTATCCAATGAAGTGTTGGGTGTTTTTCTAAAAAAACTGAAAGCGATTAAGGAAACAATAATTAAAAGAATTATGATAATGATATTTTTTGCCATATTTTTTGACCAACCAAGTCCCAAATATAATTATTTTTAACATAAGTGTAGCCGTTTTGACCAAGTTGTTGGCGGAGTTTTGGTTGATTAATCAGAGTCTTTATTTTGTCTTCTAAATCTTTGAGGTCATCTTTTTTGAAGGTTAGTCCCCCATTGGTTTTTTGAACCATTTCTTGAAGAACTGGAATATCGCTAGTTAAAACTGGTTTTAATCTAGCCCAACTTTCAATTAGAACTAAACCAAAACTTTCTTGAATTGAAGGAAGAATCAAAAAATCACAATTATCGATCAGTTTTGATAATTGTGATGGTTGAAAATTAAAAATAAGTTTAAGACGAGATTTGACCGATGGTTCTAGTGAATTGATTAATTTTTTGATTTGAGGATAAAAAAGAGTTTTTTGTCCAGCAATAGTTAAAGTAATATTTGTTGGTAAAGTAGGTAAAATTTTGATTAATAAATCAACCCGTTTGTGGGCCGATAAACTGCCAATAAATAAAATATTATTTTTAGGTTTAGTGGATGGTTTTTTATGTATCAAAAAGTTTGGATCAACTCCATTGCCGGCAAGAATAATTTTGGCGGGGTTGATTTTTAATTTTTTTATAAAATAATTGGTTTCATAAAGACTGAGAGTCCAAATAAAGTCGGATAGCTGGAGGGTTTTAGTGAGAGGTGTGGTATGAAAGTCTGAATCAGTTTGGTGATATGAGGCATTTATTAAAAGTTTGCAAAATCCCCTTCTGTATAAACCAGCATTCCCCTTTGATAAAAGGGGAAAATTAAATTTATTGATTAAATATTTTAAAAATCGGGCATATATGACTGTGGTGGTGGGAAGGGGTCCGGCGACAATAAAATCTGGTTTGAATTTTAATATTTGGAAAATGGTCTTTAAAAATGGGAAAAATTTAAAAATAGGGCCTTTTTGAAAAGTTTTGAGTAAATCACTTTTTAAAAATAAATTGAGAAATTTTAGGGGACGACGTAAATGGTGATAAACTGGCAATTTAATAAAATTGTTGAAAGTTGGGTGAGTTTTGAAATTTGATTTGACAAAATCATCGGTACTGGAGCAATTGGAAGAGAGGTAGAGGGTTTGATGGTGTTGGGATTCAAGATATTGGCCAAATTTATAAATAACTTTCGATCCCCCATCTATGGCTGGTGGAAAAATATGGCTGATTAGAAGGATTTTGCTCATGATCTTTGGTAATATTATACGTGTTATTCTAAGTGATAGGTTATGATCAAGAAAATATTTAAGTCGAAGTGGTTTAAGATAATAATTTCGGTGATTTTGATTTATTTGGCGTTTAAAAAAGTTAATGTAGTAAATTTGCTGCACCAATTGGTGGGAGTAAAAGTTTGGTTCGTGGTGGTTAATTTATTGATTTGTTTAATATCGTCTTTTTTAGGGTCTTACAGATGGAGTTTACTTTTGATAAAAAAACCAAAAGTAAAGGATATTTGGGTATTTACTAAATCAGTTTTAGTAGCTTCATTTTATGGTTTGTTTTTACCAACCGCAGTGGCGGGTGATTTCTTGAAATGGATTATTGTTGATGAAAAATACCCTGAGATTCCCAAAACAAAAATTTTGGGATCGGTGATATTAGATAGATTTATCGGTTTGTCGATGTATATGTTTGTGGGAATGATAATGATATTAGTAGCCTTATTAATGGGGATGAAACTACCGATATTAGTAATATTACTTTTTGCGGGCTTGTTTTTGGGATGTCTGATTTTTTATATAGTGATTTTCTTTTTTAATTCGAAAATACATGACTTGTTTAAATTTAAACTGTTTAAAAAAATTGAGAATATCAGTGAATTAGTTAAAAAAAATAATTTTAAACAGATTGGAAAATGTTTGGCCTTGTCGTCAATTAATGAGTTTGTTTGGGTGTTACAGATGTGGTTTATCAGTTTATATTTTGGAGCCAATTTGTCTTTATTTTCGATATTAGTATTTTTGCCAGTGATTTCGATGATCTTAATATTACCTATTTCGATTGCTGGTTTTGGAGCTAGAGAACAACTCTATTTGTTTTTCTTTGTGAGTGCAAATACGACAGCAGAAAGCGTTTTATTAACATCTACTTTTGGTGGAATTGTAGGAATATTGATTGCATTGGTTGGAGGATTAATAACACTGACTCCGGATTTTAAAAAACTTGACAAGAATTAAATTTCCATTTTAAATAGAGTTGTTTGTCAAGAGATCCCAATTAATTTGGGATAGCAACCGAGTCCTTCGACAAGCTCAGGATAAATTCTTTGTTTTGTTGAAGTTCCACGGTGCAATTTTCTCGAAAGAGAAAGACAAGCCTTTATTAATTATTAAAGGAAAAATATGAATTATTCCCTATTTACGTCAGAGTCTGTTGGATGTGGTCATCCCGATAAGATTTGTGATCAAATTTCAGATGCAGTTTTGGATGCAGCATTGTCGGTTGATAAAAATGCTAGAGTGGCACTAGAAACTTTGGTAACGACCAATAAAATTGTGATGGCTGGTGAAGTAACTTGCAGCCAAACTTTGGATTACAAAGAAATTGCTAAAAAAGTGATTCGAGAAATTGGTTATACTAATCCCCTTTTGAATTTTGATGAAAATGCGGATATTGAAGTGTTGGTCCATCAACAATCAAAAGATATTGCCGTAGGAGCGGATAATGACGGGGCTGGTGATCAGGGAATGATGTTTGGATATGCATGCAATGAGACACCACAACTAATGCCATTGCCAATAACTTTGTCTCATGAATTGGTAAAAAAAATGGATGAATTACAAATGCAGGAATTAGATTATTTAAGACCAGATGGAAAGGCAGAAGTTAGTGTAAGTTATGACAAAAGCGGTAAACCAGTAAGAATTGAAAAAATAGTTTTGGCAAAACCTTTTGATCCAGCAGTTGATAAAAATAAAGTGAAAACTGATTTGTATAATTTGACAGTATTACCAATTTTGGGAAAATACAATTTAAATAAATTGACAGAGGAAGAAATAATTTTAAACGGAACTGGGGTTTGGGAAATTGGTGGTCCGGCATCTGATACGGGAGTAACGGGAAGAAAAATTGTAGTAGATACTTATGGTGGAATGGGAAGAATTGGGGGAGGATGTTTTTCTGGAAAAGATCCAACAAAAGTTGATAGAAGTGCGGCTTATGCAGCCAGATTTATTGCCAAAAATATTGTGGCGGCAGGGTTGGCTGATAGGTGTGAAGTTCAGTTGGCTTTTGCAATTGGAGTAAAGGATCCAATTTGTAAATCAATAGAAACTTTTGGAACTAATAAAAAAGATATACGGGAGATTGAGAATTTCGCATGGAATTTGATGGATTTGTCGGTCAAAGGAATAATTGAAAAATTTGATCTAAAAAGACCAATTTATAGAAATACGGCTAAGTATGGCCATTTTGGATATGAAGAATATCCATGGGAGAAAATAAATATTTAGATCAACGGGCTTTCAAAAGCATTGCTTCTTCATAACCGGCGAGATATTCGGCTCTGTTTTGATGGATTTGTCCTGAAAGTTTAAGATAAGTTTCTGCTGAGACATGTACTATTGCAATTGAGGTAGTGTGGTCTTTGGTTCGTGGGCTGATGGTTTCTGATAGAAAATCTTCAAGTCTTTTATTTTCTGGTGTCATCATGTGTTTATATTATCATTAAATATTTGGTGATAGAATTTGATAGTTAAAAATTAAAATATTTTTATGATATTGATTGTTGGTGGAGCGGGATATATTGGATCCCATATTAATAAAGAATTAAATAAACAAGGCTATAAAACGGTAGTTTTTGATAATTTGTCTTCGGGGAAAAAAGAATTGGTTAAATGGGGAGAATTTTTTGAGGGAGATTTGGGAAAAATTGAAACAATTCGAGAAGTTTTTAAAAAATACCCAATTGAAGCGGTGCTTCATTTTGCAGCTTTCAAAGCTGTAGGTGAATCAGTAACTGACCCTCAAAAATATTACAAAAACAATGTGGCGAATACTTTGAATTTGTTTGAAGTTATGAAAGAAAATGGAGTAAACAAGTTTATTTTTTCTTCATCAGCAGCAACTTTTGGCAATCCTCAATATATTCCTATAGATGAAAAACACCCACAAAATCCAATAAATCCGTATGGTGAAACGAAATTAATAGTGGAACATATAATGCGTGATTATAGTAGTGCTTATGATATGAGATATGTGGCATTAAGATATTTCAATGCTTGTGGGGCTGATTTGGATGCTGATGTGGGTGAATGGCCAGGAAGCAGTTCAAATTTGATTCCATTAGTTTTGGATGCGGCTATTGGCAGAAGAGAAGACATAAAAGTTTTTGGAACCGATTACCCTACTCCAGATGGCACTTGTATCCGTGATTATATCCACGTAACCGATTTGGCAGATGCCCATGTATTAGCTTTAAAATATTTGATGGATGGAGGAAAAAGCGAAGCATTTAATTTGGGTAATGGTAAGGGTTTTTCAGTAAAAGAAGTAATTGATATGGCTAAAAAAGTAACAGGAATTGATTTTAAAGTTACAAACACAGAGCGAAGAGCTGGTGATCCACCAGAATTAGTGGCAGATGCAACTAAAGCAAAAAAAATTTTGCATTGGCAACCACAGTATGCTGATTTAGAAACTATCGTTTCAAGTGCATGGAAGTGGCATCAAAAAGTCTGTGAATTGATCAAATAATAGACTATAATGGGCTATATGAAAAAAATAGCAGTAATGGGAGTTGGTTATGTTGGTTTAGTTACAGGTACGTGTTTGGCGGAGTTAGGAAACGAAGTTATTTGTGTTGATATAGACAAAGCTAGAGTTGATAGATTGAATAATGGAGTAATGCCGATTTACGAACAAGGTTTGGAAGAATTGGTTGAAGAAAATGCCAAAAATAAGAGATTATTTTTTACCACTGATGCAGTTAAAGCCATAAAACAGGCAGAAATAATATTTATTGCAGTAGGGACTCCCCCAATGCCAGATGGGAGTGTAAATTTGGAATACGTGAAATCGGCTGCGGAAACAGTTGGTAAAAATATGAATGGTTATAAAGTGATTATTAATAAATCAACAGTACCAATTGGAACTGGTGATAGTGTAACCAAAATAGTTAAGGAATTTTACAAAGGTGAATTTGATGTGGTGTCTAACCCTGAATTTTTAAGGGAGGGCACAGCCGTTTATGACTTTATGAATCCAGATAGAATTGTGGTGGGAACAAATTCATCTAAGGCAAAAAAGATACTTCAAGAACTTTACAGTAATTTTGCAACAGAGAATTTAGTATTTACTGATGTAAAAACAGCAGAAATGATTAAATATGCGTCAAATGCTTTTTTGGCAACTGAAATTTCTTTTATAAATTCAATTGCTAATCTTTGTGAAAAATTAGGGGCTGATGTAGAAAAAGTGGCGATGGGAATGATGTTGGATAAAAGAATTGGTCTTAAAGCCTTTTTGCACGCGGGGGTGGGTTATGGTGGTTCGTGTTTCCCTAAGGATGTTAAAGGTTTAATTCAAATAGCTCAAGAAAATGGAATTAGATTTGGAATATTGGAGGAAGTAGAGAATACAAACAATGCTCAGAAACAATCTTTGTTGGCAAAGATCCAAAAACTTTTGGGTCAAGATTTGCAAGGAAAAAACATTACTGTTTGGGGATTGGCATTTAAACCTCATACTGATGATGTGAGAGAAGCTCCAGCTTTGGTGATAATCAGACAATTGCTTGATAGAGGGGTGAGTGTAAAAGTATTTGATCCGATTGCCCAGGAACAGGCAAAAAAAATGTTAGATGGTAATGTAACTTACGAAAATGATTTGATTAAATCAGTAGAAAAAAGTGATTGTTTGGTAATAGTTACCGAATGGCCAGAATTCAAAACAGTTGATTTGAAAAAAATAAAGTCAGCCATGAAAGGTAAAAATATTGTTGACGGTCGAAATATTTTCGAACCAAAAGAAATGGAAAAGGAAGGATTTAACTATATATCAGTCGGACGGTGAAAAATAAAATTTTTTTAAATAAAATATTTTTTGTTGGGCTAGTTTTGATTTATTTAGTTTTAGCTTTTAAAAATCCTTTTAAAGCTAACAATTTGATTCCAAATATAGAACCTGGGCCTGATGTTTATTATTATTCTGTTCCAGCTTGGAATTTGGTTCATGGAAATGGTTTTAAAATGGCAGCTTTTGGGATTGAGATAAAAAAACTCCCTACTCCTTTGTATAGCATTTATCTATCGCCATTTTTTCTTATTTTTAATGATGTTCGGAGTTATTATTTTGCCAATATTATACTTGGTTTGATAAGTCTATTTTTGTTTGTAAAATTGTCAGAAATTTTATTTGGGAAAGAAAAAATATGGTTAAATTTTGTTTTGGCCTTGGTATGGGTAACTAATTTTTATTTTTACAATTTGCCAACTTTGATGATGGCGGAAAATATATTAATCCCATTAACATTAGCGGCGATAATATTAATGTTAAAGAAAATAGATTTATGGAGTTTTGGATTGAATCTAGTTGTAATAGTATTGTTGGTTTTGACAAAAATATCGAGTTTTCCAGTGGTTTTAATCCAAGGAATTGTTTTATTATTCAAAATAATAGAGTCAAAATTTTGGCTCAAAATTCCAAAAAAGTGGTGGTTGATTTTAGGAATTTCATTTATTTTAATAACGGGAATTCTTTTTGTAATAATAGCCTTACCAGTGGCAAAATCGGCATCTGGTTCAAGTAATAATTTTTCGGTGAAATATATTAAAACTACTCTACCTATTTATCTTAAAGAATTTATAGGAATAGATGGGAGTTATTTGTGGTACAACAATCAGCAATTAGAAAAAAGTATTGGTTTGGTTTCTTTAGTAGGAGTGATTTTGGGATTAATTTTAAAAAAATATAGAAAAAGAATTTTGGTTTTATTAGCGGTTATTTTGGGGGTAACTGTGTTTCATTCGATGATGGGATATCCTGAAGGGAGATATATTTCTACCGTGATTCCGTTGTTTTTATTGTTTTCGGGAGTGGTGTTGGCAGAGTTAAAAAACAAATTGTGGCTAATATTATTTTTGGGAATATATCTTTTACCAAAAGTTACTGTAAATGGATTTTTTGAAAGAAAAGTAACTACTTTGAAAAGACAAATTATGAACAATCGTTTGGAAGAAAATGAAGTTCCTTGGAATTATGTGGCCATTGGTAAAATTAATGAATATTTTGATAAGAAAAAAGAAAATGTTTATTTAGGGACGTTTCTCAACCCATTTTATGTAATGTATTTTGGGAATGGGAATTATAAATTTTTACCTTTATCAACTAGGCAGGAGTTTTCTGGTCTAGGGAAAGGTTTTATTGATAAATATTTTGAGAAAGAAAATTCGGTGGTTAATTTGTATAAGAGTTTATTACTCCAAGGTAAAGAAATATATGTTACTAACTATTATTTGACCTATTCTAAGGGTGCCTTGGATGATGAATACCATAATCTAGAGAAGATTTTTAAATTTACACAAGTTAAGGATGGTTGTTTGGGTGAGTGCAAAATATATAAATTGGATTTGCGAAAATGAACTTATTTGTAATAGTGCCGATTTACAATGAGGAAAACAGGGCTGTTGAAACGATTAAAAAGATATTGGAAGTGGATAAATCTATTAAAATAATTGCCATTGATGATGGGTCAACTGATGATTCATTGAAGGTTTTGAATAATAATTTTGAAAAAAATAAAAGAGTAATAATCTCTAATCATATAGTTAATTTAGGAAAAGGAGCGGCTATGAAAACTGGTTTGAAAATTGCTTGGAAATTGGGTGGTGAAGCGGTAATTTTTGTGGATGCAGACGGGCAACATAATCCGAAATACTTATCAAAATTTATTGAAGAATTGGATAACTATCCAGTGGTGTTTGGTTATCGGGAATTGGATAAAAATTCTCCATGGATTAGGCGAAATGGTAATAAATTTGCTGGTTGGTTGATTGGTAATTTGTTTAATATCAAAAAAAGAGACTTGCTTTGTGGTTTTTTAGGCTTTAGAAAAAAAGTCTATAAAAAAATTAAATGGGAATCATGTCGTTATGGAATTGAAACAGAAATGGCCACTAAGGTGGGGCACAACAAAATTCCCTTTTCCGAGATAAAAATTGATACAATTTATATTGACAAATATAAAGGGGTAACGATTTTTGATGCGTTTAAAATTTTAGGTAAAATCCCCTTTTGGTATTTTTCTAAATGAATATTATTACCTTACAGTTGGTTTTGTTGGCTTTTGCTTTATTAATGACTTATTCTTTATTTTTGCATTGGAAGAAGAAAAATATTTCCAATAAATTTTTTATTTCTTGGTTAGTTGTTTTTGGTGTTTTTGTATTCTTGTCTATATTTCCGAAAATTTTAGAGCCGTTGATGAAAGAATTGTTTATAGTTAGAGTAATGGATTTGGGGATGATCGGAACATTTATGATTTTGACTTATATAACCATTGAAAATAATATTAAGATCAGAAATTTAGAGGATAAAATAGAAAAATTAGTTAGAAAAATTTCTGTGAGAAAAATAAAAAGTGGAAAATAAAATTTTTGTTTTGATTCTGGGATACAAGAGTCTAAATGATTTGGATGAGTGTATATCTTCTTTGTTAGTTCAGGACTATAAAAACTATGAAATTTGGTTTGCCGATAATGATTCAAATGATGGTTCTGTAGAATATTTGAAAAAAAAATTTCCACAAGTAAAATCTTTTCAGTTTACTAAAAACAATGGATATGCTGGTGGAAATAATGTTTTAATCAAAAAAGCTTTTGAAGAGAAAGCTGATTTTTGCCTGGTGTTAAATGCAGATACAAAAGTAGACAAAAGTTTATTTTCGAGTTTGATTATTTCGTATAAAGAAAATTCTCAAAAGTACAAAGTTGGATTAATTCAACCGATGATAATGCTTTATAACGACCCACAAAAAATTAATTCTGCTGGAAATGTAATACATTATTTAGGATTTGGTTATTGTGGAGATTATTTAAAAGAGAAAATTTTTAATGATGATAAAAATATTGTTTCTGTTTCTGGGACGGCAATGTTTATTTCTAGAGAGTATTACGAAAATGTTGGTTTATTGGATGATGATTTTTTTATGTACAATGAGGATCAAAATTACTCTTGGCGAGGATTAATGCTGGGATATAAACATTTTTTGTCAGTTGAAGGAAAGGTTTATCATAAATATTCTTTTTCTAAAAATAAAAATAAATTTTATCATTCAGAAAAAAATAGATTGATGATCATTTTTGAAAACTATGAAAGAAAAACATTGATCAAATTGTCCCCTATTATTATCTTGAATGAAATCCTAATGGTAATTTATTCTATTTTTGATGGGTGGTTTACTTTGAAAATAAAAGCATATATTTATTTGTGTGAAAATAGAAAAAAAATATTAGAGAGAAGAAAAAAAATACAACTTTCGAGAATTGTTGATGATAAAAAAATAATTAATAGGTTTGAATCGAGACT
>Ga0265297_10008929_pt1 | contig 13186 bp, 12 predicted proteins | sample Munlanlwell13791_FD_192502 | JGI IMG/M metagenome (GOLD analysis project Ga0265297, IMG submission 192502) | Leachate microbial communities from a municipal landfill in Southern Ontario, Canada - Leachate well 137-91 | ecosystem: Engineered > Solid waste > Landfill > Unclassified | place...
TCTTATTCTTTATCCACCCTGCGTAATATACCCGGTATATGATTTCAAGCCCTTCGTCAACGAACCCTTCATAAATAGCTTCCATTCCCAGATAAGGTTCATCCTGCAGCAAATAAACACCATTTGATGTTGATCTGCCTTCAGGATTTATTTCCATGGGAGGAATTGGGAAAAAAGGTTTCAAATGTGTGTCGAGTAAATACCTGACAGCAGTTTTTGTTTTATCGGCAGGCATAGTGCGGCCTGTGCCGCAGAGGCGAGACATCCAATCACCTGCAAATTGGGCTATAAATGAGTTGCTGTTCTTATTTCCTGTTTTTGGGTTATACCATTTTATGAAATATGAGGTTTCCCACATATTTTTTATAATACTTTTTTGCGTTTTATTAAAATCTTCTTCATAAATTTGAAGCGCTGCTGTATCATCCATTGCTCTGGCTGCTTCCATGCCTGATCTTAGCGCTCCAAGATAACAACTTGCCGAATAGATGAATGAACCGCGCGGTAGGGATTCGTAATCATAAGTGCTGCCGCCCTCGGGTATAAAGTCATGGTCAAGATCAGTTTTTTTCAAAAAAACAAGTGCTTTTTTGATGCGCGGATACATCTTATTCAAAAAATCTCTGTTGCCGGTCCAGCGATAGAGTTTTAATACCTGCATTATCCACGAACAGGATAGGTCGGACCATGCCGTTATCCCGTAAAAAACATTCGGGCTGCCGATTACTTCTTGAACATTTCCGTTTAAATGGGTAATTTCCCCGTTTGCCTGCTGGCACCTTGCAAAACTTTCCAATTCGTTCATATCAAGTTCAGGGAATAACTGAATAAGAAAAGCATGTGATGCCATTCTTTGGTCCATTGTGCCAAGAGCACCCTTCATATCCTTTGGACTTTCAAGCATGGCAAACTTTCCGTCTTTGGTTAATACTGTGTTGGTGAACATAGGAAAGGCGCAGTTGACCAATTTTAATTTTAGCCATTGGGGAAAATTAGATTCAAAGACCAAATTCTGCCATTCTTTTGTTTCAAATAATAACCGTTGTCTTTCTTTAAAAATATATTCTGCAATAGAACCGGGCCCGTCAAAATAGTTCATATAAAAATGCCCGTTGTCTTTAACAATATTTTGAGCTGAGACAGTGATGTGATACGGCATATACCACACAAAAATAAAATTTAATTTTCTTTCCTCGCCCGGTTTAAGTTCTATTTTTGCGCTGATCGCGCCCGCAGGGTATAATGCTTTATTCTGTATGTTTTCAGCGGTTCCTGACAGGGAGAATCTATCCCAAAATGGAACAGTGTCTGCTTTTGCATCCCAATTTTGACAGTACGAAACTTGTACGCCCCGTTGTTTTTCTGCTCCTATTAGATATTGCCCGACAACATTTTGCCTGTTACTTTCATAAGACTGGTTGGTGGTAAAAAGCAGACCTGAAAATCCGGCGCTATCAAAGACCTGCTGTTTATTGCCCGACCTTGATAGCCATTTTTTTTTAGTGTCTCCTCCCCACCCAAGTAAATTTTCCATTGAAAATAAAATTGCGGCGTTTACAATATTTTTTGATGTATTGCGGACCGTAAAGGTAAATACTGCAGCAGGAAGGCTGGAATCTTTTATGTTGTGTGGTATCAGAGGAGAAAAAGCATCAAGAGTTACATTTATCGGCAGTTCATCATCTTCAAAATCAATGTGGGCGGTGGGAAAACGGCCCAGATATTTTGTGGTTGCTATTCTGTGAACGTTCTCGTATTCATTAGTGCCTTTTCTCAGAACCTTTGCGATTTTTTTTGCGCCGTTATTAGCATAAACAGCAAAAAAAGCCCCTTTCGTAAAACCTTTCTGACGGTCCCAATTATGATTAATGCTGAAATTACCAAGAGCTCCGTCTGTAAGTAGTTCTATCTTGCCGCAGCCGATCCCTCCGAGAGGAACCCCGCTTTTCCATCTTTTGGAAGTAATTACTCCGGTTTCATTGAAAGAAACATCAACAGCAAAAACTAAACATGGAAAGGTCAGGATCAAAAAAATAATTCCCGTTTTAAATATAGTCATTAATTTTTTCATAATTTTTTACTTCAATTATTTCACATGTTTAAAGATATTAACGTGTTAACGGGTTTTGAGGCAGATCCCAGACCCTAGATGTCAGATATCAGTTAAAAGCTTTTTTTGCTGGCATCTGGTATCTGTATTTTTTACTCTGTACCCCGTACTCTGTACGGTTTTTATATTCCTACAATATCCAACGAACTAAAAACCGCATCTGCTTCAATTAAAAGGCACGGAGTACCTTCCTTATAAGAAGGTGTTGTATAAACATATTTTCCCATTGCGGTAGTATTGCCGTCAGGAGTTTTTGCGCCGGCGAAAGCAGAATTCAATATAATTTTTGTCGGTACAGCCGGATTTACTTTTAGTATAGCAGAACCAAACACTACATTGATCTCAGTGCTCACACTGTCTTTGTTTATTGCAATTCCTGAAAGATCAATATTAGCTGATCCAAAAACAACACTGTATTCTTTTTGGATTGATTCTGTTGAAGAGATCTCTGTTTTAGAGAACACTCTCCAATTTGGTTTACTCCAGCAATTTCCGGTAAGCATTTTTATGCCGAGATATATCAAAATAATGGCAAAAAAGATCCTTACAAGCGGTATGTTAACATTAAATACAGTTTTTAAAATAATTGAAAGCCCAAAAAGTAAAATTAAAACTCCCCAGAAAAACCCGCTAAAAAATCCACAGCATCCCATTTTCATACCTCCTCCTTAATTTTTAAATAAATCAGCGTCAAAGCGTCAGAGCGGCAAAGTCTTAAAATAGATGTCAATCTGGGATCTGCCCTGAACTCGTTAACTCGTTAATGTTTGTTATTTAATGTCTTAATAAAAGTATACAATATTAAGTCAAATAGTCAAGTTTTTGTTTGACTTTTCATAATTTTTATGATATATTACAGGGGTGTAGTATAATAAGGAGAAGAAGTGAATCTGTCAAACGCAGAATTAATGCTTTTGGAGCTTGTGGCCGAACAATCCAGTGTTTCAGGATACGAAATTAGCCGAATAGTGAGCCTTAGAGGCTACAAAAATTGGGCTGATATAGGAAATACCTCTATATATACAGGTCTTAAAAAACTAAAGAGTAAAGGTTTGTTGGATTCCCAAATAGACAGCAAAAAAAAAGGAAAAGGTCCTTTGCCTACAAAATTCAAGATCAATAAATCCGGAAAAAAAATGCTTGAAGAAAAAATATTAAATTCTTTTGAGGAAGCAAAAGTAAATTCTGGAAGATTTTTGTTGGGCTTAGCAGGACTGCCCTTTACAGAAAAAAATAAGGTGGTTATTATTTTGGAAAAGAAAAATAGATCTGCGCTGAAAGATCATGAGATGGTTAAGAAAAAGTTTTTATCTGATGGGGGCGACAAATTGGATCTGAACACTAAAGAAGTATTCAGGCACTCTTTCTTTTTTATGGAAAAAAGCATTGAATTTATAGATTCATTAATAAAAAACTTGAAGAAGGAGTAGTCTATGAATCTAAAACTTATTGCTCCTTGTGGAATGAATTGCGGTATTTGTCTGGGTTTTTTAAGGGACAAAAATAAGTGCCTCGGTTGCAGGGGAACGGATAAAAACAAACCAAACGGTTGTCGAAAATGCATAATAAAAAATTGTGAAAAATTAAAGAGACGGGGTGGGAAATTCTGTTTTGTCTGTGAAGATTCCCCCTGCATGAGATTAAAAAATCTTGATAAAAGATACAGAACAAAATATGGAATGAGTATGCTTGAGAACCTTGCGAACATTAAAAAATACGGGATAAGAAAATTTGTTAAAAACGAAGAATCAAGATGGAAGTGTGTTCATTGCGGCGGAACAATTTGTGTTCATAGATGGGTTTGTTTAAGTTGTGGCAAGAAAAGGCCCAAAAAATAAAAGGAGGGTAAGATGAAAAGAGGATTGATCTGGGTAATTATTATTGTAGCTGTTGCAGTGTTGTTGGTCTTTTTTGTTGGCGGGAAACGTGATCTGAGCAAATATAATGAATTGGTAAATCCAAAGATAAGTGATGTGCCTGCTCAGAAAATGCTTGTTGTAGAGGCAAAAGGTGATCCAAATTCAGTTAGCAAAGATGCTTTTGGAACTCTTTATAAAGCATTTTTTGCGTTAAAATCAAAGGGTGTTAAAAACCTTGTGCCCTCCGCTCCAAGGGCAAGATGGTTGCACATGATGGATTCAAATTTAGGTTTGACGCCAAAAGATCAGTGGGTTGGTAAATATGCGCTTCCTATTCCGGAAGAAGTAACAGAAATTCCTGATGTAAAACCAAAGGCAGGTATTCTGGTTAAGACTGAAAAATGGCAGTATGGTAAAGTTGGTGAAATATTGCATATAGGTTCTTATTCTTCGGTGGGTACATCTGTTACGAAGCTGGCAAACTTTATCAAAGACAGCGGTTATACAATAACCGGTGACTACGAAGAAGAATATCTTCTCGGGCCGGAAAGTATATTCACAAAACCTGCGGAATACAAAACAATTATAAGGTATGAAATTAAGGAAGTCAAGGGCAAGAAACAGTTAACAAGGTAACAAGTAGACAAGGGAACAAGTTGATAGAATAAATGCAGTTAACAAGTCAATAAGGGAACAAGTAGACAAGTTGACAAAATAAATACAATTAATAAAGTAACAAGTTAACAAGTTTGTATAGTAATAGGTAGTTTAATCTACCCTTGTTACCTTGTTTACTTGTCGACTTGTATACTTATTTAATGTTTCCATATGCAATATTCTGCGGTTGGTATTTATTCAGGAATTTGCGGATAATGGGGTGAATTTTCCCTGCAGGTTTGTTGCAGAATGCAGTTTGTGGAAGCGGTGAAAAAATATGGCAATGGATGCGCGCACCTATCTTAATAAGGTCTTGCATAACATCTGCGGTGCGCTTTGCATCTTCTTCAGTTTCACCCGGAAGTCCGAATATGAAATCAATGTTCGGTTTGATGCCAAAACTTATGGCAGTTTTCGCGGCATTATAAATATCACCAACAGTGTGGCCGCGCTTGCACTTGTCAAGGATTTTTTTGCTTCCTGACTGTGCGCCGATAACAAGATTGTCATTGTCGCAATATTTTTTAATAAGAGCGACTGTTTCTTTTGTTACGTGCTCAGGCCGAACTTCTGATGGGAAAGTGCCGAAATATATTTTAATTTTTTTGCCTGCAATTTTTCTCAATCCTGAAAGAAGCTTTTCAAGTTTGGCAAGATCTATTTTTTTGCCGTCAGAGGAACCATAGGCAAAAGCATTAGGAGAAATAAATCTTAAATATATGTTTTCATGTTTTTGAGTATACCGTTTTTTAATAAGAGCTGCAGCGCTAATAATGTTTTTAATACTTCTATGTCTTAATTTTCTGCCAAAAATATGTGAGGTTTGGCAATAAGAACATGCAAATGGGCATCCGCGGGTTATTTCTATTGACCCAAAGGTGTCATATTTTTTTGAAACCGCAGAGTATTCGTTAATATCGATCGGTTTGAGCATCCCCGTAAGCTTAACCTTCGTTCCTTGCCTGAAAGCAATACCTTTTTCTGTTTTCCAGCTGCGAGCAAGTATTATTTTTTTTAAAACTGCAGGAAAAGTTTCCTCGCCCTCCCCTATTATCACAACATCAAACCCCATTTTAATCGTGCCGCATGGATCTCCTGTTGGATGAGGGCCGCCTGCCGCAAGAAATATCCTATCCTTAAATTTTTTTCTTAGTTTTGCAACAAATTTTTTGGTTTCCTGTGTTTGGTTTGAGAAAAAAGAAAAACAAACAACTATTTTATCGTATTTTTTAAAAAGTGTTCCTATTTTTTCAACAAGAGAGGTTTCATTTACTGCAAAAATAACTTCAAACCTTGAAAAATATTTATCTTTTTCCAGAGCCGAAGCAAGTGCGTTGAAACCGTTGCGATTAACAGGATTATAATAAAAAATAACTGCAGTGTTTGCCATAATTAAAATTTCCCTGCCGACAAAACAAACCAAATACCGAAACCCGCAAGGATAACGGCAGAAATAGAAATTATTATTTCATGGACCTTTTTACTCCAGATATGTTTTGATTTAAAAATTGTAAAAGAAATAAGAACATACCACAAAAGGTCGCTTAACCAATGCACAAGAGCAAATAAAATAAATCCAAGGAAACCGAATTTGCTGGAAGTAAGTATCAGCGCAGAGCCAAGGCTTGCCCACCATACGAAAAAATGCGGACTTGATGCTGTAGTTATTATTCCTGCGCCAAGGGAATTATATGGAAGGTCTTTTTCTGTGAGGGCTATTTTTTTGCGTTCAAGTATCATTTGGATCCCAAGGCAGATCATCACTATCCCGCCGATAAATGCTACAGAAGTTTTAAGGGTTTTTGATGCGAAAAACGGGGCGAACCCGAAATATATAAGGAACATTATCGGGAATTCAATTAATCCATGCCCGATACTTATAAAAACACCTGCCCACTTGTCTTTATAGCTTTTTGCAAGTGTTACCGCAAAAACAGGACCGGGCATAAGTGTGCCCGAAAGAGAAATAATAAAAACCGATAATAAAAAAGGAATAATTTTTAACATTGTTTTTTTAATTTTGAAAAATCGGTGTCAGGACCAAAACTTTCACCGCTTAATTTCGGGGTAGCAATTTTTATCATTTGTATTGTTGCTTTTGCTATTTCTTCAGGTTTGCGGGTTTTTCCTGATTCAAAAGTTTCTTTAGTGGAAGGTATCCATTTTTGGCCGGCAGGAGTATTTGCCTGTCTTTCTGTTGCTTCACTTCGGACCAAACCCGGTACAGCAGAAAAGACCATAACTGAACTTTTCATTATCTTGAGTTCTTCAACCAATATTCGGGTGAGTTCCATTAATCCCGCTTTGCTGGAGGCATAACCCGAACCGCCAACAGGTCTTCCGCCGTTCATGTTGATAATAATTCCTTCATTGCGTGATATCATATGAGGCAGGACTTCACGGATAAGAAGCAAACTGCCGTATAAATTAGTTGTCACATCATCCCACCATATTTTTGGATCAACTTCAAATATTCCTGCTATTGAATTAAAGCTCGCAGCATTGTTGAAAAGAAAATCAATAGAGCCAAAACGCTCAAGCGAAGTTTTTATCATTTGCTGGACTTCGCTGCGTTTGGTTATGTCGGTTGTTATAGCAAGCCCTGTTCCATTTTCTTTTTCTATTAATTTCATTGTTTCATCCAATTTATCTTTGTTCCTGCCGCAGCAGACAACTTTGGCGCCATTAAGCCCAAATTCAACTGCCAAAGCCCGCCCTATTGTTCCACCCGCGCCTGTTATTATAACTGTTCTGCCTTTAATTTCCATTTTTTATCCTTTAAAATATTAAAGTCTATACAACTCAGTAATTATTATTGATATTATCCTTTAAAAATGGTAAAGTGTCAAGTGAAAAGACAGTACAGAGTACGGTGTACAGAGTACAGGGTTCACAAAATAGATGCCAGACAAAACAGTTGACAAGGGAACAAGTCAAAAGATAGTACAGTGTACTGAGTACAGAGTGCAGAGTTTACAGATATAGATGTCAGATGCCAGATCTCAGATCCAGTAAAATAAGTATGGTTTTTACCTGGTATCTGGAAAATAGTATCCAGGGTCTGTTTTAATTTATTTCTTATGCTCTGTACCCTGTACTCTGTACTTTGTACATTTTTTATGCAAACTTGACTTTTTCATTAATTGTCATATAATATACCAGTATAACAGATATATAATGTATGGGAGTTTCTATAGTTTTAAAAACAAAGCCTGGGCTTGTAATTCTTCGGAATTAAAAAGCTTAGGTTTTTTCTTTTTTAAAAAAGGGGGATTAAAATGTCAGAATTACTAAAAGATGTAACGTTAAAAGAAATAATGGTCCGCGCTATGAAGAAAAAAATCGTTATACCCGCTTTCAATGTCGCTCATTTACCGATGACAGAACCAATGATAAATGCTCTGAAAAAAACGCATACATTCGCGCTCATAGAGGTTTCAAGGCCCGACTATGATAAATTCGGCGCAAAAAGCCTTGAAGCGGTTGAAGAAGAATACAGAAAATATGAAGACAGAAATTTTGTACGCCTTCATCAGGACCATGTGCCTGCGGTAGACGAAGACGGCAAAGTTGTTGACTGGAGAGGGCTGATACAGAAAGCCTTAAATATGCATTTTGATTCGGTTATGATAGATGCATCAAGGCTTTCTTTTGAAGATAACATCAAGACTACCGCAGAGGTCGTGAAAATGGCTCATGCGCAAGGTGTGCCCGTAGAATCAGAACTCGGTGCAGTGCTTGGGCATGAAAAAGGTCCTATCCCGCCATACGAAGAACTTTTCAAATCAGGCAAAGGATTCACAGATATAGAAGAAGCAAAGAGATTCGTAAAAGAATCAGGTGTTGACTGGCTTTCAGTTGCAGTGGGTAATATTCACGGAGCAATTTCAGGCGCAGCAAAGGATGCAAAGAAACTTGAAGCGCGTCTTAATGTTGAGCACATCAAAAAATTATCGGATGCTACAGGTGTTCCTCTTGTGCTTCACGGCGGTTCAGGTGTAAGGCAGGAATATGTTCTTGACGGAATAAAGAACGGTCTTTGCAAAATAAATGTTGGGACCGAAGTAAGGCAGGCATATGAAGCTCCGTTAAGGGAAAAACCCGGTAATATCAAATACGCACAGGATAAACTCGAAGAAAGAATGGTTGAGCTCATAAGGGATTATTACCGCGTTGAAGGCTCAGCGGATAAGCTTAGTCAATAACGGGATAAGTTAACAAGTTGACAAGGAAACAAGTAAAAAAGACGGTACAGAGTACAGGGTACAGAGTACGGAGTGAACTGAACCCGTTAACCCGTTAACTCGTTAATGCATTTCAGTTAAATGTTTTAACACGTTAACCCGTTAATGTATTTATAATGTTTTTTAATGGTCAAACTATGGCAAAACTTCCTGAAGAAATAAAAAAATTCGTTGATGAGAAATATCATGGGAAAGAAATAGTCCTTTCTATTGCCACAGATGTGTTGGCAAAAGGGATGTATGGCGAGGAGTGGCTTTTTCTTACAAAAGAAGAAGTGTTTGTTGTTAAAGATTCTGACGCGAAAATTCAAATTGTGATAGAAGTTCCCATAAAAACAATTACCGATGCCAGAGCAATAAATATGGTTGGCGGCGGTGCGTTAGAAGTCGAGTCTGAAGGCAAACCCCATAGGCTTCTTCTTTATTCAAATGCAAAAGCCCATGATTTTACGGATGCTGCAAGGATCATAAATGATCTGGCAAAAAAAGGAACCTACCGGGAATTAAATGCAGAAAGAAGAAGAAAATATTGCCCTACCTGTGGAAAGCCAATACCCGGACACACGGATGTGTGCCCAAGATGCCTGAAAAGACATAGAACTTTTTCAAGGCTTTTTGAATTTGCAAAACCATACAGAACAAAAATACTTTCGATTTTTCTCATTATGATTTGTGCGACTCTTGCCGGTCTTTCTGTGCCGTATATTTCTAAAATTCTTATTGATCAGGTAATCAGGCCGTTGAAAGATCAGTGGAGACTCGCACCTCTTGCTCTTGCTCTATTGGGTGCAAACGCATTGCAGATTTTTTTAAGAGCAGTACAGGTAAGGATTGCCGCTTTTGTAGGTAATAGTGCCGTTTATGATATAAGGCGCACCCTTTACAAGAAATTACAGAATCTTTCCATCTCCTATTATGATAAACGCCATACAGGCGCGCTTATGACAAGAGTAAATTCAGACACGGGTGAGGTGCAGAACTTCCTTGTTGATTGGCTTCCGATGCTTTTGGAAAGCGCTCTTACTATAATAGGAATAGGAGTGTTGCTTTTTGTTCTTTCGTGGAGGCTCACACTCTATATTATAATTCCGGTATTTATAACAGTTTGGTTTGTCAGAAAAGTTTATCCGAAGCTCTGGCTTTATTTCGCGCGTTTTTACGATAAACGTTCCCGCCTGAGCGCGACCGTGAATGATACGCTTACGGGTATTAGGGTTGTAAAAGCTTTCGGGCAGGAAGATAAAGAACAGAAACGTTTTGAAGAAAAAAGCAAAGACTTCCGCGATACATCAATACTGCTTGAACAAAAATTTGCCACATATAATCCGGTGTTAAGCATAACTATTCTGTTCGGCACAGTTGTTGTTTGGTATGTCGGAGGAAAGCTTGCGTTTGCCGGAGAGATGACGCTTGGAGGTATTGTTGCTTACTCGGGTTATCTTGCAATGTTTTATAGGCCGATTTTCCTGCTTACTGATATGACGCGTATTTTTACGCATTCGTTGAGCGCCGGTGAAAGAATTTTTGAAGTATTGGATGCGAAATCTGAAGTTGAGGATGCACCGGATGCCGTATCAATGCCGGATCTTAAAGGTGATATTGAATTCAGGAATGTGACTTTTGGTTATAATAAACTGCGCCCGGTTTTGAAAAATGTAAGTTTTAAAATTGATGCAAAACAGTCTATAGGGATTGTTGGAAGAAGCGGTTCAGGCAAGAGTACCGTTATAAGTCTTTTATGCAGGCTTTATGATGTTGATGAAGGCGAGATCTTGATAGACGGCGTCAATATTAAAAAAATTAAATATGTTGATTTGAGAAAAAATATTGGTATAGTTTTACAGGAACCGTTCTTGTTCTCTGGCAGTATAGCCGAAAATATTGCATATTCAAAATCCGAAGCTAAAATGGATGAAATAATTCAGGCTGCCAAGGCCGCAAATGCGCATGATTTCATAATGTCAAAACCCGATGGGTATGATACTTATGTCGGTGAAAGAGGCGGTCGGCTTTCTCTTGGAGAGCGTCAGCGCATATCAATAGCAAGGGCATTGCTTCATGACCCGAAGATCCTTATACTTGACGAAGCAACTTCATCGGTTGATACTGAGACAGAAAAAGCTATTCAGGAAGCGCTCAACAGATTAATAAAAGGAAGAACAACTATTGCTATCGCACATAGGCTTTCTACGCTGCGTAATTCCGATAAAATAATCGTACTTGATGAAGGTGAATTAGCTGAGATGGGGAGCAATGATGAGCTTATGGGAAAGAAAGGAATATTTTATAAACTTATCCAGATACAAACTGAATTCGCAAAATCAAGGTTAATACTGGAATAAAACAATGAGAAAAAAAGAAAAAAACGGCGAAAGTTTTATTATTCTTGAACCGGAAAAAATAAAATTCGAGATGGGTGGATCAGGCGTGCTCAGAATGATATCCGAAGGTAAAACTTATCAGCGGGTTTATCCGTTGTCAGTTTTTCCTATTACTAATCCGGATAATTTTATTTCTATTAGGGATGTTGAGGAAGATGAAATAGGGCTTATAAAAAATTTAAAAGACCTTGCCCATGACCAGCAAAACCTGATAAGATCACAATTGCGTATCAGTTATTTTGTGCCCACGATTAAAGAAATCTTTAAGATCAAAGAAGAATTCGGGATATATGTCTGGCACGTAAAAACTAATCGCGGGCAGAGAACTTTTTATGTTAAAGGCCGTAATGAAAATCTTATTTTAAGAGGAAATTCCCGCTTGCTCATCACCGATATAGAAGAATGCCGCTATGAAATAGAAGATTTCAACAAACTACCCCGCCGCTCACTGATGGAACTAGATAAAGTGTTATAATAAATACATTGAAAATACATTAACGAGTTAACGGGTTAACGAGTTCAATGCATTTAACTCGCCAAACGCGTTTATAGATTAATGTTCATGTTGTCATTGCGACTCGCCGCGGCGAGGTGGCAATCTATTCCAGTTCCTTGCATTTCTAAAAGTTATACAATTTATTTTATCTATCATCTTGTTGACTTTGTACCCTGTACACTGTACTCTGCACAAATCGATTAAGAGGTAAAATGGAAATAATTTTAGCTTCGCAATCACCGCGGAGAAAAGAGATATTAAAAAACATGGGATTGAAGTTTAAAGTTTGCCCAAGCCGAATAAATGAAGATATGGGCGCAAGATTTTCTGTTGCCAAATTAAAAAATCTTGCGATTAAAAAGGCAAAACAGGTTGCTAAGAAATTCAAGAAAGGACTTGTGATAGGCGCAGATACTGTTGTTGTGCTCAAAGGTAAAATTTACGGTAAGCCTAAAAATATCAAAGATGCAAAAAGAATTTTAGGAGATTTAAGCGGCACTACACAGTTTGTATGGACTGCGGTTGCAATGTTTGATATAGAAACAGGCAAGTCGAAAGTCAAAGCGCAAAGTTCAAAAGTAAAAATGAAAAAACTAAGTCCAAAAGATATAGACAGGCTTGCAGCAAAGAATCTTGATAAAGCAGGCGCTTATGCAGTGCAGGAAGATGATGAATTCATAGAAAAAATAGAAGGTTCATTTACTAATGTTGTAGGTTTTCCGATGGAGACAATAAAAGAAATGTTTGGCAAATTAGACATTAAAGTACATTAACGAGTTAACGGGTTAACGAGTTCGAAGCATGCAAGTTAACAAGTTGACAAGTCAATAAGACAATAAATTGAAGGAAAGTATTAGCTTTTTTGGTGGAAAGAAATCAGGGAAAACTTAGATTAGATTTTTTAAATATAGAATATCTGTTAACCAACAATATATGAAATATGAATAGTTGTTGGTTAATTTTTTTCTTGACAAGTATTAACCAACATAGTATAATATTATTGAGATTGTTGGTTAATAGGAGAAAGAATGAGGATCATTAAAGGTGTTTTAAAAGAAGAGCTTAGTAATTCTCTCCAGATGAAGGAAGGATATGAGAAGGCGATCAGTAAACTTCCAAAGGGAAGCCTTCTAAAAAAAGAGATCAGGGGGCATCACTATTATTATATTGCGTTTAGGGAAAAGGATAAAGTAAGGTATATATATAAAGGAAAAGTATCAGAAAGGTATATAAATAAATACGAAGAAGCGAAAGTTCTGAAACAAAAATATCGTAAATTATTAAGTCAATCCAAAAAACAGATCAAATTCCTTAAAAGAGCTTTAAATGGAAAAGAAGCAGTATGAACTTTGTTTTCAAGTTTTGAAAAAACTGAATAAAGCCGGTATTCTTCAACATATTGTTATTGAATACCGGCTTTATTCAGTTTTTTCAAAACT
>Ga0265297_10008930_pt1 | contig 13185 bp, 12 predicted proteins | sample Munlanlwell13791_FD_192502 | JGI IMG/M metagenome (GOLD analysis project Ga0265297, IMG submission 192502) | Leachate microbial communities from a municipal landfill in Southern Ontario, Canada - Leachate well 137-91 | ecosystem: Engineered > Solid waste > Landfill > Unclassified | place...
AATCTCTATGACAACGCTACGCTCGGTATAGGTGCTACTTTAAATCCCACAGCACCATCATCATTGACCGTTAAGCTCGGTGGAACCACGATCGCCACATATTCTTCTTTTACTATGAGAGATAACGAATGGTATTATATGGAGCTTAAAGTGTTTTGCCATCCAACAAGCGGTACAGTGGAGGTTCGAATAGATGGTGTTACTGTAATATCGCTGACGGGCATAAACACACAAGCTGGTGCAAATACATATCACAACAAAGTAAGTTTAGTCGGTGCCCAGTACAATTATTTTGACGATTTTTATATTTGTGATGGTTCCGGCACAACAGTCAATAATTTTCAAGGCGTCTGTAAGGTAATTGGTTTATTACCAAATGCCGACACAGGCACAATTCAATGGACGCCTAGCACTGGCACGACACACTATAACCTTGTTGATAGTAATCCAGCAAACGCAACCGACTACGTTTATAGCAGTACTCAAACCAATACCGACCTATACACATATCCAGACCTTATTGGAGACGGCACTATCATCGGTTTGCAGCTAAACACGCAAGCAGCGTTGTCTGATGGGACCTCGATTATTCTGCAGACCCCGATAGTGTCTGACGGCAGCACTGACCTGGGGGCCGATTATACGTTAACAAGCGGTACTTATGCAGATTTCAAACATATTAGCACAACAGACCCACATACTGGGTCTGCTTGGACGATAAATGGGTTAAACGCAGCTCAAATAGGTGTAAAGGTGATGTAAAATGGCGTTATTTTTGTTTATCTAGGCATCTCAACAGGTTTAATCATGGCTGGAACTGCACGTGTTACACGGCAATTAATGGAAGTTTTGGTTAGTAGCGACGTCTTGCCGTCATTCACATACGGAACAACACGTGCTACGAGACAAATTACTGAAGTACTGATAAGTGGCGGTAACGCTTTACCACCTTATACATACGGCACAACAAATGCAACCCGCCAGATTATTGAAGTATTGACGGCAGAGCCTTATTATGATCTTGATGGATCAAATACATTAGTGTTAGGGCAAGTTGCCGGACCTCTTGTTAATATGGCGTCGACGCAACACGAAAAGCCAGTAATTATGAAATCTGGCACAATACAATCATTGACTAACATTGATGTCGTAAACCATGGCGATTTTCCGCTATGGAGTACAAATAGTTTAGCATGGATACAAACAAGACAGGCTATTAATGCTAGAGTTGAAGCAAATGCAGCTTGTTTTAATCAAGTTGCAACAACTTTCGGTAGTCTATCTGCAAATACGAACAAGTGGGTCGGGGGAGTTTTGGCACCAAATGGTTGTATTTATGGCATTCCTTATTCTTCTACTGCAATACTGAAAATTGATCCGACAACAGATACAGCAACAACTTTTGATAACTATGCGGGCGACGGGAAATGGTATGGTGGCTGTCTTGCAACAAACGGATATATTTATGCACCACCAATGATCGGCAGCACCGCGATATTGAAAATTGATCCGACAACAGACACATCAACAACATTTGCAGAAGGGATTGGTACTGGATCTAGCGACTGGACTGGCTTGATATTGGCACCAAATGGCATAATTTACGGAATTCCGTACAACAGCACAACAATTCTTAGGATTGATACCGCTACTGACACAGTTACAACTTTTGGCTCGTTTGGTGGAAGCTCAAAGTGGATAAGTGGGTGTATTGCTCCAAATGGATCAATTTATGGTATACCATATTCGAGCACATCTGTTCTAAAGATTGACCCAACTACAGATACAGCAACAACCTTTGGTAGTCTTACCGGATCGCTTAAATGGCAAGGCGGTGTTCTAGCACTCAATAACATGATTTATTGTATACCAAACAACAGTGCGACCGTTTTGAAAATCGATCCAGCTACAGATACGACCACAACTTTTGGTAGTCTTGGAACAACTACATATAAATGGATTGGCGGTTCTTTGTCTCCTAATGGAATGATATATGCAGCACCACACAGTACTAGCATAGCAACTGTGTTAAGGATCGATCCGACAACAGATACAACTGCTGTTTTTGGTGCATTAGGTTCCGGAGCAACAAAATGGGTTGGCTGCACCTTAGCACCAAACGGCATTATTTATGGAATACCGTTCACCGCAGCAACAGTGATAAAAATTGGTTATGAACTTGACGACGTACCGATTGATTTCTGTTTATCAAGACATTTCAATAAGTTCTAAATGACAAATTTTATAATATGAAAACACAACCGAGTGCTGGAAATTCTGTCAGGCCAAGAGGTGAATTCTTCGTAGAGCATCTACGTCACGGAGAAGTAATTAATTCTTATCGTATTCCGAATGGAGTGCTCAATGCTGGTAAGAATAGTATCCTCGACACCAATTTTCACAATGGTACCCAATATTCAAGATGGTTTATTGGACTAATTGACAGTGTTGGCTATTCCACACTTTCCGACATCGATACCTATCAAGCAATAAACCTTTATTCTAGCTCTTTTGCTGGTCTACCAGCTTGGAGATATTATTGGAAGTATCGCAAAAGGATCACAATAGATTACACGAATGTTGGTGCGGACGATTTGGTTGATTTTCCGCTTTGCGTGAAAATCAACGCCGATTCCGATATGGCTGCGGCCTTAGCTACCGGCTATGACATCAGATTCAGTGCAGTCGATGGCACTACTTTACTGAATTATGAACGCGAATATTGGGTCGGCGGCGGCGGCTCAGCCGTAACTGCCGTCATATGGGTAGAAATTCCACTAATCAGCCATACAGAGCCAACTGATTTTTACATTTATTATGGTAATCCAAATGCACCAGACGGTGCGGCACCAACGAGTGTTTGGAGCACAGATTATAAAGGCGTGTGGCATTTGAGCGAAACCGGAACAGGCACAGCCGGTGATTATAATGACTCTACAATTAATGCCAACGACAGCACAAGCACAACCAGACAACCGACAAGAAATACTGGCGTGCTCGGGTATGGCGAATCATTTGACAGTAATCAGAGCATTACAATTCCAAATAATACGTCATTGACTGTAGCGGACGTTACTGTAGAAGCATGGGTGAATCCGACAAATAGTACTGATGCGAATCTAGTCGGCTATGACAACGGATATGTTCTTGAGATCGGGCGGCAGACAGATAGTAAAATCGGGCTTTACCTTTATTTAAATGCTGGCTGGAGGGCGTTTGATTTCCAATATCCGATCAGCCTATCAGAGTGGACATGGCTCGTGGCGACTTACAATAGTGCTACTGGTGATGCTATGTTATATGCTAATGGACAATGGTATGCAACAATTAATTATGCTGGGAATTATCCTATAACGCATTCGACAGGAACAGGAAATGCAATCGGTGGATATACGACAAGTCTCTTCTTCACAGGTTCGATGGATGAAGTACGCGTCTCGTCCGCTGTAAAGACTGCTGATTTACTTAACTTCGAGTATCTCAATATAACATCGAACACAAATGAGTTAACGTGGTACCCGCAAGCCGAGTTGACTGCCCTTCAAGGCAATAATTGGTTAGAATGCACATCTTACGTCGATACCACAAGCAACAGTGCGTATACAAGGCCAATGTGGAACAAGAATGCTTCATCTTCTCAAACTATCACAAACACAATAAAAACGCTCTATACTATTGCTGCTAATTGCACTATTAATGGATTATTTTTGGTATGTGGTCCAACAGCGCAAACTAAAGGTGACAAATCAGCAGATAATGTCATTTGGGCTACAGCTGAATTCACTGGAACCGGCGTAGTCTTAGAAGCAACAGATCAATTACAAATAACGTACTCAATTTATATATAAATTATGTCGTACCAGAAACCGCTAGTAAAAAAATCGAATTCAATTGGTTCGCTTGCAAGCGGCGACATGCTCAACCATGGTGATTTTCCGCCCTGGGAGGCAAACAAACTAGCGTGGCAGCAAACGCAAGAAGCTATTTGTGCTAGGATCGGCCTGAATCGCATTAGTTCGCAAATATTAAACTACACTACATTCGGTAGCTTCTCCGGGACAGGCAAGTGGATAGGTGGTGTACTCGCACCAAATGGAATGATATATGGTGTCCCAGCAGGAACGACAGCAATTTTAAAAATAGATCCGACAACAGATACCGCCACAACTTTCGGAAATGTTGGCCCTGGGACTAACGCATGGTGCGGTGGTGTCCTTGCACCAAATGGTTATATCTACTGCTTCCCGATGTCGGGGACAGAAATCTTAAAAATCGACCCAACAACAGATACAGCAACAACATTCGGATCGCTTGGCGCAACAACATATAAATGGGTTGGTGGTGCTGTTGCATCGAATGGCATGATTTATGGTGTACCATATTCAAGCACCGACGTCTTGAAAATAGATCCAACCACGGACACATTTACAACATTCGGATCACTTGGCGCAACAACATATAAGTGGCAAGGAGGGATTCTAGCTCCTAATGGTTGTATTTATGGCATACCAGCCAATGCTACAACCGTGTTAAAAATTGACCCAACAACAGATACGGTGACAACGTTCGGCAGTTTCAGCGGTACTTGGAAGTACTGCAGTGGCGTATTGTCGCCAAATGGAGCGATTTACAGCTTTCCGCAAGATGCTACCGTTTGTTTAAAAATCGACCCAACAACGGATACTGCGACGACCTTCGGAACATCATCGAGCACATATAGATATGTCGGTGGCGTTCTTGGTGCCAATGGATATATTTATGGCGTACCATGTGCTGCAGTGTTGATGGGAAGAATAGACTCGACTATTGATGCTTATACAACATATAGCAGCTTAGCTACAGCAAACAAATGGAACGGCGGAGTATTGGCACCAAATGGTTCTGTTTATTGTATGCCGTTTACTGCCACAACAGTTTTAAAAATAGGTACAGCATTAGATGATGTGCCACTTGATTTTTGTTTGTCTAGACATTTCAACAAATTATAGTTATTTTAACAAATGACATACCAGAAACCACTGACGGCTATCGATAATAAGATACAGACGCTACCTGGCAACGACATCGTTGATCATGGCGATCCACCAGCCTGGAACACAGATTCGAATCTCTGGTCACAGCTCAGAAGAGCTATATCAATGCGAACAAGTATTAACATGGCTTGTTCGCAACAAATAACGACGACCATCGTCAACAATAGCATAGATTCAACTCAAGGTAAATGGCAAAGCAGTGTATTAGCTCCAAATGGCATGATTTATTGCCTGCCATATTTGGTATCTTATATTTTAAAAATAGACCCATCTACTGATACAGCGATAATCTTCGGCGACGTTGAACCAGCTGGCACAAATAGATGGTGGGGAGGTGTTCTTGCACCGAATGGTCATATTTACGGTGTTCCACGAAACGCCACAACGGTCTTAAAAATCGATCCGACAACCGATACAGCAACAACATTTGGAAGCCTGTCTGCGGATACCAATAAATGGATAGGTGCTGTTTTAGCTACTAACGGCATGATATATGGCATACCATATAGTTCAACAACAGTGTTAAAGATTGACCCGACAACAGACACAGCAACAACATTTGGTAGTTTATCAGGCACGACGAAGTGGATCGGAGGTGTTCTGGCCCCAAATGGCTGTATTTATGGCGTACCTTATTCTTCTACTACAATATTAAAAATTGATCCGACCACAGACACCATTACAACGTTTGGTAGCGTATCTGGAGATGCAAAAAATTATGGTGGAGTCTTGGCTCTAAATGGCATGATTTATACGATCCCATCAAATAGCACAGCAGTATTAAAGATTGATCCAATTACAGATACAGTTACTACATTCGGAAACATCTCAGGTACTCAGAAGTGGGCTGGTGGTGCTCTGGCTCCAAACGGCATAATTTACGGAGTGCCATTAAATTATACAGCAGTTCTGAAGATAGACCCGACAACAGATACAGTAACAACATTTGGCAGCCTTAGTGCAACACAATATAAATGGGTCGGGTGCTCTGTTGCTACTAACGGCGTGATATATTGTGTTCCTAACTGGGTCTCAACTATTTTAAAAATCGGCACTCCTGCGATCGACATCCCAATTGATTTCCCGCTTTCACGGCATTTCAACAAATTTTAGTACGGATATCGATAGGTGCGTTATGATACCAGCAGATATATTACAAAATGATCTAATTTTAATATCGCACCACGTAAATGATGCTCTGGAAGCACTTGAAGGTGGCGACGATACTGTTGTCGAAGCTAGTCTAACTGATATCAATGAAATAATTGATGAATTGAAGGCTTACCTGCCAAAAGAATTGGCTGTGGAGATTGAAGCTAAAGAGATGGGCATGGACTCAATGGTTGAGGAAATCGCCAAAGATGTTTGGTGATGTATTTCATATAGTAGATAATTTATCGTTGCGGATACGATATTGCTTGTAGCGATGAAATCCGTGAGTAGTAGAGAGTAGAGAGTAGAGTAGAGAGTAGGAGGTGTGCTATGTCGTATGAGTCTAAGCTTGACGGTGCTCGCGCTATTCTGGAAGCGCACAATTCTCAAAGCACCAAGAAAGTCGATATCGAGACTTTCTTCACCAATTTGACTGAGATGGGTGGGTCGTCAGAAGATTCCCTGTCTGCAGCAAGCTGGGAAGATCTTGAGTCTTGTGGCGTCCCTAGAATCTTGGCCCGTCGTATTGCGACGTTGTTCCGTGGAGAACAACAGCAAACACAAGGCATCCAGAAAGTCATCTTAGAAGAAAATGACCCCGAAAAGCTGGCAAAGGCTATGACGCCAGCACAATTGCTTGATGCTTATGATCCGAAGCAGTTGAAAACGCCAGTCGCCGAGCGTTTGAAATTCCATTCAGAAGGTAAAAAGTTCATCGTTTTCAATGACGATGGTACTATTAACAAGGAAGTTTCATTGAAACTTCTAAGCGAACTCGACGACCATGGCGAGATGCAAACATTCGTAACTCCTGATGGCGACGTCAGACCTACGTATGCAGTCGGAGAACGTCCAGATCAGGTGGCGAATGAGCATCCTCTATTCCCAGGTGTCGCACTACGGAACGGGATGTCGGCTATCGGATGCGACTGGGATAAGGTTGACTGGAAAACCAAGAAGACTTTATACCTAGCTGTCACCGAAACGCTCGAAATAGACATGAGCAAGATGCACGAACTCGATGTCTATACTCTCGCTGTTACCGGCATGGTCGGCAGGCGTTGTATTGATGCGGCTAAATTATACAAAGAGCGTGAAGCACTCGGGAATCTTCCCAGCCTACGCGCAAAGCTTGGTTCGGCCAAAGTAGCCGAAAAAAAGGGCAACAATCCTTTCAACCTCGGCAAGAATCGCAGCATCTAACCATTAAACTGCATGGCGAACCTCTTTTTCTGAGGCTCGCCATGCTTTCTTGTATCGGAGATCATTATGAGCACGAGAATGGAAATTAACGGTCTGTACGCAGAGATCAACATGCCACCAGCATTATCTGGCGACGGATTGCACGCTCTACCGCCACATTGCAAGGTCCAAGCTTTCCCAGTCGATGAATTTCCAGCCTGTCCTAGCAATTGGATGCACGGATCTGGTAAAGCAAGTTCTTATTTCGTCATGGCTACTGTCGATCGCGGCATGTGGTTCGATTTCACTATGAATGCTGGCCATAGGTATGATTTAGCAATCGTAGTGAGCGTTCAAGGCATTAACCCAGTCACCGGTAAGAAAGTGACACAACTTAATCTCGAACAGTATCGAGAAAAATGCCCGGTGCATAACATCGCTTTCCAGCAAGATCGTTTCTGCCCTGAGTGCAATTACAACTGGCCAGCGCAGAACTACATCTCCACAACGACTGGTCAAATGTTGTGGATTGATGGCTTTCGCAATGAAAAAGGCGAAGTCAGGCAGTATATCATCACCGAAGATATCACGCGCGGAGTAGCAGCACAGGTCATCGGTGATGATCGTGTATGGGCTATCGGTTTCGCTTTCTATCTAAGTAAAGAACCACGCAAAACACCAGCCCATTTTGGAAATCCGAGCTGGGGCATGAACTCATTATCACTGTCTGATGAATACGGTGCAGATATGTCCAGCTTGGGTTATGATTGCTGTACTAGTGGCCCGTCAGGACCGGCTGGTCCATCAGGAGCAGCTGGAACATATGGCCCCTGCGGCGATAGCGGTAGCAAGTCGTTCTCCTTCGCGAGCATGCAACACGTCAGCTCCTGCTCTTGCTCCAAAGGTGCAATGCATCGCAGCCTAAAGACTGGTGGCGGTATCATTCGTGCTGCATCGATGGCCGCACCGCGTACTACGCCTGCACCAATGACACAGCAGAAAATGCTTGAAATTGGTGCAGGTGCCAGGATCAACCAAGAAATCGGGGTTGACCCAAACCCAATTGATTATTGGCAAGCAGAACCAACTGGCCTGATCTATTGCAATTACGTCGACGATATGATGTTTAGACAGATCTTGAAGGCCGGACAACGCCAAGTGAAAAAAGAAGGTGCTTTGGCCGGGCTCAAGGTCGGCAATTAGCTGTAAATCAGCTTCACGCCACCAGGCAGTGCTTGCTCGATCAGTAAGTGGCAATAGGCGATGTAAGCTTCGGATATGATTTGATAATCAATCGAGTCATATCCGAACTCTTCGCCTATTTGCTGCCTGATCTTAGCTATCATCGCACCGACTTTGAATTCGGCGCTGCGTTTCACGGTCGATATGCGGGCATCAGATACAGCTTGCCTTGGATTGCCATGTTCGTCTGTGGTTTCGAAAACATCCGTCCAGAGAAACAGATCTTGTTTCCGGCCAGGGTCGGTAGAAAGAACTGGCGGATATCCAGCTTCCGCCCACTTCGATTTTTGTCCTTGCTCGTCTATTTCTGGGTCTTGCGGTGTGCCTTTTTCAGGATAGTCCTTAATGCCAAGCATACGCAGGGCGATTCGGTACTCCTGTGGAGTTAAAGCATCTTCTGGCGGTTTTAATCTGGTATCCTCTTTCGCAACCTTTTGCAAATCGAGAATATCACGCCTAATGTCTTTAAGACCGGTATTGAACTCGATAGCACCACTAATATTCCGTAAAATCTCATCGACCTCTTCTTGCCACTCGCCGCTAAGACGCTGTTCTAGCTGTGCAGCACGACTAATAGCTTGCGTAGCTTCCGTCGTATCACCACCATCTGCTTTGGTCTTGATGTAGACGTCAACGGCTTTCTTGATAGCGTCTAAGACCTTAAACGCGACAGTCGCTTGCTCCTTACGCTCAATCGAGTCATCTCGATATGGCGATAGTTTCGCAACGGCTATAGTGGCAACTTCATGTAGTTTGTTATGTAAAGCTGTATCTTCTCCCCTATCAGCAAGATTGGCACGTTCAATACTGCCACCGTCATCAGTGCTCACGTCCATAGTTGTAGCCTTCGTAGATTGGAGCTTATGCTGTTCTTTGTCTCTGATTAACCGCTGCGTCTCGGTACTCTGTATAATAAAATCTTGTATGTCGCGGACTTGGACGTTACTTGATTTTAACATCTTAACGAACTGTTCATGTAATGGCTCTAGATATTTGTTGTAGGGAGAAATATAAACCGGTTCTTTTTTTCGTGGGTTGTCCGGATCAGGAGCCCAGTCTTTGTGCTCTAGGCTACTGAAATCTTTCCACTGTTTTTCAGCTACGTCGACAACTTCCTTTTGCCATTCTTTTGGACCAACCCCTCGTCCCAATATATCGATGGCTTTATTAGCCAGATCTCTCTGGGCTTCGAGGTATTCTTCCGCTCTACGGTAAGCATTCAGTGCGCCGTGCTCGCGTGGTTTGGTGCCAATGGCCCCGCCTGTAGTGGTGCCAGTTGTCGAGTATGTATCTTCCTTTTCCTCGATTTCGTCAAATTCCTTTTGTGCTATGTCATATTCCTTCTGTATCTCACCAGCATTCCCAGATGTTATAGCACGAACAAGATCGTCTCTTAGTTTTTTCAAGCGCCCAAGTAATAAACCATATGGATGTCTTGGGCCTTCTGGAATATGTTTAGTGCTACCACGACCATCACATTTTCTGCATTCTTTTTGTTCTGGTATTTTGTTCTTATTATCGTCCTTGGCATAAGAACCAGACTTATGTTCGGGGTCCTCTTCCTCATCCTCGTCATCATAGACTTTATAGCCCATGATCTGCCCGGTTCCGCCACACTTCGGGCATATATCAAGCCTGCTAAATACTTTCTTGATTTGATCTAAGTCACTAGTAGCTACTACGGTTTTTATGCCGTCGTTATCAGTTTCGATTTTGGTTTCAGTTAATCTGGGATCGCCAGTCCTGGCGTGAACGATAGCTCTCTTGAGTATCGGATCAAGTGCCCTACGAATTCCTCTGGTGCGTCTATATTCATCTGCATATCCTGGAGGGGCACCGGCTAGCATAGCCTGTTGGATATAGGTGCCTAAATATGCGGTAAATCGAGTCCCTGGACGGGCTTCATCATCAGGGATTGCTTGCATAGCTGCCATAGCACCAACTGCCATAGCTTCTTCAATATCATGACTATCTTGTTTGCCATGGGTTGCTACGGCAGCTTGTTGTACTTTACCTTTTGTAGCGATTTTGCGAAGAAGACCGCCCTGCATGATAGTCAGCAATATTTCTCCAGGAGACCATGGGCGAATTCCACCGTGCTTTTCGCTATATGGGTTGGGGCCATGTTTGAACGCTACTTTGTCGTAGTCGGCAAGCACCCCGTCTCTACCGGTGTCTTTTGGCCCAACCTCAAGAGTGGATTTTTTGCCATAATGATATGGCGGCACATAGTCTCGCCCAGCAGCATAGTCATCCCATCCAACACTAGGCCCTCTACATAGTGCTAAACCGCGTAGTCTCTCCTGCGGATCGGACATATCAACAGCCAATCCAGGCTCGTCACCCTCTCGCACATATTTCGCTTCCAGCACGAGATTATTCCCGGCAAGAACAGAATCAATACGTTCCAAGATATTCATAGTCAATTCCTGTCTTATAGGCAAGCAGCCACCTAATTATATTTGGCTGTTATGTGTGAAACTGTCAGCAGTATCTTAAAATTACATACAATGTCTAACCTTAGCCAAAACATCAATAATGTTCGTCGAAAGCCATCGGCATTTAGCAGGTTCAATTAGTCCTGAAACTATCTGGGAAATTATTAGAAATTCAAATGGATTCGGAGCAGCTGATTCGCTCTTCGATGTCCAACAGCAAGTGCGCCTGATGCGTGATGATGGCGACTTTAATTATTTCTGCACCAGATTCGATATTCTCAATAAATTGAGATGGGACGATTTTGCTCTTATTCTCGTCGCCAACCAGATCTGTTCTGATATAAAAACAGAACAAATAGAACACGCCACCATTACCGTTTCTCTAAACAAATTCGCTAGATCAGGCAAGCTGGCTGCGGCTGGCGAGCGTTTCTTTAGCATATTCAACATAGCAGCTCAAGAATTTGGTGTTGATGTTAATTTCTTACTATCTGTTAGCTATGGGTGGCCAATAGAATTGCAGATGCAGGCTATAGGTCTCGTGAAAACGTTGGATAGATTTATGGCTGGAATCGATTTTGTTGGGGATGAATCTATAGCTAGATGGCCTGATTATATGGAACCACTTGAGCCATGGCGAAAAAAGGGTAAAACAATTCGTGCTCACGTTGGCGAAAGGCCAGGGACTGCTATTAACATAAGTAGAGCTATTCACGAGATGGGAATAAATAGAATAGCACACGGCATCTACGCTACTGAAGAGCAACAAAAAGAAGCTACACGTTTAGGCATTGTATTCGACATGTCTATACATAGTAATATCTGCACTCATACCATCGCTCTGACGAAACACCCGGTAAAGAAAATGCAAGCATCTGGTTGCAAAATAACGCTAGGCACAGATGATCCGGTACAATTCAATTGCACTATACAGACAGAATACGCTTTGGCCGAAGCAATGGGCGTTAACAGAGAAATACTACATCAAACGGCGATGGAGTCAAGAATATTATGAAACTCAGAATTCTATTGGAGCAACTACGTCAATATAACCAAGAAGCTGATGTGTCAGTAGTAGCCCACAATCAGTGTGAAGATTTTTCTCTGGTGTTCGGCAATAGTGAAGGAGTCACTAAAGAAACTTGCAAAACTGTCAGCTTCTATGTCGACAGGCTAAACACCAATGAACTATCTAATACCGCCGTTTAGCTTTTTCTATCAAGTCGAGCACATTGCCGTATAGTTTCAAGCCCTTCATCTCTTTAAGGGTGAAGAATCCCAACGACGCGAATTCGTGATTGGGCTTGAGAGTCTTGAAATCGGTAGTATTAGTACTACACGGTACAAAAGCGACAAAACCCTTTCGCTTATCCTTGATAGGCCCTGAAACAGAGCGACATTTCACACCAGTTTCTTCTCTTGTCTCTCTCACAGCAGCTTTTTCTGGTGTTTCGCCTGTCTTAATACCACCACCAGGAAAACACCATTTGCTGTTTCTGTCGTCTTCTGATTTAGAAAGGCCAAGCAACCATTTATTGTGGCACCTGACTATCCCAACAGCAGCAGTGAAATCGTCTACGCCCTCTGTCAATAGGCTTAATTGCATGCTTACGGCCTCTTTAAAATCGCGATGTTAAATAGTTCTGATCGAGGTTCTGGAATCCCATCAAGGATAATAAATTCATGGACCAATGGCGCAGACATCGCGCCACTACTATAGATACCACGCATTTCTACAGTTATTGTTGTGCTATCACGCACCTGCAAATTACTAACTTCGACTTGACGCCTATCGGAAGCATCAATTGTTGCAACGGGCTTTCCATCTGCTAATACTTGCAGTTCGCGAGTAATTATGTCGGATGTCTTCAGTACGTCAGGAATAACTACTACGAGGTCGATGGTTCCGTTCATCATCGTCTCCAATGAATTTGTGGGCATCACAAAGAAGTTCCATACGTATATTTGTTAATCCGATTTTAACCAATGATCAAAATTATATGTGGAGATGATCTATAATATGCTAAGTCTAGTAAGACAACCAGACGGCAAAAAACGCAAGTCTAAAAAGACAACTCCATGGGAGCCGGAACACCGTACACCCAAAAAAGATCTTGCTGGTATTGGTGATGCAAACG
>Ga0265297_10008931_pt1 | contig 13184 bp, 12 predicted proteins | sample Munlanlwell13791_FD_192502 | JGI IMG/M metagenome (GOLD analysis project Ga0265297, IMG submission 192502) | Leachate microbial communities from a municipal landfill in Southern Ontario, Canada - Leachate well 137-91 | ecosystem: Engineered > Solid waste > Landfill > Unclassified | place...
CCCCACGGTATTAAGAGAAAAGGTTTCTGAATGGTTTGATTTGGACAGGGAGAGCCCTTACATGCTGTTAGTGGCTCCGGTTAAAGACGAGAAAAGGATATATTCTTCTGATAATGCTGAGGGGTTTGATAAATTAAAAGTTAAGCGCTCGGTGGTCCCGGCAGTTACTCATGTGGATTATTCAGCCAGGGTGCAGACCGTGAAAAGGCAGGATAATCCTTTGTACTATGATGTAATTGACGCCTTTTACAAAAAGACCGGCTGCCCGGTGATCATTAATACCTCTTTTAACGTCAGGGGGGAGCCGCTTGTGTGTTCTCCTGAGGATGCCTATAGGTGTTTTATGCGCACAGAGATGGATTATTTGATTATGGGGAACTTTCTTTTGGATAAAAAAGAACAAAAGCCGTTAAAGCATGATACACAATGGAAGAAAGAGTTTGAACTGGATTAACTATGGATAAATTGGACCTTGGCCGTAAAAATTTAAGGAAATTCGGGTTTACTATGGGCATTGCTTCATTGATTATTGCCCTATTGATAATGTTTAACCATAGGCATAATCCAGCGCTCTTTTTTCTAGGCTCCGGGATATTTTTCGGCTTAGCGTTGGTTATTCCCGGAATACTTAAACCGGCATATATTTTATGGATGAAGTTTGCTTTTATCTTAAGCTGGGTAAATACCCGTATAATTCTGTGTGTTGTCTTTTATCTGGTGCTTACGCCTATAGCCATGCTGGTAAGGTTATTCGGGAAAGACCTGTTAGATAGGAGAATAGAAAAGGAAAAAAAATCATATTGGAGAAAGAAAGAGCGCAGGGTATTCAAACGGGAAGACTACGAGAGGCAATTTTAAGAAAGGAAGGGCAATGGGGAAACTCGCGATACTGAAAGAATTCTGGCAATTTTTGAGAGTAAGGAAAAAATGGTGGCTGGCTCCGATCATCATTATTCTTTTATTGTTAGGGCTGTTGATATTCTTCTCGCAGGGCAGCGCAGTTGCGCCTTTTATTTACACGTTATTTTAAGCGAGGCAAAATAATGAAAAAAATATTCCTGGTTATAATTTCAGGCTTGGTATTGCTGTGCGTTATCAGTTTCAATATTAATTCTAATCCTAAAGGAGCGGTTTCGCTGATCAAGCGAAATCCGGACATTGCGAATGCCAGGCTTGTATACCGTGTCAGTCTTTTTGGTATATTGCCGGTGGCAGAAGCTGTGTTTGAGCCTGTGCGCACAGAGCAGTATGGGGAAGGAAAGACATATCACTTGAGCGCGACAGCTAAAAACCTAAGCGTATATTCTATGTTTATTTCTACCGAGGCGCGACTGGATTCCTACATAGATATACAGATGTCCAGCCCCATGCTTTTTAAGCAAAAGATTTCTACGAAAGGTAAGGCTGATGCCGGTAAAGAAGTGTACTATAACCAGGCGGAAGGCGTCATGACTATGGCAGGCATTAAACGTAATATTCCTTTTAATACCCAGGATCCGCTTTCCGCGGTATTTAATATAAGGCGGATGGATTTTGCTAAGGTAAAAGAGTTTGAAATGAACATTAATAGTAATCAGAAGAATTATACATTAAAAGCGGATACGCGCCTGAAAAACGGATTAGTATTTTTGGACGCGCAGATCTTCCGCAAGGACAAAAATCCATACCACAGGTCAAGCATATCTATGGTGCTGTGCGGTAAAGAGAATATTCCGGCTTTGATCAAGGTATTTGCCAGCGGTGTCTTGATCAACGTCAAACTTATCAAGATACAATAGATGCCAGAGTGTTGTTCTATTTCGGTAATCATCCCGACTTTTAATGAGGCAGAAAATATCGCGGATGTCCTGCGGCGCGTTATTGCTTCTCTTGGCCCTCTGGGTATGCAGTATGAGGTCCTGGTGGTTGACGACGATTCGCCTGACGGAACAGCCGAGATAGCGCAAAAACTGCTTGGCGCAAAGGGAAGAGTTATTCGTAGGGTTTCCGGGAAAAAAGGATTATCTTTATCTGTGTTGGAAGGGATTAAGCAAGCCGCGTTAGAAGCTATCGTGGTGATGGATGGGGATGGCAGCCATCCTCCGGAACTGATACCGTCTTTTGTCACGAACCTTAAAATGGGTTATGACTTGGTAATCGCCTCTCGCTATGTTCAAGGCGCGGGGACAAAGGATTTTCCTTTGAATAGAAAAGTTATTTCCCGCGTAGCCTGTGTTTTAGGCAGGGCCGTCACCAATATCCACGATAATACCTCCGGGTTTTTCTGCATAAGAAAGAGCGCTTTAGAGGGGGCAGATATTACCCCGCGAGGCTTTAAAATAGGCTTAGAGGTCTTTGTAAAGACAGGTATCAGGAAATATAAAGAGATCCCGTATATCTTTACTAACAGGCAGAAGGGGTCTAGTAAGCTTAAAGGCAGCACTATGAGGATTTATATTTGGCAGCTTGTTGACCTTCTGAAATTTAAGCTGCGCCATGAACATAATAAACAATGTTGAAAATAATTGATAGATTACTGGTTATTTTAGTTTTATTGTACTTAAGTTTGTTTATTTACCCGTTCGCGGGCATTACTAATATAGCCGGGCCGACAGTAGGGTTATTTTTCATTATATTTTTACGTTACTTTGCGGAGAAACATAGCTTTTTAGAGAACAGTATTGTTATGAGGGTGCGCGGAATAAGAGAACACAGCTTTGTGTTTGTGTCAATCGCGGTTTTATTTCTCGCGTTAAGCAGCATAAGCATAGCGCGTCATTTGGCGCTTGCTTCCGGCAGTTCGGACTTGGGTATTTTTGACCAGGCTATATGGAATACGGCTCAAGGTGATATTCTATTTTCTTCTTTAAAAGGGAATATCAATTTATTAGGGGACCACTTTGAGCCTATTTTGCTGTTAATCGCGCCGATCTATAAGATCTGGCCAAATCCGGCAGTTTTGCTGCTGCTACAGTCGTTTCTTCTGGCAACGGCGGTTATTCCTTTGTATTTGATCGCTAAATTGAAATTAAAAGAGCGCCTGTTGGTTTTCGCTTTTATTATTGCTTATGTATTATCAAAACCGCTTAGGGGGGTAGCATTTTCTGATTTTCACCCTGAGTGCTTCATGGTGCCGCTTTTATTTTGGGCATATTATTTCCTGGTCCAGAAGAGGAATGTGTTTTTATTCGGCTCTTTACTGCTTTTATTGGCTTGCAAAGAAGATACCGCTTTTTTAGTGGGAGGATTAGGAATATTCGCGTTATTCCCCTTAAAAAGATTTAAATTGGGCTTTGGCCTGATTATTTTAAGCATATTTGCCTGGGTATTAAGCACCATGGTCATTATCCCTTATTTTAACGCGCAGCATGTTTATCCTTATATGAATAGGCTTGCGGAAAATATCATGTGTAATCCCCTATCTCTGGGCAACTTGTTCCTGGATAAGGCAAGGGTTGCTTATCTATTAAAGATGTTTGGGCCTCTGGGGTTTTTATCGTTATTCAGCCCCCAACACTATATTTTATTTGCTATACCGCTGTTAAAAAACCTGGCGGCTTCTGATAGTTTCTCCGGTTTCTACAATATTACTTCACATTATACCGCGGGGATAATACCATTCTTATATATCTCGGCTATTTACGCGGCAGGCTGGATTCTAGAGAAGATAAGGCTTCAGAAGATAGTGGCTTTCATGGCTTTTTTCATCATTTTGAGTTCTCTGCTCTTTTACGGTAAAACCGACAGCCATAAGTTTGCGCGTTTTATGGCTGAGATCCGTAATAAATGCACACTCCAGAAATTAGCTTATTTAAAGCAGGTGCCCGCGGGCGTATCGGTATCTACGAATTTTAACCTCGTTCCCCATCTATCGCAGCGCAAATACATATTTGAATGGAGCCCCCAGGCAGAGCCTAGTTACGCAGCCGAATATATCGTGCTAGATAAAACTCTGCTGGAATATATTCCCCAGATGGATGATGTTAAGATGAATATGTACTTAAATACTGTTTATACTCATGGATATAGCGAGATCTTTTCAAGCGAAGACAAAACATTTTTGATTTTGCGTAATCCTATAAACAAGCTTAAGCTGTAAGGAAAAGATATGCTTAAATTATCTGTTGTAGTCCCTGTTTTTAATGAGGCAAAGACTATAGAAGAGGTAATAAACAGGATCAGGAAGGCCGATTTGCCGGGCCTGGAGAAGGAGATCATTATCGTGGACGATCTCTCAACTGACGGAACCAGGGAAAAACTAAGCATAATGGATGGCCAGAAGAATATCAAAGTTTTATGCCATCAAAAGAATCGGGGCAAGGGCGCTGCCTTAAGGACGGCTTTTAAGGAGATTACGGGAGATTATGTGTTGATACAGGATGCTGACTTAGAATATGACCCGCAAGAATATATGTTGCTCTTAAGTCCGTTATTAGAAGGCAGGGCGGATGTTGTTTATGGGTCGAGATTCATGGGTAGCTTTGCCCATCGTGTGCTTTTTTTCTGGCATTACGTGGGCAATAGGTTGTTAACTCTGCTTTCTAATATGTTTACGAACCTGAACTTAACGGATATGGAGACTTGTTACAAGGCTTTTAGGGCGGATATCTTAAAAAAGATAACTTTGAAAGAGGACAGATTCGGTTTCGAGCCGGAATTCACCGCTAAAATCGCCAAGCTCGATTTACGTATTTACGAGGTTGGGATTGGCTATTATGGCAGGACATATAAAGAGGGTAAGAAGATATCCTGGAAAGACGGGGTAAGGGCGGTTTGGTGTATTTTGAAATATAATTTACTGGGTTAAATTAAATGCTATACTTTCTATTTTTAAACTCCGTTGTGATTTTAGGCGCTGTTTTACTGGCAAGCAGAGCGTTTAAGTTAAATACTATTGCTGATTTCCTGATAGGGGCCTTTGTTATTTATTTTAGCCAGATCGTGTTAACAGAGCTTATTTTGGGCTTATCAGGCGCGCTTTATCTTAATAACCTTATCGTCTTAAATATCGCAGTATTTTTTGTTATTTGGCTTGCTTGCAGAAAGAAGAAGAGCTGTATCCAGGCTAAAGGTATAAGGGAACGAGCTAGCGAGATATTATCCAGTAAGGTAGTTTTACTGCTTACGGCGATCATTTTAGGGTTCGGCCTGATAAAGGTTTTTATCAATTTGACAAATCCTCCCTTTGGCTGGGATGATTTGAATTACCATTTTACCTTTGCCGTAGAGTGGTTAAAGCAAGGTAATTTGAATACCCCGATCACTATTTCAGATGACCCCGCTCCTACATATTATCCTGTTAACGGCAGCTTGTCCTATCTTTGGCTTATTTTACCCTTAAAAAATGTTTTCCTGGCTGATCTGGGTCAAATCCCATTTTTTATCTTAGCCTTTCTATCAGTATATTCTTTATCGCGCAAGTTAGAGTTAGAAAGAGGCGTGGCATTTATTGCGGCCTGCTTGTTTACAATTATCCCTAATTATTTTAAACAGCTGCAGATCGCTTATGTGGATGTAATGGTCGCGGCATTGTTTTTAGCGTGCCTGAACTTCTTATTTTCTCTCTATAAGCAAATGTCGTTAAAGAATACGCTTATCTTCAGCGCCTGCCTTGGTTTGCTTATAGGGACAAAAACTATCGCCCTATTGTATGGCGGATTATTATTTGTCCCTTTCCTTTATCTGGTTATAAGAAATATGCCAAGGGCCTTTGTTTTATTGGTTGTTTCCATCTTGATTATGGCTATGCTGGGAGGTTTTGGGTATATCAGGAATTTTATAGAAACCGGGAATCCCTTATATCCGGTGGATGTTAAAATATTCGGACAGTTGATCTTTAAGGGCGTCTTGGACAGCAATACCGCGGGCGCGCATTTTAAACCGGAAGATTACAGGTTAACTAAACTATTGTTTCATGAAGGACTGGGAGTGCAAACCCTGCTATTCATATTTCCTTTTGTATTTTTAGGGTTGCCTGTTGTCTGGTTAAGAAAGAGGAAGCACCTGAATTTCCTTACTATTTATTTTTTGCTTTTGCCGCTATTATTTTTTGTAATCTATAGATACATAATTCCTTTGGCTAATACGCGGTATTTATATCCGCTTTTAGGGTGCGGTATAATAGCCGGATTTTTTACCATTAATATCTTAAGGGTTCCCAGGATATTAATCAGTATCCTGGTAGTCATCAGCGCGCTTGCCTCGATGTCAGAGTTGGCTAAGCGCCAGGAGTTGGCCAGCGGGATCATCTTGACCTTTATCTTGTTCTTTATGTTTTTATTTTCCTTAAATCTAATAAAGAAGGCATTCTCTAATCGCGCCTTGGCCGTTTCTTTATGCGCGGTGATATTCTTATCATTAATATGGCTGAACCATGATTATGAGCGCCGCGAATACCACAGGTATATTAAAATGGTGAAATACTCCGGATTCTGGCCTGATGCTGCCAAGGCATGGGATTGGCTGAACACCAACACTAAGGGCGATAATATCGCTTATGTAGGCCGGCCTGTGCCGTTTCCTTTGTACGGCAGTCATTTCAAGAATAATGTTTTCTACGTATCGGTTAATAAGACTGATCCTGCCAAGCTGCATTATTTCCCTAACAGCCGCTACTCCTGGGGCAGCGATTTTGCCAGTGAACATGCCAGTTTCCAGGAGAAGAATAATTACCGGGGTAACGCCGATTATGACGTTTGGTCAGCTAATCTAGGCAAAAGAGATTGCGATTACCTTTTTGTCTACTCTTTGCATCAGACAAAGGAAGTTTCCTTTCCGTTAGAGGATGGTTGGGCAAAGGCCCATCCGGATAAATTTGATCTAAACTTTGCCAATTCTATCGTGCATATTTATAAGGTGATAAAATGAAGATCTCCGTTGTCATACCGGCGCATAACGAAGAAGGAAACATAGCGGATGTCATAAAACGGATGGAAGAGGCTTTAGATATTGAGCATGAGTTAGTGGTAGTAAACGACCATTCTACTGATTCTACGCGGCAGATAGTCATGGATCTGGCTAAGCAATACGCGAATATAAGGCTTTTGGATAATGAATCCGAGCCGGGATTTGCTAATGCCGTAAAGACAGGGCTATTTAACATTAAAACAGATGTGGTAGTCCCGGTAATGGGGGATTTGTGCGATGACCTTAGCACAATCAAGGCTATGGCGGATAAAATAGAAGAAGGCTTTGACGTTGTTTGCGCAAGCCGCTATATTAAGGGCGGGGCGCGCATGGGCGGCTCTAAACTCAAGGCGTTCTTTTCTTCTTTTGTAGGCTGGTCCCTGCATTTTATATTAGGTGTTCCTACTCATGATATCGCTAATGCCTTTAAGATGTATAGAAAGAAGGTCATTGACAGTATAAAGATAGAGTCAAAAGGTTTTGAGATCTCCATGGAGATACCGCTTAAGGCATATTATCTCGGGTTTAAGATCACTGAGGTGCCTACGGTATGGCGGGAGAGGACAAAAGGAAAATCCAGTTTTAAGTTATTTAAACTGGGGCCGAGTTATTTTAAATTATATATTTGGGCGATCTTTAAGCGTTTAACAGGTTAAATTATGCCGCTGCTTTCTATTATTATTCCCGTATACAATGAGGCAAAGACCATTCAAGAAATATTGAACCGCATTGAAGGCGTGCCTATTGATAAAGAAATAGTCGTTGTGGATGATAGCTCTACTGACGGCACAGATAAGATATTGCGCGGTATGCGTTACCGCAATTTAAAGGTTATCCATCACACCTCTAACAGAGGAAAGGGCGCGGCTTTTCTTACGGGCCTTAGCAAGGCGGAAGGGGAATTCGTGATCATTCAGGACGCGGATTTAGAATATGACCCCGCGGATTACCTTAAGCTTATTCAGGAGATAAGGGGCAATAATTGCGATCTGGTATTGGGCGCGAGGTTTAAGGCCGGCCACCAAGGGCTCTTGATACACCGCTTGGGAAATAGGTTCCTTACGGCGTTGTTAAATTTCTTATTCGGTGCCAAACTAAATGATTACGCGACTTGCTATAAATTATCCAGAAAGATCTTCTTAGACAGCCTGAATCTGGGCGCAACCGGATTTGATATGGATGTAGAGATAATTTGCCGCGCCTTAAAGCAAAAGGCGCGCATATGCGAGGTCCCTGTGCGCTATAGCCCGCGTACTTATAGCCAGGGAAAGAAGATAAGATGGTTTGATGCTTTGTGGGCCGTATTCTACATGTTGAAGTACCGTTTTACAAAATAGGGAAGGGAAAGAATGATCATTAAAACTTTGGATTTTATTATTTATTGGGCGATAGTATTGATACCCTTTAGTATGGCGATCAGCCCCGCGCCGATGAATGTTTTTATGGGGCTTTTAATCGGGTTTTTCCTGATCAAAACGATCATTAAGAGAGAGCGGTTATTTCCAAAGACAGGGGTAGGGCTGCCATTACTTTTCCTGTTTCTTATCACCTGTTTGTCGCTGGTGCATTCAGTGGATATCAAAGATACTTTAAGGGGCGGTATAGGCAGGTTAGCGCATTACGCGCTTGTATTCTTTGCCTTGGCCTCCCAGGTCAAAGATAAAAAACATCTATGGAGGATCATCGCGTCTGTCGCGCTAGGCCTTGCCCTAACCGCGGTGGACGAAGTTTGGCAGGTGTTCACGGGAAGAGATTTTATCCGCGGATACGCGACTATTATAAATATAGGGCTTGTGCGCGCCACAGCTTCATTCAAAGATGCCAATGTGCTGGGTATATATTTAAGCGCTATCGCGCCGCTTATATTCGGCTTAACCATAGGTTTTCTAAAAGGAGCAAAGAGGATCGTTTTTTTAGTAATTAGCATCCTCGCGCTCGTAGGAATAACCCTGACATTTTCCCGGCCGACTATGCTTGCCGCGTTCTGTGCTTTATTATTTTTGGGGATCGTTCTTAAGAAAAGAGCCTTGGTCGTTTCTTTGGTAGTATTAGTTTTGATCTTGCCTTTTATTGTTCCTAGAACCGTCAGGCAATGGGCAAAGGATACAGACTATAACCCTATAAGGTTCATGTGCAATGATGACAGGATAGCGATTTTCCGTAATTCCATGAACATGATCAAGGCCCACCCGGTGATCGGTACCGGGGCAAATAATTTCATGAAGAATTACAAGAAATATAAAGAAAACCCGGAATACCGCAATGTGGTGACTTCAGATTTTCTGCAGGCGCATAATAATTTCCTACATATGGCCGGAGAGCTCGGGCTGGTAGGCCTGGGCATTTTCCTTTGGTTATTGTATAAGCTATTTTCCCAGATAGCTTATATCTATAAGCGCCTGAGTGACCATTTTCTAAAGACGATTTTGCTTTCTTTGACAGCTTGCTTGATCGCTTTCTTGATAAACGGCCTGACTGAAAGCAGCCTTTACTCCGCGCGGGTAGCTTTGATCTTTTGGTACCTGGGGGGATTAGCTTTAGGGATAAGAAAAATAGCCGATGCTAAAAACTGAAAAAGTGATCAAAAATATATTAGTGGTACGTAATGACAGGTTCGGGGAGTTTCTTTTAAATATCCCGGCGCTGCGTGCGTTAAGAGAAACCTTTACCGGGGCGCGGATAACCGCCATGGTTAACCCTTATGTAAAAGAATTAGCTGAATGTATTCCTTTCGTGGATGAGGTTTGGACAAAAGCGCAAAAGACCGAACTCAAAAGAAGAAAGTTTGATATCGCCGTTATGTTAAATCCTTCAAAAGAATGGAATCTGCTTACTTTCTTCTCTGGTATTCCGGTCAGAGTCGGCTATGATAGGAAATTCGGTTTTCTGCTTACCCATAAAATCAGAGATATGAAATATCTGGGTGAGAAGCACGAGGTAGAATACAATTTGGACCTGGTAAGTTTAATCGGCGCCCGCACAGAAGATAAGAGCCTCGCGTTTAATTTAAGCGGCGGCTTTGCGTCTGATTTTGATTTGGCGATACATCCCTGGACAAGTGATCCTATCAAAGAATGGCCGCTTGCTAATTTTCGCAAGCTCATAGAAAGATTGGCCAGGGAAACCGATCTAAAGATCGCGATAATCGGGGGGAAAGAAGAGGAGCAAAAAAGCATTGTTTTATGCTCTGGATTAGAAGGGAGAGTGGATAACTTCACCGGTAAAACCACGCTTATTGAATTAGCCGCGCTTCTTAAGAAAAGCAGGCTGCTGGTTTCTGCGGATAGCGGGCCAGTGCATTTAGCCGCTTGCATAGGCACGCCGGTAATCGCGTTATTCAGGTCTGATATGCCTGGTAAAAGCGCCCGAAGGTGGGGGCCGTGGGGTACCAACCATTCCGTTATTGAGAAAGATGTTCTAGCCGATATTAACGTAGAGGAAGTTTTGAACAAAATAAGAGAGAAGGTGAAGTAGTGGATTACGCGATCATTTTAGCAGGAGGAAAGGGTACGCGTTTCTGGCCGTTAAGCAGAAAAGCCACGCCCAAGCAATTCTTAAGGATATTGGGTAAAGATACTTTTTTTGAAGCCACCTTAAGAAGGGCAAAGCAGATCATACCGCTAAAAAACATATTCATTATTACTAATCAAGCTTATTTAAAAGAGATCAAAGAGCAATCCCGCCAGTTCGGTATCTCTTGTGAGAATATTATCTTAGAGCCAACTTCGCTAAATACGTTGCCGGCGATCAGCCTGTGCACCAAGATAATTAGCCTTAAGGATAACTATGCCAATCTCTTGGTATTCCCTTCGGACCACTACATTAAAGATCCGCTTAAGTTTAAGCAGGCGATGTTAAAGGCGCTGAGGCTGTCCTTAGAAGGCTTCATTTGCCTAATTGGGATCAAGCCGCATACTCCTCATTCCGGGTACGGGTATATTAAGGCAGGAAAGATTATAACAAAAGACGCATTTCATATCCATTCTTTCATAGAAAAACCCGCTCCTCTTATAGCGAAAAGCCTTTTTCGGCGTAAGGGCATCTTTTGGAACGCGGGAATATTTTGTTTTCAAGCCAAGACATTATTTCAAGAGTTAAGCAAGAATTGCCCCGCATTATACCGCCAGATCAGTAGGATAGAGAAGGCCAAAGATATAAAGAATATCTGGAAGAAGATTAAGCCGGTATCTATTGATTATGGGTTGCTTGAACATTCCAGAAAGCTCGCTATGGTAGAGGCGCTGGTTTACTGGCGCGACCTGGGCAGCTGGGAGGCTCTGTGCGAAGTATTATCCAAAGATAAATACGGTAATGCGATCGTTCCTGATTGCGAGCATTTGGGCAGTTCAAACATTTTTGTTTATAAACACAAGGCCAGCCGTCTTATAGCGACCATCGGCTTAAAAGATACAATCATTATAGATACCCCGGATGCGTTACTGGTAGCTAAAAAGAAAAACGCAGACCAGATAAAGCATCTGGTAGGGATCCTGGAACAGAAAAGAAGGAAATGTGTATAAAAAAATCCTGCTCATAAACCCTTTTGGTATTGGCGACGTACTATTCACTACGCCTATTCTGCACGCCATAAAAGACAAATATCCTGGCGCAAAAATAGGTTATTTGTGCAACCGCCGCACCGCGGGGCTCATGGAGGAAAACCCCTATATTGACATGGTTTTTGTTTATGAGAGGGATGAATTTGACCAGATACGCAAAAGAAGTTCTCTCTTATGGCTGCAGAGGATATTTGCTTTTATAGGCGTGCTCAAATATGAGCATTTTGATTTGGCAATTGATTTCTCCTTAAATACGCAATACGGATTTTTTTGCTGGCTTGCCGGGATCAAAAGAAGAATAGGGTATGATTTTAAGGGCAGGGGGAGGTTTTTAACTAAGAAACAGCCTCTTACCGGATATAGAAACAAACACGTTGTGGAGTATTATTCCGCGCTCCTTGCGCGTTTAGGCATCGCCGAGAAACACAAAAATCTTGAATTATACCTGAAAGATAGAGACGTAAAGTATATAGGCCAGATACTGGAAAAAGCAGGTATTAGCGAACAGGACCTTATAATCGCTATTGTGCCCGCGGGCGGAAGAAGCTGGGGCAGGGATGCGGCCTTAAAGCATTGGGCGCCTGAGAAGTTCGCCGGCTTAGCGGATTATTTAATTGAAAATCACAAGGCAAAGATTATAATAGTGGGAGATTTCTCCGAGAAGGAGATCTCTGAAACAATGGCCAAAGCGATGAAACAGGCTTGCCTTGACCTTACGGGTAAGACTTCCGCGGGAGAATTAGCCGCCTTGTTAGAGAAGTCAAAGATAGTTATTGCCAATGACGGCGGGCCATTGCATATGGCTGTAGCTTTGGGGAAGAAGACGGTTTCTTTTTTTGGGCCGGTAGATCCCGTTGTTTACGGCCCGTATCCGGCAAGCGCAAATCACATTGTTTTAAAGGGTTCCTTAAAGTGTATGCCTTGTTATGCTGATTTTCGCCTTAGCCCCTGCTTAAGGAATAAAGAATGCCTAGAGATGATAGATGTAAATGAGGCAAAAGACGCGGTAAACAGATTACTTAAATAAGATTCGGAGGAGTAGATGGAAAGAATACCGGTCGCGGACCTTAAAAGGCAGATCAAACCCATCCGCAAAGAATTGGATCAGGCAGTTAAAGCCGTGATCGACAAGACGAATTTTATCCTTGGCGAGGAGGTAAGGAGATTTGAGCAGCAGGTAGAGGAGTATTGCAAGGTAAAATACGCGCTTGGGGTTTCTAACGGGACCGACGCAATCAGATTAGCGTTATTGGCTTTGGGGATCAAGCCGGGGGATGGGGTGGTTTGCCCTGTTTTTACCTATTATGCTACTGCCGGAGCGATCGCCAGTATCGGGGCTGTGCCGGTTTTCGCGGATATAGACCGTGATACTCATAACATTTCCCCCGAAGCGATCGAGAAAGCGATTAAGAGTAAGCATAGGCTTAATATCAAAGCCATACTTCCTGTGCACCTTTATGGGCAGTGCGCCGATATGGATAGTATATTAAAGATTGCCGGAAAAAACCATTTAAAGGTGTTAGAGGATACTGCCCAGGCTTTTGGCGCCGAGTACAAGGGCAGAAAAGCAGGCACCATAGGAGATTGCGGGTCAGTGAGTTTTTTCCCGGGAAAGAACTTAGGGGCGTTTGGGGACGCCGGTATGGTCTTAACCAATAATGAAAGTGTCGCTAGCAAGATCAGGATCTTACGCAACCAAGGAAACGAGAAGAAATATTTTCATCTTCTGCTTGGCCATAA
>Ga0265297_10008932_pt1 | contig 13183 bp, 15 predicted proteins | sample Munlanlwell13791_FD_192502 | JGI IMG/M metagenome (GOLD analysis project Ga0265297, IMG submission 192502) | Leachate microbial communities from a municipal landfill in Southern Ontario, Canada - Leachate well 137-91 | ecosystem: Engineered > Solid waste > Landfill > Unclassified | place...
GAATAACTTATCCTGCCCTTGGTATCGTTGATGATGTTTTTGATTTTATAAAAAAAGAAGCAAGAGAAGATTTGGTTAAAAATCATACTAGAAGTTTAAATCCGTTACCTGTAATGTTTCCAATTTCTGCAAGTCAAGAATCAAATAGTCAAATGGCAAGTTCTCTCAGAATGTCATTACAAAAAAAATTATGGCACTTTTTAATTTCTGATAGTGATGCTGAAGAATTTTTAATAAGAAACATCCCTGAATTTACACAAGATATTAATGATTCTGAAACATACGGTTTTTATATGAATCCGTATTTAAATACAAATTTAATGATATCGGAGTGCATTAATCTTGACATGAGCTTAGTGGGTGGAAAAATAAAATTAACAGAAAAAGCGGGATGTTATAAAGATAGATATTCTGCAATTTTATATGCAAATTGGGTTATATCTTCTTTTGACCAAGAATTGGTCAAAGAAGGAGATGATAACTCTACTGATTGGGATATTATATCTGGGTTAACACAAATATTTTAAAAAATAAAAGAAAGGAGGCTTAAACATTGGCTCCTAGAAAAAAAATAGCATCAAATATTGAATTTATAAATAAAAATGAGAATGAAGATATATTAAATTCCGAAGAAGACGTTAATCTTGCATTACGTTTCGCACAGGCTTTAGGAATTAATATATATCCTAGCGCTTTTACACCCCAACTCGTCAACGCACGTATGCGAGACGTTGGACTCATGACTACTGGTGGGGTTACTCCTGAAAGAGTAACAAAAGCATTGGAAAATCCCAAAGACTCTGAAAAAGAGCTTTTGGGATTATCTGAGAATTTTGAATATACGAGCACTCCTTATAAAAGATTACTTAATTATATGGCAGATATTCTTTCATGGGATTTTACATATACATGTAAAAACATAAAAGATATATCTGAATATGGTTCTTCTGAATATAAAAAAGACTTAAGCGTAGTAAAAGATTTCTTTTTAAAATTTGATCATAAAAAAGAATTTCAATTAATTCTCAAACAACTTTATCGTCAGGAAGCATATTTTTCGGTGCTTCGGGACGAAGGTGATCTTTGGGTCATGCAAGAACTTGATCCGACATATTGTTTAATTACTGGGCGTTGGGATTATGGATTTTTATTTAGTTTCAATTACACATATTTTCAACAGGGTGGAATCGATATGGATATGTTTCCTTCTATTTTTAAAGAAACATATTCTAAGATATTTACTAGAAGTAGTGGCAATAGTTATGATCCTTCTATTAACATAGACTATAGAGGAGATAGTACATGGGCGCAATGGGGTGATTGCAGTCCAAAAGACGGCTTTTGGTCTTTTAAATTACAACCACAGCAAACAACTCGTATACCATATTTTAGCGGTCTTTTTCCAGATTTAGCTAATCAAAATGTAATAAGGAATTTGCAAAAGAGTTCTTATATGAGTGCTGCTATAAAATTACTCTCAGGACAGATTCCAATGATTTCAAAAGAGACAAGTGCAAAAGTTAAAGATGCTTTTGCCATATCGCCAGAGAATCTAAAACCATTCTTGCAATTATTAAGATCTGCTATTAATGAATCGGTTAATGTAATTACAGCCCCATTGAATGACATCAAGGGAATAGAATACTCTATTAATACAGATATTTCTTCTAGTTGGAATAAAGATACTCTTGGTAAAGCTGGTGTAAATAGTGCGTTGCTTTATGGTAGTGAACAAAAAATGAATCAAGTCGAGACATTACTATCGGTAGACACAGACTCCTTTATTTCCGAAGAGATTTATCCTTGGTTTAATAAATTCCTTGAATATCAAATTAACAAAAGAACTAAGAAATACAAATTTAAAATTGATTTAGAGGGAACTAATTTTTATACTGATAAAACAAGAAGACGTGAAGCTCAATCTTCTCTAATGGGAGTCGGTATCGTCCTACCCCAGAAGATAGCTGCTGCACATCAGATGAATCCTTTCACCTTCCAATCCCAACTCGATGAAGCTCGTGTTAATGGATGGGTAGATAAACTCACACCTATTGTCCCTGCTGCTCAACAAGCTGCGGGAGCACAAGCTGGAAGACCATCGAAAGCCGAAGAGGATTTGAGTGAGAGCGGGGCTGACACACGTGCGGCAGGTTCAAACATATCAAAAGTTAAGGCGAATAAATAACAACAAAATAAATAAAAACACACATTAATTAACCCGATGAAATTACTCTTTTATCGGGTTAGATAATAAATATTATACGAAAAGGAGGTTACGTGAATAGAACATTTGGTAGAATAAAATCTCCTATAGACGAAAAAGATTATAAATTATCATCTTTTATACCAAAAACAACAGAAGAAAGTATCGTAACAGAACGATGCTGGAAATTTTATGGTAAACCATTAGATCAACTTGAAACTGGACATTGTTGTGGTTTTTCTATGGCTAATTTTGGAATCAACGACCCTATTAATACAAGGTATACTACAGAAGATGGACATAAATTTTATTATCTTTGTAAAATCAAAGATGGTCAACCTCGTGCCGAAAACGGTTCCGATATTCGAACAGTAGCAAAAGTTTTGGTAGACCTTGAATTGATTCAAGGATATGCTTTTGCACTAAACATAGACGAAGTAAAGTATTGGCTTTTAAATAAAGGATGTGTTATTGTAGGGACTGATTGGTATGAAGATATGATGACTCCAGATAAAAATAACATAGTTCATATTAAAGGACAAAAAGTTGGTGGTCATGCATATCTTTTAACGGAGTGGAGAAAAGATGGATATATTGGAATTCAAAACTCTTGGGGAGAAGATTGGGGAGTAAACGGAAAGGCTTACATCTCTGCAAAAGATTTTGAAAAACTTTTGACAAGATGGGGTGGCGAAGCATTAGCTGCTGTAGAAATTCCTCATGCTGTAGAAGTTCCAAAGGCAGATCCAAAGGCAAAATTTAATTTAATCAATTTTCTTATAGCAATGTGGGGAAGGCTTTTAGGAAACAAATAATAAAAATAAACAATCAACATTTTATATGTAACGGATGAATGATTCATAATTAATAATCAAATAATCTGGCTCCGCATATAAAATACAAACAATTTTTCTATGGAGGAAAATAAAATGACTTTAGGTTCTGGATCACAAATTTCAACAGCTACAAAAAACAAATTAAATAAAATGAATCGTGCTGCGCAAGAAGCTGGACTAGGAACAATTGTACAAAATGTTGCATCTATTCGTACTGGTAGTGCCGTTGTCGGTAATACTGAAATTAGTGCAAGTAAGGTTACTATCGTTCCCGGACTAAGCACTATTACTGGTTATCAAGCACAAGTATTTCGTTCTGGAAGTTTTATTTCTGCTTCTGGCATTAACGCTTATATTTCTGGTTCAAAATTGATTGTTGGTGCTAGACCTGTTGCTGGTTCATGGGTACTTGCGGCAAATGATTATGTAAATTGGTTAGCCTTCTAGTGTGAATATAAAATTCGGGAAAGGAGGATAATTAGTGAAACTTTCTCAAAATTTAAATGATGCAATTTGTCAACAAATAATAATTGAACTTGGCAATCAAAATAAATATATGCAAATTCAATCTTTATTTGAAGATATGCAATTGAAAAACCTTGCAAAATTTTTCAAGGAACAATCTGCTGGAGAAAACGGCCATGCGAATCTTTTCATGGATCATCTTAATGATCGAAATGGAGGAAAAGTTACCATTGGAGAAGTAAATGCTCCTATGATTAATTTTTCTGATATAAATTCTATTGCTGATTTTTATGTATTGACAGAACAGCAGACCACAGAAAGTATTGAATCTTTATATAATCTTGCTTTTGAAGAAGGATCTTATATTGATTTAGATTTCTTGCAGTCTATGTTAAAAGAGCAGGTTGAAGAAGAAGATACATCTCAACGAATAGCAACGAATCTTAAAATGACTAAAGACCTTGTTCTTTTTGACGCTACATTCGAGGGATAATGTATATTATAAACCCAGACAAAATTAGCAACAAAGTAAAATGTAATAAGATAGTGGCGCAATATTTCTTAGAAAGAAATGTGCCACTACTTTCAATATATAAAAACAACTATTACTTTGCTAATACAGAATTATTTAAAGAGATTTTAGGATTTGCTCCTTGGTGGGTTAAGTTGATGATAGGGAGTAATTAAATAAAAATTATTGGTCGGAATCCTTGAAGAAAGGAGAATAAAAATTTGACAGAAAAATTAAGTTTTGCGGTAGAAAATGTAGAGCTACTTGAAGAATCAAATAATTCTCAATTCGCCACATTAAAAATTGATGCGTTTGCAAGTGGCAATAATAGGCACTCGTTATATGTGAGCGAAGAGACACTTAGAAAAACTGCGGACACAATTCTTGAAAAACCAATTATTTGGGAATATAGCCGCCTTAAGGACGATGCAACAAGTCATTCTGATAATCAGATTATATGCGGCTTTATACCAAAAGATACACCTGTCGAATTTAAGGTATTGCCTGACAATAGGGTTATGATGAGTATTGTCGGAAAATTGTGGGTTCGTTATGCTGGGAAAATGACAGAAATTTTTAAAAGAGATAGGTCAAAGTCGGTGAGTGTCGAAATGGAGGTTTTAGAAGAAAATGAAACCTCTAGTTTTGGTATTCCTGAGTTATTGAGTTATTGCTACCTTGGAATTACGGTTCTTGGTGAATTCGTGAGACCGGCAATCGAAGGCGCGAAAGCAGATTTAATATCCTTTGCTTCGAAAGAGCAAGAAGAATATCAAAAGGCATACGAGCTAGAATTTGGACGTTACGATACATTAGACTTAACCATACCCGAAGGTGTTAAGAAGAACGTAAACAAAGGTTTATCATTATATAAAGAGTATAATATTGGAGCCACGTCTGTGTCGCTTGCAAGTGCTCGTTTTGTTGTCAAAAACGACAAAATTACACCAGATAAATTAAAACATATCGCCAAAACCCATAAATCCAATAAATTTTCTAATATGACAAAATCTCCTCCAAGCCCATCCTATATAAATTATTTATTATATGGTGGTAAAGATGGTGGTATTTGGTCATCTGAAATTTTAGACAAACTTTCTGAATTAGATAAAAAACAATTATCTTATTTCGGTGAAGATGTCGTAACTTTCCCATATAAGAGTATTGGAGAAATTAATCCTGCATTAAAGGGTATTGATCCCCCTATTTCTTTATCACAGGCAAATGATATTGCTGCCCAAGCAGATGCAATTGGTGGGGAGTATGGATGGCCCACTGCAATTAATTCGTTCAAAAAGACCCATATTGTAAAAGATGGAAAGTGGGTTAAAAAGGAGAAAAATATGGAAGATGAAAAAGACTTGAAAAAGCCTGAAGAGGATATGACTGAAGCCCCTCCTGAAAAAAAAGAAGAGGAAATGGCTGTTGATAAAAAAGAAGAAAAAGAAGAACCTAAAACCGAAGAAATGGCTTCTGAAGTAGAGGACGAAAAAGAAGCAGAAGGGGAAGACAAGGAAGAAACTCCCAACGAAGATAAAAAAGAAGAAGATAAAGAATCTAAAGACAAAGAGGAAAAAATGTCTTTAGATGAAAATCTCGATTTAGCCGCTCTTATGCAAATGTTAGTAGATGAAACAGAAGACAATAAGGAGCTTGTGGCAAAATATGAGGCTGGCGAAGAAATGGATTATGCAAAACTTTGTTCAGCCATGTTTGCTAAAATGTCAAAAATGGCTGAAGATAATAAAAAAGAAAAAGAAGATAAAGACGCTTATATGTCAGAATATGAAGCTTTAAAGAAATTTAAAGAGGATTCTGAAAACAAACAATTCGCTTTTGAAATAGAATCTACCATTAAAGACATTAGTGAAACTATGCCAAAAGACAAAGTTGAAGAGGCTAGAGAAGATAGTAAAAATTTTAGTTTGAGCAACATTGATGCTTGGAAAAACAAATATAAGGCTTTAGCATTTACATACACTAAAGAAAAGAAGCCCAATGATGGTATCAATAGAATAGCTTTACCATACCTAATTCAAAACAATGAACCTGAAGATGCTACTAAAGAGTATGCAAAAAATGGTTGGTTGTAAAATATATTTTATAAAAACGGAGGATAAATAAAAATATGACTTATCATACCCTTACTAACTTAGACAGTATTGCCGCACAGAATGTTGGTGCTTACAGCGCAAAATTTGTAAGTTCATCTTCTCTGGATAATGGCAACATTTGCCAGCTTTTAACTGTATCTGCTTCTGCCGCAGAAGGTGAAGTGTTTATTGCCACTTCCCCATCATCTGCTTCTCCAGTTGGTGTTTATATGGTTGACAGCCCTGTGCTACCATTCTTGGTAACTGGCTCTGGCGATAAAGTTAATGGAATTGGAACTGCTCGTGACTTTTATACTATCGCTGGAGAAACTGGTGTTGCGAGACGTTTACAACTTCATGATATTGTAACTGTAACCGCAGAAACATTAGATAGTTCTACCACTGCTGCTTATGCTATTGCAGACGATAGTGGTAACTTTAAACTTAAATGGTCAGCAGTAACCGTAAATGGTTTTTATCTAAAATATTTGAAAACAACCTATATCTCTAGTCCTGATGGAACTATTGGTTCTGGTCGTGTTGTTGCTTACCAGTTCAGAGTTGAACATATTTAATATAGTCACGTTTTTACCTGACTCACTAATCAAAAATAAAAATGGAGGATAAATAAAAATATGACTAAATTACCCGCAAACGTATTGCAATTTGCCGCTACCGATACAGACATGAAAACAATTCTTGAAACTGCTATCGACTTTTGGAACCATTATCAGACTGAAAATTCTCGCAATGGTGTAAAACTTTCTTATGCCACAAAAGATCGTGATGGAAGAGAAATCACCCTGAATCAGAAAACAGAAGCTTTAGGTCAAATGATTTTGAACTATGCTGCAAAGCAGGTTGGTATTACTGATCTAACCCCTGAAACTGCTGGTGGCTATCATAACCATCCTACTCTCCGTTGGGCTATTGGAAATATTGGCACTCAGATTATTGATGCTGTGCTTCCAAATACAGTTATTCGTAGCACAAGTCCATATGCCGAAATTAAAACTGTTGGTTTTGGGGAAACTGCCATTTTCGATATTCGCTCTCGTGATTTATTTGCAGTTACTAAAGCCTCTAACTTTGGGATGAAACAGGCTAGACGACAAACTCAATTCATGGGTCAGAGATATTTGACTCCTGAAATGAGACAGATGACTGTTAATTTGAATCTTTGGAGAGTTCTTACCGGGAAAGATTCTTTGGCTAATTTTATCTCAAAAGCTTTGTTATCTCTTGAAACAGAAATGTCAAAAGATATTTACACAGCTATGGCTGATGCGATGGCCGCTCTTTCAACTACTGCTTCAACTGGTTTGAGAGTTGTGGGTTTTGATCAGGACGATTTCATTACTTTGGCTAACAAGGTAAGTGCTTGGTCTGGTGGCGCTGCCCCAATTGCTCTTGGAACTAAAATTGCTTTGAATAAAGTATTCCCAAATGATGCCAATTATCGTTACGATATCGAAAGTGAATATGTGAAATTGGGCTACTTGCGCAATATATCTGGCATTAATACCTACGAACTACCACAGGTTGCTGATTTTGCCACTGGGCCTTTTGCCACATATTTAAACGATGATAGAATTTGGATTATTGCTCCCGGAACAGATAAACCTGTTAAATGTGTTATCGGTGGTACTGCTATGAATCATACTGATGATACTTTTGACAATCAGGACATGTCACAGAATTCCACTATGTGGAAAGCTTGGATTGTTGGTGTGGTTACTTCTAGTGTTGCTGCCGAAATTACAGTAGCATAATTAGATTATAAATGATGTTTGTGGAGGGTTTAAAAACCCTCCACAAATAATATTATATTATAAATAAAAAAGGAAAATAAAAAATGACTCCCGCTGAATCTTTAGATAAAGTAACAAATTCTTCTCAGAATGTAGAAGGAGTAAAAAGAACAAAAAAAAGAGTTTCAAAAAGAATATCTACTGCTGGAAGTAAAGAAGTAGATAATTCAGAATTGGAATATTGGAAGAACAAAGCTTTAGAGTTGGAAGGGAAACAGAATCAAGTCGTTTACGAGAATATTTCTCCTAATGATATGATAGAAGTTATTTCTGCTTGTGGCGATAAACTTAATTTAAATACAAAACAACATAATCTTGGCAATAGATATACTTTTGATTATTTTGGTGAAACAAAAAATATTATGTTTTCTGAACTTTCTCAAATCAAAGAAAATCAAAGGAATTTTGCACGCAAAGGATATTTTATTGTAAATAATGTTTCGGCTGTAAGAATGTTGGGACTTGAGGAAGACTATAAAAGAATATTAGATGTCAATAAAATAAAAGAACTTTTGTCAAATTCTCCTAATGCTGAATCTTTATTTAAATCTGCGAATGAAGGTCAACAGGGAATTATTATAAATATGTTAATAAATAAGATGGTTGCCGGAGAAAATGTTGATATGAATTTGGTTCATAAAGTTTCTGAATTATCAGGAGTTGATATTAATCAAAGAGTATCATTCCAAAAGGAAAGTATAGAAAGAAACAAACTAACGGAATAGAAAATAACTTAGTTTTTACTAGATAATAAATGGTAATATCATAAAACATACATTTTATTGTGTTTTTATACAATAAATTGTTTATAATAATAAAAATATTGGAGAAAAATGAAAAAAATATTTATAAAAATACCATCATATACTGATGCCAATGGTCGGTGGAATCCTTCTATAAGTGTAGATGCATTTACAAAAATAGTAAATACAATCAAAGAAGGTGTTGGAGATGAATATAAAGTGGTTGTAATTCCTTTTGATTATATGGTTACTGATGATGATGGAAAATTTGTGAAACTATAATAATTATAATAAAATAAAAATATTCTTATCTCCCTTGTAGATGTCAAAGTCACAAGGGAATTTTTGTAATAGGGTTGTAGTAAGATTTATAATTTATTAACAACCTAAGTAATAATTATTAACAATTAAAGTTAGTATTATTAGTGTTTATTAACAACATAAACTAATACCTTTAGTATTTATTAACAACTTATAAAATAATTAATTATAGAAAGGAGGTCAAAATTTGACGACACCATCAAGTACTGTAAACGATATGTTTTTAACAAGAGTAAAAGATTATCGTCTTGATACTATTTATAATACATCAGGATCATTAATTCTTAACGAATATTTGGAAGCATGGTTGATTGATGCAAGTGTAGAGTTTTCAGATTTTTGTGATCAAGATTTGGCCTATATAGTTAGTGGAAGTTCTACTGAAGGATATTTTACAACAACACTTACAACAAAAAACATTGTAATGTTGAGTAAATTAATGGTTAAATATTGGATGGCTAAAACCGTATCAGATTTACTTCAGATGCAAAATTTTGTAACTGATAGAGATTTTAAAAGTTTCTCTTCCGCTCAGAATCTTCATGCCAAACAAGAACATTATAATAATATAAAAGAGGAACTAAGTCAAGATTTAATCAATTATTCTTATAAAACAAATGATTGGAATAATTGGAATAATCAAATTTTTAACTCATAAAGGGGGATGAATGAATGCCATTTAAATATTATCCGCTTTCACCACTTCCTCCATCTTCAGCTAGTACGGTACTTACAGATGATTTTCAAGCATTGCTTTTAGAGCAAGGAACAATTTCGACAGATTCTTTTACAATTCAAGAAGAATATCCTTTTTCCAATGATTCATATGTTCCTGTAAATGTTCGTATTACATCAGCAATAGATCCTTTAACTCAAGAAAAATTGGGAGATGATTGGAAAAGACTTTTATTTTATGAGGATATAAATCATTTAACATCAGTAGGACAAAAATATTATTTTTCAGATAATTATTGGATTTCTATAAACTCTGAAAATATAAAAAGTTTAACAGCATCTACAACGGTTCGTAGGGCAAATAATGTTCTTCGATGGATGAGTGGAAGTTCAATATTAGAAGAGCCTTGTAGTATAGATTATTCATATAAGAATCCACGTAATGATGTTCCAAAAAGTGATTTAATTACTCCGGGGGCATATATTAGAATATATGTACAGCAAAATTCAAAAACAAACACCATATTTGAGAATCAGAGATTTCTTTTTGGCAATCCATTAAATTGGACTTGTCTTCGTGTATTAGGAGGAGGAATTCGTAATTTTTTAAACACAAAAACATTAGACAATAATAGCGCACAATTATTGACGTTAGAAGTGGAAACAGGATTTGTGAATACTGATACAGATGATCTTGTAAATGGAATAGCAGATAGATATTTATATACGGTATCTGGATCTTCAACTGCTGTATCTGGTATAGTAATTTCTCCTAATAATGGTGATATATTAGAGGGATCAACACAAATTTTCGATGCACATTATTATTCTGGGTCTACAATAATATCGGGTTCATTTATATTTAGTATAAGTGGATCATCTGTTCCTGTCAATCATTATATATTTACTCCATTGACTGCAAATACTTTTTCTGTGACTAATAATGAAATATATACAGATAATAGTTTGGATATTTTATGTAGTGGAAGTTCTGGAAGTCGTATATTTTCGGTAAATTTACGCGGAGGATGGTAATTATGAATATTGATAGAAAAGAATCTTATAATAAGTATGAAAATTTACCTCTTCTATCTTATAATTGCATTAAATATATGATGGCAAGTGATTTAATTTGGAGATTATTGAAATATAATGATAAAGATGCTTATAAGATAGATGCAGACCATCCAAACTTAACAACTGCTCAAAAAGGGACATTAATATATAACGGTAGTGCAGAAGTAAAGAATTTTAGAATATTTAGTGACTTTGGTCAAGATGCCAGTTGGACAGAAGAAGTAACAATATTAAGAATTACTCCTGTAGAAATTATTCCTAGAAATCATATTTATGGAAATGTAACCATTGCTATGGAAATTTATACCCATTATTTAATAAATCAATTATCAAATTATCAAACAAGATTAAATATGATATCTCAACAATTAATAGAAATATTTAATGGACAAGAAATTGGCGGCATAGGAGTCTTATACTTTGATGCTAGATCTGGTGGAAGATCTAGAATGGGAATTGGTGGCGAAACGCCATTTAAAGGCAATATTTTAACGTTTTGTAATTGGATATAATATGAATAATATAGTACAACAACTCTATAACCCAGATAATGACATTTGGGGATTACCACAAGAATTTAAGGGGATAAACTTTTATCCCCTTAAAATAAAAGAAACAAAATATAAAAAATTATTTTATAAACTATTTTGTCAACCAAAATCATATATTGCAGATAGAGATATACTTAGAATGAGTTATCTTAAGTTTTTATTATATGTTCTTAAAATAGAGCCAGGCGAACTTTTAGATTTTTTATATCACATAACTCATACAGATAGACCTATAAATAATCCAACTCCAGAAGAACATTCTGATAGCGACCCAATTCATTATGCGCAAAAAGAAATTCCTTCTGGGAAAGATATGTTTGATAAGTTTGTCGTATTTATATTTATAAAAGATATAATGTTTACAGAACAAGACTTTGACAATCTTCGAGAAATAGTATTAGAGCAAAATGGTTCGTCCATAGAATATATAGAAAGTTATAATCCAGATCTTGAAAGAAAACTTGAATTTATGCAACGAGATATGTTGGACATGACTTTTAAAGATGAAATATTTTCATTTTGTGCTTTGACAAAAATGACAGAAATAGAAGCGGGAGAAAAAACATTATTCCAATTTCAGGCACGATTTGAAAGAGAAGTAATGTTTAAAGAATATAGTTTATTTAAACCGCTTGAAGTTAGTGGTCAAGTGACCGCTAAAAATAAGAAAGATGAATTATTCAAACACTATCTTAGACATGTCGATAAATCTGGCAGATACGATAGTATTTTTCTTAATAAAGATAAATTTTTGGAGGATAGTGGTTTTAGTAATCCAAATAGTCAAATAAAAATTGAGAAATAAAAAAGGAGAAAAAATATGGCGATAGAAGAATTGGTTAGTGTAGCAGACGCTATTCTTAGAGATCCAGCTACTGGAAATACAATTATGATGGGAACAGCCAATATCAATAGTGCTTTTAAGCTTACTATGGCAAACACAGATGTCCGTGGTGGTATTGGCAACCAACTTATATACAGTTATTATCATACAAGAGAATTAACAATTGATATTGAACAGGCTTCTTTTGGCGAACAATTTATTGCCTTAAATGTTGGTTCAAATGTCTTGACAGATGCATATACGGTTACTCAAACAGATTGCTTGACAACTTCCGCATCTAGTGCTGCTCAAATTACTCTTACTCCAATTGGGAGTGTAGATGTTATTTTGGCTGACGGAAGTATTCAGACTGTAACTCCATCCACAAAAGATATTCAACTTTCTGGTTGCCCAAGTCAACAAGTTACAGCTATTTACAAAACAAGTAAAACTGCTGATCAAATTGTTATTGGCGCTTTGACCCCACCTAGTATTGTTGACTTAACATTAATTGCTGAGATTAGAGATCAATCACGTAGTACTGTTTTAAAATATTTACAAATCAATGTTCCTAGTTTCCAGATTGCTGGTAATTATGATCTTAGTATGACTGCAAATGGTGTTTCAACAGAAAAACTTAGTGGCAAGGCATTGTCTGTTGCGGCTACAGATTGTGTATCCGGCAATTATTATGCCAAAGTTACTTATATTCCTGTAGTGGCAACTTCCGCCTATACTAGTATTGCCGCTCTTCCGTCAACAATAGAATGGACAAAATCTACCGTTCAGAATAGTAATATTACTGTTCTTGGTATTAGAGGTGGAGTCTACGGTAATACTAATATTACTACAGATTGTACTTTTGCTCGTTCTGGTAGTTCTGGTTCCGGTATTGTTGTAGGTACTACTACAGGTACACTCTATACAAGTGCGTCTTCAACCACAATTGCTCAGGCCATTACTATTGATGTTACATATCCTAGTGGTTCGTTAGTTGATCATGTTACTATTAATGTAACCTAAAATGATTTGTGCAAATGGAGAGCAAATGCGGATAGAAGGCGAAACCGGAAT
>Ga0265297_10008933_pt1 | contig 13182 bp, 34 predicted proteins | sample Munlanlwell13791_FD_192502 | JGI IMG/M metagenome (GOLD analysis project Ga0265297, IMG submission 192502) | Leachate microbial communities from a municipal landfill in Southern Ontario, Canada - Leachate well 137-91 | ecosystem: Engineered > Solid waste > Landfill > Unclassified | place...
GCCACGGAAAGGATCTGTTGGTCACTCCGGCCTTTTTCCCGCATGTCGCTGACAAAATCCCCGATAGTCCTCACAGGATCCCTTTCGATTTCAAGATTTCCCTTACTCCGGTCCAGTCCACATTATTCCCCCGGAGCGGCACACCGATTCCTTTATCATCAATTACCCAGTTAAAGCCGATCTTTCGGGGGTCGCTATTATGCCTGCTAATGGCCTCAGGATCGTTTCCATTGAACGCAATGAAGCAATCCCCTACCTTGTGCTCATTCAGCCACAGGCGAGCCGCCATAAGGTGTTTACCCTCGCGGCAAGTCCACAGGATCAGGGTATTCCCTGCGGTGTAGAGTTCCCGGATAGTCTCCAAGGCCATCGGGATAGGTTCCCCGATTCCGGGCCATTTCATTTCGGCAATCGTACCGTCAAAATCAATTGCAATGATCATAACGTTCCTTTTCACTCAGACGGTAGATTTCTTCCCCATGGCGGGCACAGATTCCAACGCGTACCGAATCCAGTCCACCATCGAGATGACTGATTTCCCCTTCGGCGTCACACCCACAGACAAAGCAATACTTTGAGAGGTTCCCAGCCAGAGGGCCCTTATAAAACGGGAACGACTTCCCCCGGATAGGACTTCCGCAATCGGCCCTCCCACAGTTATCTTGTCCGTTTTCAATGGCCGATGCCAGATGCTCACACATCCGGCACGTCCATAGTTGATCGCTAGCAATCGGAAACATGGTTCCTCCAATTCTTTCCCGATTCCCGGCGGGGATCCTTCTTCCGGTTCCGGTGCGCCCCGGTGCGGAATGATACCCCAAGGGATTTTCCGGCGGTCAAGTCTTTTCCCCTGATCGTCATATCCATCAGCCTATCCTCCGATCACGTAGATGAAACCCAGCACGGCCCCCATGGACCACCCCCGAAGGGCGAGGATGAAAGCCTTTTCGCGGGCGCTATAGCCCTTCCAGTCAATCCGATTCATAATCCTGTCCTTTTCTAGGCGGCGTCCGCCAAAATTGCCAGAATAGCCTGCTTGCGCGCAACTTCCCAGTCGTCTTCGGTGATTTCAGCAACGTCTTCCGTTCCCACATACAGGGCGGTCACGAATTCCACATCATTGCCGTTTTCAAAGTATACCACATCAACAAACGTTCCGTCTTCTGTCTCGAAGTCCTGCACGCGCTCGCAGGCTACTTCGATTTCTTCCCCGTTGGGTTCAATCGTCCAGAGTTCCATATTAGTTCCCCTTTCCGTTGAAAGCCAGATTGAAAGCCGCCACCGCTGCCGCCGCATAATCGGCATACACCGTGCAATCACGGTAGACAAAGATATTAAGCGCGCCCAGTTCCGGGCGGTACCCGTATCCTTTGTCTTCACCAGCGCGGTTCGGGAATACTTTAACATCGCGGAAGGTAATCATTTTCTTTCCCCTTGTCTTTTCGACGCGCCCCTTGCGCATCGTTTACATCTATACTATACGCTACAGATAGAGATAAGTCAAGAGAAAAAATAGATTTTATTTACAGGACTTCCCTAATTCCGAGCGTATCTCTTTATACGCGACATAGGAAAAGGGAAGTCCCAGAATCTTTATTCGTCGTTCCCGTCATAGCAGCAGCGGTCCTCGTACTGCATATCGAGGTCATAGGCGGGCGCATCGTCCGTAACGTACTCTTCGGCGGCGTCCATATCGTTGTTCTCTTCATCGTCGAATTCCGCGTCAAAATCGGCATAGAAACCCATATCGTCCTGATCGTTGCCGTCGTACACGTTGCCCTCGTAGGGTTCAAATTCGTCCATTTTTAAATCCCCTTTCGTTTTTGGCCGGAAGACTGCTTTTCCCTTACTCTTTAACTATACCCCATTGAAGGGATATAGTCAAGAGAAAAAATGAGATTTATTTTAGTCTTCAACCCCGTTGTCAAAGATGAAGTTCCACGCCTGATCATGCACATGAGTAACATCGTTGCGGTGCATTTCCGGAAGCAGGTCGCGGCCCGTTTCGCGGTCGATGACGTTGTTAAGGGTGATACGGGCGGGGCACCCCTGATAGGTCAAGCTGGCCTTTTCCCTTGGCTGGGCGTCAAAACAGACAAGGCAATCATAATCGGCGCTGTCGTGATCTTTGGTACCGTAGATAACGAATTCCTTAGCCATTTTGTGTCCCCTTTTTGTTTTGTATCAGCCCCTTGCTGATACTTTAACTATACCCCATGGGGGCGGTATAGTCAAGAGAAAAATTGATATTTTTCTTTAATCGCGATTATCCCACAAAACCGCGTCAATGTCCGTGACAAACGCCTTTTCCTCTTCGGCGGTCAACTCCACCGGGCTTCCTGCCCAGTCATAGGCGGCGATGATATAGACATTGGTTTCACCCATGCTGGTTTCGGTCTCATAGGCGATGACGCAGCAGACCTCTTCTTCACCGCGCACGACCGCGCCATCATAAATGCTGGGAATAAACTTGGTGTTGAATTCGGCCTTGACGCGGGTGCCGATCTCCATATCGCGGGCGGCGAGGTTGCAGTTGCGATAATCGTAGTTATAAGCCATTTTGATTCCCCTTTTCTGTCTGACTGTTTTAGCGTTCCCCTTGAACGCTGTCTCATTCTTACTCTTTCAATATACACTATGAACGGGGAATAGTCAAGAGAAAAAACAAGATTATTTTTCAAAGTAAATCCCCCGCCTCGCAGCGGGGGTTTATTATACTCTGCACACGTATGCAGTCGATTCCGGCTAGACTTTTATTTCCCGTCCATCCGGCAGGACACAAGATCCCTTAACGATGGTTATAGGATAGATGGTATCGGAATGACTGCCGTGGTAGCCTATACAAAAGCCATTGGTCCATTCTACGGGTGTCCCTGTGCCATAGAGCGGGATCTTTTGGCATAGGCACCCGATTGCATGGCATTGAACCACACCCTCGCCCCAGACGTTCTGGACCAGCCTAGACTCCATGCGGTGGCAATGCCCGAAGATAACCGAGACGCCCTGCGATTTTCCCAAAGTTACATTTGTAGTATTCTGAGAATAACTCCATCCGTGGACTAAAGCTATGCGGCTATTTAGCTTATAGTGTGGATACTTGCCATCAACCGACCCATATTTGATATAGGTGGCTTTGGTTCTGGGCTGTCCTTTAGCGGTCTTCATCAACTGGACATGGGGAGCAAGCATATTGAAGACGGCCCGTCCTTCTTTATTCTTGGCGGCCCAGCGGGAGATACGTAATTCATGGTTTCCTTCCACGATAATCAACCGCTGCTTTGTGTGCTTTTGGATCCCGTCAAGGAATGTCTTCCCATATTCCAGATCGGTCTCGTATTCCGTTTCCGGCATTCCATAGGTTGGTTCATGCGCTGAAAATTGGCTACAGTCCAGCATATCCCCCAGCGAGGCGGAATAATCCGGCTTAATCGTTTGGGCGACCTTTTGGATAACTTCCATGGCGTCGGGACTGTGGAACGGGATATGGGCGTCGGTAAAGCACAAACTAACGGTTCTGGACATGGTTTTCTTCTCCGAAAGGGTATACCGCAATATTGGCAGTATATCCCGATTCCCCCGGTGTCAAGTCCCGGCGGATTCATCTTGGCTTATGATTTTCCTTTAAGGACATTCCCCAGCGGGAACGGCTTGCCATGGATCTTTCCGTTTTCATCAATCTGGTATACCGGCCATTCCAGCATCATAGCGGCCTTAAAGCCATCCTCGGACATTATCCCGGTAAGTTCATCCTCAAGGCTACAGGAAAAATTGTATCTCTTTATAGCGTCCCTATATGCCGAGGTGCTACCCTCATACACAATATCCCGGACAGACGCGTTTGGATACCAATAGCATAGATATTCGCACCCCCAGTAGCCCGTTGCCATATCTCTCCGATCTACCGCGAAGTATCGCCAATAGCGGGCTATCTCTGGTGTTCTACAGGCTACAAACATCATCTTAGGCATGTGGAGTATCCTGCATACGTCTGCAAATTTTTGTCTTTGAGTCAAGCCCCTTGCTTGACTGTTTAACTATACTCGATGAATCACAAATAGTCAAGAGAAAAATTAAGATTTATTTCTTTTCCGCAATCACTTCCAGAAACAGGTCTTCATCGGTCTTCCCGCCCCAGATAATCAGATACTGCGGGAATTGTGCTTTGATGTATTCGAGTGTTTGAGCATAGGCACCGTTATTATCTTCCGGGCACCCGGCGGAAGGAAAGTTGTTGCACATGGAATCACGATTTACCGGGAGAAAAGGAACCCGGTTACGACTCATGTTTGAATTTGCCAAGATTCCGCTTTCCTTCAAGAATGCCGCTATCGCATCGTAGACCTGAGCAAGTTCTTTGCAATTCATGATAGTGTTCCTTTCTGATTAGATGCCCCAGACGGCCCGCATAATGCCCAGATAGTGGAAGTAGAAGTTCACGCGATGAAGACGCACCAGTTCTACACCCATAGCCATTACATGGATTTTAATCTGAGTCGGACGCGACGGCATGATACTCCCCTTTCACCTTTTCTCTTTCAATCTCCCGCGCCCCTTTGCGCGTTCGATTGTTACTCTTTAACTATACTCTACAAAGTCTAGTTAGTCAAGAGAAAAAATGAAATAATTCTATAGCAGCCCCCGCTTGCGATAGTAAGCGAAGGTCTTTGCTTTTTCGGGGTCTTTCATACCGGCTAGCATAGCGTCATTAATAATATAGTTATAGCAGCGCGGGCTTACCCTAGAGTCTTTCCAATAGCCAGCCTTGACAATTATCTGGGCATGATTCTCTGTTATGGGTGTATACCCAATGATAGAACACACGCCATCCGCATAGAAGACTTCACAGTGAACCCCCTGAGCGACCAGCATAGCCTTTTCAAAGGGTTCCATGTCCATAAAAGAATAGCACGGGACAGCGCATAGCTTTCCCACTACATAATCGGATAGGATTTTCCGGTGCTTGCTCGAATAGGTGCGGTCGGCAAGGATAACCTTGAATTTCTTGCAGAGCTCTTCACTGCCAAACATGCAGTAATAGAACCCGGATGAATAATCATCATTGGAAAAGTTCATAGGATCCCCGTTTTGACCAGATATTCAATGGTGGCGGCATATTGCCCCGTTTCGCGGCCACTTCGCTCTGTAGCCAAATGCCGCAATCCAACGATACTGCCGTATGCGGTATTCTGACACAACGGGGTCATATCAATGATATCCTCGACATACCGCCGGGGGATAGGTTTGATCTCGATAATCTCCCCCAGAACGGGCTTTTTTTCAAATTCAACCCGGAATAGCACAGTATTCGGGATAATCATAGCCCTTAAAAACGGATCCTGTATGTGATACCTTTGTGAAAGAAAGCAGTCTTCCGCGTGGCAACACTGATCCAGATAACCCCGGATGTTTTTAAGGCGAACACCCCGGATATCCGGATTTTTGGCTGCGGCGAAGTATTTAAGGACGGTATCCTCATCCAGCCCTATTCCGTAGTAGATCATTCCGCTCCCCTGACGATGCGGGGGACTTCGATCTCTTTGCGGTTTTTCCCCATGGCATCATAAATGATCTTCTTAAGACTGATTGCTTCCCCGTAGGCATAGATTGCCGCTTCCGGGGACACGCCGTCCCCATAGGCACCACGAAGGATACAGCCCTCGGAGATCTCTACATGCTCAAAGCGGGCATAGAACCTGTCCTTAACACCATCTGGGACTTTACGCTCGGTAACCACCATATGGAGGTTATGCTTGTCAGCGAAGTCCTCCATTGTCATTTCCGGTACACGGATAATTGTCGTTTTCATCAGTTCTCTCCCTCACCAGCTATCATCGTCATCACCCAGAAAGCTCTTTACAGCATACTTCACGATTTTCTCTTCCATCTCCCGCTCTGCCGCCCTTCGGCGTTCCTTCGCTACCGCGTCCGCCACCGCTTTCTTTACCTGATCCGCAATGGCTTTCTTATGTTCCGGAGTCAATTCCGGCTTTGGCGCGGGTTCCGCGATCTCAAAATCCTTTTCGGATGAAACTTCAGCAACCGCTACGGGGACTTCCACCGGTTCCGGTACCGGCTCTGCTACCGTGACATTCACCGTAATAGGCTGTTCCGGCACCCGAACTGGACCGACGTTCCTAAGCCATTTACAGATTCCGGGATCGGAAAGGCAGTAGAAACAACCCGCGATAGCCAGAGCAAGAAATGTAAAAAAGGTTATCGCAATAAGTCTCGCTTCCCGATCCACCTCATCTCGGTTCATCTGCTCTCTCGCTTTCTCTGCTAGGTCGGATTGACAATCACACCCCATTTAGGCACTCTTTTCCTTCGGGAGATCCTTGTAGACCTCTACAACACCATAACCGAGTTTCTTGGCCCGGAGTTGGCAGAAATTACCCCTGTAGAGGATTATATCTCGTTCCGCCAAAAGGACTTGCTTCCATTCCTTTGTAGTCATACGTTGGCGGAAGTCTGCAAATACCCAGTGGCCTTGATTAAGCCCTTCCAGCTTGGTAATAGTCATCATGTGCCCCTTTCTACTTTAGAGTGTGTCCTTTTCTTTCAATCCAGCTCTGATATCGGTGATAAACCCGGACGCACACCTTGCGATCTTTTTTACGGAAGCCTGCTGCGAATGTTCATTGTCTTTCGCCAATGCATTGATATCCGTCAAGAGATTATCCACGAGTTCAGTGAGACTCTTGAGGTTTGCAAGGCGGATTGCGTCCGTGTTGGAATCACCCACGGGACGGATAGGTCCATTGACTTTGTAGACGAGTTCATACAGATCAATCATTTTTGCTCCCCTTTTTGATAATCTTAACCAGCTTGTTATCCATAACCCAACGTTTGTTGTTAATAACCCCTCTTTCATCAACAACACCTATTTGGGAGCATTGTCCTGTTTTGTCCGTATCCAGACAGCGAACCCTGTCTCCCGTATTGGCGTCTATGTAATCATGCCCTATCCGAATCATCGGTCACCCCCTCTCTGTAAGCGTCATTGCTTACTTCTACAATATACACGATGAAAGAAAGAGAGTCAAGAGAAAAATAGAAATTATCTTTTCTGCATACGTATGCATTCAACAACCGGGGATATACCGTTCTATCATTTCTTCGGAACGATCCCCGCCACAGATATAGTGGCTAAAGGTACCGGCCATTTTCTTCGGGTAGAGCTTCCCATTGACCTTAATGCCAGTCATGGCACCATTTGCGGGATTATTCCCCAGCACCCGCTGTATAATTGAATTGTGCCGTTCCAAGGGGTCCAGATTCCGGCAGGTATGACCTCTATCATAATGCAGGCTCGCCCGAAGTCCCCAGAGGATTAGGCTCGTTATGGGTTCATCAAGAGGAATTATGTAAGAGTCTTCCCCTTCGGGGGTGATCTGGACTTCATCCTTCGATATAGCCCAGAAAAAAGGATCATCAGCATACATCTCAAAATGGACGATAAGGGCGGCATACTCAATCAGTGTCTGAGACGGCGCAATAACCGGCCCTTTCCGGTTCGCATATCGCGGGAAGTTAAGGAAATACCTTTGCAGCGCCATCTTACCTTACCTCCCCTTGTGTCTTCTTATATTGCGCATACAGTTTATTTGGCTTTACCGTGGTCAACACAAGGTGGCTCCCGTCATAAGCACTAACCGTGAATACAACTAATGAAGACATGAAACAGAAGCCTGAAAAGGCGGCTGGACTTTGGCTGGTAAAAGGTCTTGTTATACGAATCCATTGGTCTCGCGGTATACCTCTGTCTTGTTGTGGAGATCCACCTACGGATATCCCGACCATCTCATGGGGTTCCAGATAAATCGGATTGAAGCTAAATTCAGCCCCGCCGTGGTCATTCCCCACGATAAGGTTAGGGATCAAAACGGCCTTCTCCAAGGGATCCATCTCCCGGATCTGATCCGACATATAGGCCCGGAGGAATGCTCGGGACATGAAAAGGTATTCGAGTCCGGTTCGTGGGACTTCCAGCGACGGCGGGAGCTTCCCTTTACTCTTCAAGAAATACATAATCAGTCTCCGTCTTTTCCGGCCTTGAAGTCCACATAAGACACTAGCCACTTCTTCATATCGGTGCATTGATCCATATCTTTATAGATCGAGAATACCTCGATTTGTAGGCAGTCAATCAATAAAGCGGCAAGGAGCCCGTCCTTCTCAGTGATCTCCCGGATGATAGCATCAATTTGGCATACCGAGCTTTCCCTGTTCCCTATCCCGGTCCATACACTGGCCATCATAATTGGCTTACAGAGGAGCCTATGCGCTTGCGTGCGCATCTCATCCGGAATAACAATCCGGTATGTCCTATGTGTGCATATCCGGTAGCTCATAGCCAAGTTCCCTTAGTTTTTCAATATATTGACTTTCAACTTCTACATAAGTCTGTGTCCGGATACTCTTTATAACTTTTCCGGTTACCTCGATAGTCTCTATGGTAGCATTAGGAATCATGCATACAAACTTAAAGGGATCCTTCTTCCGTAGCCGGTATAACGACATCAGGAGAAACCACATACTTGTCCCTGATATGTGTGGTTCAATTCCTGTACTTCCGTATACGATACCCTCAATGGCCTCCCGCCGCTGCTTTGCGGTCGTATACAAGATATGGTATACCTTGGTATCTTTCTGGCAACAAGGATCTATCATAAGTCCTTCTCTTTCATAGTAATAACTATCGCGCTGGACATATTTAAGGCTTACAAACCGTTTACTGACCTTTTCCAGCTTAAACGGTAGATCCTTAAGCATCGGAAGCATAGTCGAGGAAAAGCACCAGTGGAGCAATACATAGTCTTCCGCTTTCGTATCCGGGTTCTTCCGTACCAAGTGGGCAATCCGCTTTTCCAGCCGGATCTTGCTTTGATCTGCGATAAGCCACTCCGCGAAGTTCAATCCATCGCGGGTAGTCCGGTGAAAGCCCCAGATATTCAAGTCATCGAAGCTCTTCATGTTTTCACCTTCAGCGGGTGACCACGGAAGACAAAAAACGGGGTGCTCTTTACCCGCCACAGACGCTTTAGGGTGTAGGACTCCTTAAAACCACTGCATGTGAGCCTATAATCAGCAATAACCCCTCGGGAAAGCAGAATAGCCTGCTTGAAAGGATCCGGAACGATCATCCTAAGTTCATGCATAGTCAATCCAAGCGGCGAACCCCGGCACTCACGCACGATACCAGCGGGAGGATCCCAGAATCCATCTTTCCTAGCAAAGAACACTTTGTCCGGGATAGACCACATGAGGTAGTATATATGTACGCCCAATATGACTGCCATGACCTAATCCCTTACCCTCAGCGGATGCCCTCTTTGTACCGCTTGTTTATACCACTTCCCTTTTTTGGCTCTCCAAGCTCTTTTGACATACCCGTCTTCAAGCTCGTCCGCTAAGTAATGCTTCCGAGCCGCTTCTTCATACTCTATGATGATTCCTGTTGTGAGTATCAAAGCCCGCTCAAATGGGTCGCGGATAACTGATCCGAAACGGAGACCATCTAATCCGATGGGATTAACATTACACCTTGCAACCAGCGCGGGATGCTCTTCTCCGTCTTCGGCCAACGGGAAGGATTCTCCCTTCTTAGGCATATACCGGACAAGATAGTAACCCATTATGCCCCCTTGATCTTAATCGGGTGCCCGCGCCGGACGCCACCTATTCCGTACCGTTTAACCCGCCATGCCCGCTTATGGTATGAGATATCATTTTCATCTCTATCCGTGTATTCCACGATAAATCCAGTCGCGAGGAGCAAAGCCCTTTCAAACGGATCTGGGACAATTCTGGCGACATATTGACCAGAGACACCCACAGGACAGTCGTAACATTCTGCTATGAATGCCGGATGGGGCTTACCGTTCTTAATCGGGAAGTCATCTCCCCAGTCCGGTATATACCGTACAAAATAGTATCTCATTCCGGTTTTTTCCCCCTTACCTTACCGAAAGCGACCTTATCCCTTTTGGAAATATGAATCGGCGTATAATGACCCAGATAGTTATAGTAATTCTCTTTGTATTGAACCTTCCACAGGGCGATAATCCGGTAGTGGTCTTCTTTCCCTACATAGCCCCACTCTCCGATATACCCTTCGGTAATAGCCAAAACTGCCTTGAGTGTGTCTGTTTTCACCGAGTATTCCTTATTTACCTCTGTCAATAGCTTTTGGCACGAATTTGCACCCAGTATGTGCGAATATACAGGTGAAACCCCGTTACTCGTGTCACACATATTGAATCGCGTAAATGACCGCTGACGTTGGTTTTCTCCTGTTATTGTTAAATCTTCTACGCACAGAATACCATATGAAGGTGCTGTCCTATGGAAAAGAATCATAGGGTTTGCAACCTCAATAAGCATAGGTGCCGTTTTCTTGCGGAGTATCTTCATTCTGGTTTCCTCTCCCTTACCCGTTTGAAAGTGGCCCTGTCTCGCGGCCCCATGAAAATCGCGTGTGGCCTATCAGATGCCCTACTCTTCTTTACCGGCTTATATTGAAGGTGCCATAGGGCAATAATCCGGTAATGCTCCTCTTTTGCCACATAGGCCCACTTCCCGACATAGCCATCCGTTGCAAGCATGACCGTCTCCAAGGTATTCCGGTCTATATCGTAGTAGCTATTGATGGTGTTCAGCATCAGATCCGGGCGCGCCCGCCCAAGAACGTATTGATCATCATGAAAGTTGGATACTTTGATATGAAGCGTGTAGTAATCATTCTTTCTGACCGTTATCACGTCCTCAAGGCACAGGATACCCGACAGGGGTTCCTTCCGATGAAGAATGAACATTGGATCGGTCTGGTCAACCATGAGCGGATACCGGCTAGCCTCCGCGAAGGTCTTTCTCCGTATTATTTGCATACGTATGCAGTCCCAAGGATTTCAGGAAGCGGATAACCCGCAAGGTCAGACATTTCCATATCCTTTTCATATTCCCAAATGGTACGATCTTTGGCGGAAAGCTCTTCTGGATTAACTGCGACCTTTTCCATGGCAGTTCCTCCAGATGGTCAGCCCCTTTGCTGACATCATCAATATACCGCACGGAAGAGAGAAAGTCAAGAGAAAAAATGGAATTATTATCGGTGGCGATACATCATTTCGGAATACTTCTGAGTTGTCTTGGCGTGCTTCGCTCTCAGCCGGATGTGTTCTTCTTCTACATTCTTGGCGGCCAGATAAAACGCCATGGCCCAGCCGGGTTTCATCTTACGCTCTTCTCCACCGTACTCTAGCCGATACAAGAAGTCAACATAGTTCTCATTCAGGATAAGGGCTATCGCGAGCATAGTTCCGGCGGCAATGAGTCCGTCAAGGTCTTTCGGGACTTCAATCTCGCCCGCCGCAATCAGGAGATCCCCTGTTATCCAGTTTTGATCGTGTTCAAAATGGATCGGAATATTCCGTAGGATATCATTGAGTCCATAGTAGCTGTCTAGCCTGCGGAAGTTCTTCCCTACCACCTCCTTCAACAGGCTTGGTTCCTCAAGGGTACACCACCGGCGGACAAGCGACATGAATAGAGCTTCGGCGGGCGCTTGGTCATTTATCATCACGGTATCCTTTAAGAAAAACCCGCCCTATGGAAGCGGCGGGTAGGGGAAAGGGGCTAGTTCTGTTTTTCCTGCTTCTCTTTGTGGGCCTTCTTCTCGGCAGCGGTAGCTTTCCTGTTGCGCATGAATCCATGACTAATCAGGAGCGGCTTTTCAAGCGTCCACTTCTTCCAGTGGAATTCGGTGAATATCTGTGCTTTGTTATTGTTCCATTCAGCAACAACCTCACCGTTTTCAACATCAACAGAGATAATCTTGATGCTCCAAGTACCCCAGTTGGTTCCGCCGTTGGTCTTGTACTTGTGGCAATCGTAGACAGTCATACCCGGAGCGAGCTTTTCAATCTTCATTTTGATTCCCCTTTTCTCTTATGTTCACCGCGCCCCTTTAGCGCGATGTTTACATAATCACTATACACTACAGACAAGGGAAAGTCAAGAGTTTTTCTGATTTTTATTCTGTTTTACCTGTCCGGATGATTTCCGCCAGTTCTTTAGCGCGGCCCTTTACTTGTTTAGCCCACTTGGAATCTAGCATCTCCCGCGCCGCGTCTTCCCACTCTCCCAGTTCCAGATGGTTCATGGTCTTTCGGAATGTCCAGAGCCCTTTGACGCCAAGATTATAGGCCATATCAATAAGGACGGCCTGCCGGATAGGATCAAGGCGGTGGAAGAAGTCAATCCGTTCAAAAAGGTCTTGCTCGATCTGGGCAAGGTCATTATTCAGCATATCATCGGCTTCTTCTATGGTAATTCCCCGATCATCCAGATTCCTACCATAACCGATTGTGAGCTTCCCGGCACTACACCGGTAGGGCTTCAGTCTCAATCCTTCATGCTTCCTTACCAGTTGTGCCGCTACGTGGCTAATCATGTGAGCTCTTTCCTATAAGACAAGTCCGCATACATGGTTCCGCTATCCCCGACCCGAGCCGGGAGCGGCACACTCCGTGTTATGGTAACCGAGACATCCACCTCTTCTACCGTAAGTCCTGTTGCGAGAATAAGTTGTGCAAACTTCTCACCTTCCTTTCGGATAGTTCGGAAGGCATCTCTGACCATACTATTCAGGGCCTTCTTATCCAGAACGACGGTGGCGGCATCGGCCCGCCCCCAAACACCATACATTCCATGATGGGTATGGTCATACCATCGCCAATACATACCCCGGTTATCCCGGATCCGGTAGCCTTTATACATGGGTAACTCCTACTGAAAAGATAAAACTGCCTTGGATGTAATGAACCGCTACCGGAATCTCTTCCTCAAAAGCCAGCGTAACCGGAATCACCCGTAGGTCTTCATAGGTCAGCATGGCGTCAAGAGTATCCGCGCCTTGCGGCTTGACCTGTCGTGTGATCTTACTGAGCATCTTATCAACCCCGGCCTTGGTGAATAGCTTGGCTTCAATAGGGTCTTTGGTGAAGCTATTGAAGTTCACCAGATAGCCCTTGCCGGTCTTTATCAGATACTTTAGCATACAATACCCATCTTTCTCGCCCGGTGGCGGCACACGATCTGAAAACGCAGGAATAGAACATCCGCAGGGCCAAAAATCGGAACGATAATCTTATCAAACCCCGGACACGGCTTAAGCGGATAGTC
>Ga0265297_10008934_pt1 | contig 13182 bp, 12 predicted proteins | sample Munlanlwell13791_FD_192502 | JGI IMG/M metagenome (GOLD analysis project Ga0265297, IMG submission 192502) | Leachate microbial communities from a municipal landfill in Southern Ontario, Canada - Leachate well 137-91 | ecosystem: Engineered > Solid waste > Landfill > Unclassified | place...
GGTTGAAAGCTCCCAGTTTGACTTCCACCCCGAATACTTGATCGGCTCATTATCAGTATGCCCTTCTACGCCTATATTCCTGTCCGCCACGCTGCCTTTCAGGACGTCCGCCACCTTGTCTAACGCGGCGTACGCGTCTCCCTTTATCTCCGCCTTCCCTGAATCAAAAAGTATCTCCGTTAAAAACACTATCGCCAGGCCCTTTTCAGCCATCTCCAGCCGCACTGTCCTCTCGTCTATCTCTTTCTTTAACTGCTCTTCCAGCTGTCTCTTGGCGTCCTCAAGCTCGTTTAATTCCTCATCCTTCTGCTCCTGGAGCTTTGCCAGCTTAGCGTTCAATTCATCTATCTCCCCGCCCAGCGACTCTATCTTCTCGATATCGCTTCTGTGCCTTGTCTGCAATGTTATTGAACATCCGGACGCTATAAACGAAAACAAGACGACCGCTAAAACACAATAAATCCTCTTATCCCTCAATAACATAAAAATCCTCCTGTTTTCTTTTAATAATAATACAACCCATATGGTAAGTCAAGCCTTTTTGGCCCCTCTAAGTTGACAAAAGGAGTATTACTCGTGTGTCAACTTAGGCCGATCGTTTTATTTAAAAAACGTGTTGCTTATTATAAACGACGCGAATACGATCGAGACCATCGACATCAGTTTTATCAATATGTTAAGCGACGGGCCCGAGGTGTCCTTGAAAGGATCCCCCACCGTGTCCCCCACGACACTTGCCTTGTGAGCCGGGGAACCCTTGCCGCCATGATGGCCTTCCTCTATATATTTCTTGGCGTTATCCCATGCCCCGCCTGAATTCGCCATCATGACCGCGAGCACGAAACCCGAAACCGTAGCCCCCATCAGGAGACCCCCGACAGCGTTTATGCCTATTAGAAGCCCTACGGCTATCGGCGCCATGATCGCCAAAAGAGAAGGCAATATCATTTCTTTCTGGGCGGCGGCTGTCGCGATACTGACACACCTGGCGTAATCAGGCTTGGCGGCGCCTTCCATTAAACCTTTTATCTCCTTGAACTGCCTCCGTACCTCCACTACAATCTTGCCGGCCGCCCTTCCCACCGCCCTCATGGTCATGGAACAAAAAAGGAACGGCATCATGCCGCCTACGAACAACCCTACCAGCACGCTGGGATTCATCAGGCTGAAATCCATCTCCTTGCCGAACAAAAACACCTGGTCCCTGTAAGCCGCGATCAAGGCCAGGGCGGTAAGCGCGGCTGAACCTATCGCGAACCCCTTGCCTGTGGCCGCCGTGGTATTCCCGAGCGCGTCAAGGGCATCTGTCCTTTTTCTTACTTCCGGAGGCAGATGAGACATCTCCGCGTTCCCGCCCGCGTTATCAGCGACAGGACCGTAAGCGTCCGTGGCCAGGGGAATGCCTAAAGTCGAAAGCATGCCGACAGCTGAAATCCCTATGCCGTAAAGACCCGCGTTAAAATTAGAGGCCCCTCCTGAAAGAAAGAAACTCGATAATATGGCCATGCAAACCACCAAAACCGGGACCGCGGTGGACATCATGCCGACCGCGAGTCCGCCTATAATGACAGTCGCGGGCCCCGTGAGGCTCGCGTCAGCTATTGTCTTTGTGGGGCTAAAACCGCTGGATGTGTAATATTCCGTTGAAAGACCTATTAAAACGCCGGCGATAAGCCCTGATATTACCGACCAATATACGCCCATATGCTGAACGCCAAGCGTGTATCTTACTAAAAAATACGAGGCCACCGCCACAATAAAAGAACTCGCGAAAACACCTTTCCTGAGCGCGGCCAAAAGCACTCCCTGGCTCGCCTCTTCCCTGCTTTTTACAAAAAATGTCCCTATTATAGACGCCAAGACCCCGACCGCGGCCATGACCATCGGCACCGTAACCCCGGCCAAACCCAGGCCCGCGGCTACGCCTAACGCTGAAGTGGCCACGATAGAACCCACATACGATTCGTAAAGATCGGCTCCCATGCCGGCGACATCCCCGACATTGTCTCCCACGTTATCCGCGATTACGGCCGGATTGCGCGGATCATCCTCGGGTATGCCCGCCTCTACCTTTCCCACCAGATCAGCGCCCACATCAGCCGCCTTCGTGAAAATACCGCCCCCGACGCGCGCGAATAAGGCCTGAGAGCTCGCGCCCATGCCGAAACAGAGCATCGTGGAAGTGATGGCGCCTATCCTGTCAACTCCCGCCGGCAGGGGATGGGCCGCGTAATACCAATCAAGAAAATAATACCATATGCTTAAATCCAAAAGCCCCAGGCCCACGACAGTCAGCCCCATGACAGCGCCGCTTGAAAAGGCCACCCTTAATCCGGAATTCAGGCTCTTCATCGCGGCGGCCGCCGTGCGGTTCGACGACCGCGTGGCTATGCTCATGCCTATAAAACCCGAAAGTCCCGAGAAGAATCCGCCTGTCAAAAACGCGAAAGGGACGAAGATGGGCAAGTATTTTAAAAAAGCCAGCGCCAAAAGAATAAAAAACACAACGAAAAAAAACAGAGACACGCCTATGTACTGTCTCTTGAGATACGCGCCCGCGCCGATCCTGACAGCGGCCGCTATCTCTTTCATCTTGTCAGTGCCCTCGTCTTTTTTTAGAATCGATACAGCCAGATAAAAAGCGAAACCCAAAGCCAATATAGAACCCACGGGTGCTAAAAATAACATCTTTACTGCTCTCCTTTCGCGTTACACATTAACCCTGAACGCCTGCTCTCTTTTTGAACCAACAGACACCATGCCTATCCTGACACCTAAAAGTTTCGACAGACGGCTGAGATATTTCTTCGCGTTGCTGGGCAGGTCCTTGTATTTCGTGACCGAGGTCGTGTCTTTCATCCAGCCGCCGTGCGTCTCGTAAACCGGCTCACAATTCTCAAGGACATCTATGCTTGAGGGAAAATCCTTATAAAGCCCGCCTTTATATTTATAACCGACGCAGATCTTTATCTCTTTCATGCTGTCCAGCACGTCTAATTTAGTCACCACTATCTCGTCAAGGCCGTTCACGACCGCGGAATGCCTGACTATGATCGCGTCGAACCACCCGCACCTGCGGGGCCTTCCTGTGGTGGCCCCGAATTCCTTGCCTTTCGTCCTTATCTTCTCCATCAGGCCTTTTTTAAACTCCGTAGGAAAAGGCCCTTCCCCGACGCGCGTGGTGTACGCCTTCACGACGCCCACGACCTTATCTATCCTCGTGGGGCCCACGCCCGCGCCGGTGCAGGCGCCGCCGGCCGTGGCGTTGGAAGAAGTCACGTAAGGATATGTGCCATGGTCAATGTCCAGGAGGGTCCCCTGGGCGCCTTCAAACAGCACGTTTTTATTTTTTGAAATCGCCTTATTGATTATCACGGACGCGTTGACGAGATATTTGCTTATTTTTTCGCCGTAGCCTGAATATTCCCTGTATATCTCCTCGGCGTCAAATTCTCCCGAATCCTTGAGGTTCGCGAGAAGCTTCTTTTTCAGCAAAACCTTGTCAACCAGATCTGACATGCGTATACCGCACCGCGCCATCTTATCTATGTAACAAGGGCCTATGCCCCTGCCTGTGGTGCCTATCTGGGCCCCGCGCCTTTTATCTATCACCTTATGATAAGGAAAGATAACATGGGCGCATTCGCTTATAAGCAGGTTGCCGTCCACGTCCACGCCCTTGTCCTTCAACATCCTGATCTCGCTCAAAAGCGCCTCAGGGTCAATGACCACGCCATTGCCTATTATGCATGTTTTATTCTCGCGCAGGATGCCGGAAGGGATAAGGTGCAGGATAAATTCTTTATCTCCTATGACCACTGTATGGCCGGCGTTATTCCCTCCCTGATACCTTACTATTATATCCGCGTCGCGGCTGAGGATATCTATGATCTTGCCTTTGCCCTCGTCTCCCCATTGCGCGCCGACTACGATCGTACAAGACATGAGCGTCTCCTTATGGTGTCATCGTGAATATCTTCTTGGCTATATCAGGGTGCTTCGCTATAAAAATCAGTTCGTCATGAGTAAGCGGCTTTTGGGTATGCACGTTGGCGTACCTGACAAGCTCCAGTATCTGGGTGGCTTCCTTATCGTCTCTGAATTTCACCTCAAGCTTATCATACACGTTCCGGAAACCTTTTATGCCCGAATATTCCCCGGCCACGATCTGGCGGCCCGTCTCTATGAGCTCGGGTTCCCCGCGGCCCAATTCCTCGTAATCATACAGTTCGTAATTACGCCTGTCCTTCAATGCCCCGTCCGCGTGTATGCCTGATTCGTGCGCGAACGCGTTCGCGCCTACGCCTGGCTGATTCAAGGGTATGGGCACGCTGAAGGCGTAAGAGGCGTATTTGGCGATCTTCCACGCGTGATTCAGCTTTATTCTTTCGTCAATCTGGTATTTACCGCCAAAACCGCTGGAATATTTTATCGCGAGTATCACTGAAACCAGGTCCGCGTTACCGGCCCTCTCTCCCATGCCGTTGACCGTGGTATTTATGTACGCGTCGACTCCCGCGTCAATGGCCGCTTTCGCGCCCGCGACGGAACAGGCCACCACCATGCCCAGATCGTTATGGCAATGGAGCTCTATCGGCAGTTTTACCTCGCTGGCCAATATCTTTATCCTCTTGTAAATCGTGAAAGGATCGTCATAACCCAGCGTATCGCAGTAACGGATCCTGTCGGCGCCGTGGTCCTTCGCGGCCTTGGCGAATTTTATCAGATAAGGAAGGTCTGTCCTGGAGGCGTCCTCTGCGTTCACGCCGACTATCTTCAGCTTTTTCTTCCTGGCGAGATCGACCGCGTCTGTCATCAGCCGCAGGATATCGTCCCTTGTCTTGTTGCCCAGGAATTTTCCGCGCGTCATCTGCTCGGAAGTGGAGATGGAAAGATTCACGTTTTCCACGTCTGTCATCTCCACCGCCTTCTGCACGTCGTCTTTTATGGCCCTCAGCCAGCCGCTCAGGATTATCGGCTTCAGCGCCCCTGATTTCACCAGCTCCATGTTGGCGTTCAGGTAGTTCGTCTCGTGCCGCGTCACGGGAAAACCGAACTCGCTCCCGAAGACCCCCATCTCGTTCAGGAAAATATTTATCATTGTCTTCTGCAGTTTCGCCAGCCCAAGCTTCGCGGTCTGAACGCCGTCACGATTGGTCACGTCAATAATGTAAATCTTGTTCTTTTTCATGAAAATCTCCTTTATTACAACTTGATCAGCGCGGCGTCTATTATATTCTTCGCCTCGCGTATATCCCTCAGCGCCTTTTCAGGCACGTCGCTGTCAATATTCAGCACTGACAGCGTCTTGCCGAAAGGCTTGTCCCTGCCGAACGTCATGGCCCCGATATTTATATTATTCTTACCCAGGATAGTCCCTATCTGGCCGATAAACCCGGGCGCGTCCACGTTATGTATGACCAGCATGAAACCTTCCGGTATGGCGTCCACGTGGAATTCGTCTATCTTCACTATCCTGGCGTCCTTCTTCGTAAACATGGACCCCGTGACAGAGATTGTCTTGCTTTCCGTCTTGAGCTCCACGGTTATAAGGTTCGCGTATTCCTCGAGCGTCATGGTCTTTGATTCGTTGATCTTTATGCCTCTTTCCTTCGCCACTATGAGAGAGTTCACGTAATTAACCGTATCCTGCAGTACAGGCGTGAGGATGCCCTTTACTATGGCCACCGTGATCGGCGAATAATTGTATTTCGCTATGTCGCCGGAATACTTTATGTCGATATCCAGCGTCCTGCCGCCGGCCAGCTGTCCGGCCAGGGAGCCTATCTTCTCCCCCAGGATTATGTACGGCTGGAGTATCTTGTAAAGCTCCAGGTCGACGCACGGGACATTCACCGCGTTGCGTATCCCGCACCCTAAAAGCGCGTCCCTGGCGCTCTCGGCTATCTCGACTGAAACGTTTATCTGCGCCTCCTCTGTCGAGGCCCCAAGATGGGGCGTCAACACGACTTTTTCGCATTTAAAAAGGGGGTGATCTTTGACAGGCGGCTCTTTTTCGTAAACGTCGAACGCGGCGCCGGCGATCTTGCCGCTGTTGATGCCTTCCAGGACGGCGTTTTCGTCTATTATGCCGCCTCTCGCGCAATTTATAAGCCGCACGCCGTGCTTCATGCCCTCTATCGCCTTTTTATCAATGACATGCCTTGTCTCATCCGTCAAAGGCGCGTGCACCGTAATATAATCCGACCTTTTGAATATATCTTTTACCTCGACAGACTCTATGCCGAGCTCCTTCGCCTTTTCTGATGATAGGAATGGATCATAAGCGATGACCTTCATGCCAAAGGCGAGGGCCCTTTTGGCCACTTCACTGCCTATCCTGCCGAGGCCCACGATCCCGAGGATCTTGCCGTACACCTCGGTGCCCATGAATTTTTTTCTTTCCCACTCGCCTCTCTTGACCGACACGTCAGCCTGAGGTATGTTCCTGGAAAGCGCCAATAACAAAGATACCGCGTGCTCGGCGGTGGACATCGTGTTCCCTCCGGGCGTGTTCATCACTATGATGCCGCGCTTGGAGGCGGCCGCGAGATCCACGTTATCGAGCCCGACCCCGGCCCTGCCTATTACCTTGAGCTTGTCAGCCGACTCTATTATATCTTTCGTGACCTTTGTCTCGCTCCTCACCAGGAGCGCGTCATAATCCCCGATGATCTTTTTCAGCTCTTCGGGCGGAAGCTTGTGCTTCACGTCAACCTGAAATTCCTTTACCTTCTTGAGCATGTCCACGCCTTCCTGCGCCAATGGATCGCTCACTAATATTTTAAACATAACCCGCTCCTTTATTATACCGCCGTCTCTCAACCAAGTGTTTCTTCTATTGCCTTGACCCCGGCCCCTTTATTAAATTTATAACCCATCTCCGCCAACACTGTCTCCAGGGTCGCCACGCAGACAATCACATCCGACGCCGTGATATATCCCATGGTGGCTATCCTGAACATCTTGCCCTTCATCTCGTCCTGGCCGCCTGCTATGCCTACACCGTATTTATCCCTCATGGTCTTCACGAGTTTTTCGCCGTCAACTCCGGCAGGCACCCTTACCGCCGTTACCCCGTCCGAATAAGCGTCAGGCGCGAATAATTCCAGGCCAAGGGCCTTTACCGCGTTACGCACGGAAAGGGCCAGTTTTTTATGACGCTCGAAGATCACCTCGAGCCCCTCTTCCTTTATTATCTTCAGCGCCTCCCTGAGGGCAATCATCAGGTTCACGGCCGGCGTGAAAGGCGTGTCTGTTTTCGCTATCGCCTTTCTGTAGCTCTTGAAATCATAATAATATTTTGGTAACGTTGATTTTTCGACCAGCCCCCACGCCTTTGGGCTGACGCTCACGAACGCCAATCCAGGAGGTATCATGAGGCCTTTCTGCGAACCCGCCACCACAACGTCCACTCCCCATTCGTCTGTCTTCAGGGGGATCGCCGCCAGACCGCTCACGGCGTCCACCACCAATACGGCCTCGTAATTCCTAAGGATGCCCGCGACCGTCTTTATGTCCGTGGCGACGCCTGTTGACGTCTCGCACAGAGTGGCATACACCGCCTTTATCTTCTTGTCTTTTTTCAGGGCCTCGTCCACCTTTTTGGGATCCAGGGCCTTTCCCCACGCCACGTCTATGGACACGAATTCTATGCCGTACGCCTTGCAGATATCTCCCCATCTCTCCCCAAATTTTCCGCCTCTCACTACCAGGGCCTTATCCCCGGGGGAAAGAAGGTTCACTACGGAGGCCTCCATCGCGCCGGTGCCGCTCGAGGCGAATATCAATACCTCGTTCTTTGTCTCATATATGTATTTCAAATCCTCTTCCACATCCTGGATTATCTTCTGGAATTCAGGCGTCCTGTGATGAATGATAGGCCTGGCCATCGTCTCCAAAACCCTCGGGGGTATGGGAGTCGGACCCGGCGTCAATAAATAGTTCTTTAACATTTTAATCTCCTATTTTTTCTTTTTTCCTACTATTACCTCGTCTATGACCCCGTAATTTTTCGCTTCTTCGGCTGACATGAAATAATCCCTGTCAGTGTCTTTCTGGATCTTGTCCATGGGCTGGCCCGTGTGTCTGGCCAGTATCTCGTTGATCTTATCCCTCATCTTTAAAATTTCCTTTGCCTGGATGTTTATGTCCGACGCCTGGCCTTGCACCCCTCCCCATGGCTGGTGGATCATCACCCGCGCGTTAGGAAGCGCAAGGCGCTTACCTTTCGTGCCGGCGGCCAATAACACCGCGCCCATGCTCGTCGCCTGCCCCACGCAATAGGTGCAGACGTCCGGCTTTAAAAACTGCATCGTGTCGTATATCGCGAGGCCGGCCGTAACAACCCCGCCCGGACTGTTGATATATATGTTTATATCCCTGTCAGGGTTTTCCATCTGCAAAAAAAGCATCTGCGCGATTATGACATTCGCGATCACGTCGTCTATCGCTGAACCGATGAAGATTATCCTGTCTTTTAACAGGCGGGAATAGATGTCATACGCCCTCTCGCCTCTGTCTGACTGCTCGATCACCATGGGTATTAACATATTTGCCTCCCAAATTTTGCGAAGCAAAATTTGATCCCGAAGCCGCCTTATTCCAAAACTTACGCGGCGAGGGGCTCTATCTTTGCTTCGCTCAACAAAAATTCCATCACCTTTTTATTCCTGATGTTGACCGCTATCTCGTCCAGGCCGCCATGCTTCTCGAGGTGGCCTTTTATTTCCTCTTTTGTCTTCCTGTATTGGGCCGCGAGGCCTTCCACATACTTATCCAGCTCTTCCTCTTTCACGTATATCTTCTCACTGACACCGATCTTGTCCAATATAAAAAACGCCTTCACCTGTCTCGCAGCCTGTTTCGCGGCGTTCTCCTCCAGTTCCTTCCTGTCTTTATCGCTCATCTCGAATTTCTTGTCAGGGTCCTGCTTTTTCCGCAGGGCCTCCATGTACGCGAGCCGCGCGCCGGCGTCCTTCAATAATCTCTCCTTCTCTGAATTCACCAGCGTCTCAGGGACCTCGAAGTCCATGTCACCCACCAGCTTGTCGATGACCTGCATCTCAAGATCCGCGTCGCTGTCCGCCTTCTGCCTCGCCTCCATGTCCTTGGCGACCGCCGCCTTCAATTTCTCAAGGTCCTCAAAACCCAGATCCTTGGCGAACTCATTGTCTAACAGCGGCAGGACCTTCTCTTTTTCCTGGCTGTCTTTCTTGGGCACGTACTGCGCGTGCATCTCCCTCAGGTACTCCAGGTTTTTGTCAATATCCTCTTTTTTGACGTCCGCCGCTTTCCTTTTTAATTTCAGGCCCTTATAATTTTTCAGATGTATCTCGGGCCTCGTCTCTATGCTCGCCTTGTAAGAAAAGCCTTCCTTGTCGAGCTTGACGTCCGATATATCCGGATAACCTATGGGATCCAGCTTATGCTCTTCCAGTATCCTGCCGTAGGTCTCCGGTATGAGTTTCTTTATGACCTCTTCCCTCGCTGTCTTGGAATAATGCAGCTCCAGGAGATCGCGCGGCGCTCTTCCGACCCTGAAACCGGGCACGCTCGCCACCTTCTGTATGCTGTCGTAGGCCTTGTCAAATTCCTCCCTGACCTTTTCAGCCGGGAGGCTCACCTCAAAGACATGTTTGCAATTTTTTAATTTTTTGACGTTGGACTTCATGGTCACATCCTGAATTTCTCGCCCAGATATATCTCGCGCGCCTTCGGGTCGTTCACGAGGATCTCTTTTGTCCCCTCTATCAGTATCTTGCCCCCTGCCATTATATACGAATGGTTCGTTATTTCAAGAGTTTCTCTCACATTGTGGTCCGTCAGGAGCACGCCCAGGCCCTTGCGCTTCAACTCCCCTATTATCTCCTGCGCGTCAGCCACCGCGATCGGATCTATGCCGCTGAACGGCTCATCCAGTAGGATGAACAGCGGGTTCGTCACCAGCGCCCTGGTTATCTCAAGCCGCCTCTTCTCCCCGCCAGAAAGCATATACGCCTTTTTTCTGGATAAATGCCCTATCCTTAACTCGTCAAGCAGGTCCTTCAGGCGTTTCTTGCGCACAGACCGGGGAAGATGCAGGGTCTCCAGAATGGCCATTATATTTTCTTCCACGGTAAGCTTGCTGAATATGGACGGTTCCTGAGAAAGATACCCAATCCCGCTGCGCGCCCTGCGGTACATCGCGTCCCGCGTTATGTCCTCCCCGTCAAAGATTATGCTCCCGGAATCAGGCTTCAATATGCCGACTATCATGTAAAAAGTGGTTGTCTTGCCCGCTCCGTTAGGGCCCAAAAGCCCCACGACCTCGCCCCTCTTGACCTTTATGGAAACGCCGTCAACGGCCCTCTTCCCGTCATAGGACTTGACCAGATCGTTTATCTCAAGGAGGTGTTCGTTGTTATTGGTTGTCATTTTTAATGATTAGTTTCGGCCTGTCGGGCAGGATCACCCTGCCCTGTTCCACCAGGTAAATCGCCTTTTCGCTGTATGTTATGTTTTCGCCGTTTATTATCCTGACGTTCCCCTTCGCTATGACCCACCTGACGCGCCTTGAGTCCGGGCTGAAATACACATCCATGCGGTCCGCCAGGATGCTCCCTTTTTTATCCTCGACCTTTACCGCGTTATAAAACGTGGCACGGTTTTTCTTGTAATTCAGTTCCAGCGGCCCCTTGCACGTGATCGTTGTCCTCGACGCGCCGTCCGAGCCGCCTATCCCGTCCATGCCGGGGGAAGAGATGCTGACATTTATATCTTCTTTCAGCTCGGCCGTCTTTTCCTCCAGATTACAGACGGCGCCCTTGCCGGAGACGTCCAGATCCGCTCTTTTTATATTGACGTTCGCGTCGGTAACGGCGTTTCTGGTCTCGGCATTCCAGTCCAGATAATCCGTGCTGAGCGTGGTGCCGTCGGTAGCCGCCGCCACCACGTTATTCTCAAGATGGACCACGCTGTCCTCTTTGTTGAAACTGCCTTCCCTCGCCTTTAGTTTAAGGGCCTGCGCGGTCCCAAAAGAAAGCAGGGATATCTCTTCTATGTTCACCTTGGCGTCCTCAACCTGCGCGGTCCTGCCGCTGAGCTTCCACTTCTCGGCGCCCTTGTCCTGGTATTGGACAAAAGAAAAATTCTGCACCTCCTGCTGGGCCTCTTTGTCTTCGGCCGCGAAACAGGCGCGCCACGCCGCGGAAATAAATAAAATAATTATAAAAAAATACGCTTTTTTCATTCTATTGCGGCTCTTTCGTCTTCCACCTGTCATGAAACCATACCCAATGAGAGGGAAATTTCCTGACATGATTCTCTATTATCCTCGTGTATGACCGGACATTCTCCAAGATATCCTTGTCTCTGTCCGGGCCGCCGCCGGCCAATCTAAGCGGGCCCTCGACTAAAATCTCGTGGCCAAATCCCCTGCGCACCATAAAAAAACACACAATAGGACTGCCGGTTAAATAATTCAGGACGGCCGGGCCGCTAGGGGTGTACGCCTTCTTGTTAAAAAAATCCACGAACACGCCTTTGACGCTGTCCATGTCCTGATCCGGCATGATGCCCAGGCATCCGCCTTTCCTTAGAAGATCGATCGCTTCCTTCGCGGAAGAATCCCTGTAAATGACTTTTACGTTGTTCCTCTTCCGTATCCCGGACAGGAACCTCTCAAGGCCTTCCATCCTGACCCGCCTGGCGATCACATTGACAGGCAGGCCTTTCATCGCCAGGTAATGGGCCAAAAGCTCCCAATTCCCGAAATGCGCCGAGACCGCTATCAGGCCCTTTCCGCCGGAAATCATATCGCGGATACGCCCTATGCCGTCCCCGCACGCGATATACCTGTCTATATTCCTGACATTAAACTTTGACAGGCATATCACCTCTACCAGGTTCTTCCCTAAATTTTCAAAGACCTTCAGCGCTATGGACTTTTTCTCCTCCGGGGTCTTCGCGTCCCCGAAGGCGATGTTTAAATTATTCAACGCCTTTACGCGTTCTCTCTTTAAAACATGAAAACACAGGCGTCCGCCGAGACAACCCAGCCTCAAGGCGGCGTTCAGTGGCAATATAAAGATACAAAAAGCGAATACCCTGAAGAGCGCGAAAAGCACGGCCCTCCTGGGCCTGATCCTTGCCATAACCGCAGTATATTATCACAGGAGAGATATTAAGTCAATATTTACCGGATTGAGGAGGTCCTGATCCTGTTATTTAAGCAGGTCCTTTACCTTCGCGACCACATTGTCCAGCTCAAATGGTTTTTCGATATAACCGCTGATCTTCTGGAACGCGAATAAATCCCTGACCTTTTCCTCCTCCTTGCCGCTTAACATCAAGACAGGGATGTTCCTTGTCTTTGGCAGGCGCCTTATTTCCTTCAGGCACGAATAACCGTCCATCCTGGGCATCATGATATCCATGATGATGAGATCGGGCGATTCCGCCTCGGCGGTCTTCACCCCCACGTCACCGTCGCCCGCGGTCACCACATCATAGCTTTCCTGTTGCAGGCGTATCTTAAGCAATTTCTGCATGTCTTCTTCGTCGTCAATCACCAGTATCTTCTTCTGGTCTCCCATGTCCGCCCTCCTCTATGTTTTAGCCAATAGTCCGCGTATCTTTTCCAGCAGTTCCTGCGGTTCAAAAGGCTTCGCCACGTAGGCGTCGGCCTTTATCTCCCCGCCGTCTTCCCCGTTTTCCTCATGCGCGCGCGCGGTAAAGATGATTATGGGTATGTCCTTGTAATTCTCATCCGACTTGAGCGCCCGGCATACCTTGTAACCGTCCAGCTTGGGCAGCATCAGATCCAGTATTATCAGATCCGGCCTTTCCGAACGGGCCCTCTCAAGCGCGTCCTGCCCGTCAAAGGCCGACAAGACGGAATAATTATTCGCCTCCAGCCTGAACTTGAGGATGTTCACTATGTCTTCTTCGTCGTCGACTATCAATATCCTCTTCTTATCCGTTGTCATTTTTCTCGCCCAAAAGAACCCGTATCTTCTGCAGTAATTCCTTCGTCTCGAACGGCTTCTCCAGGAAAAAGGCCACTTTTTCAAGCGCGAAGAGGTCCCCCACCTTTTTCTTCTCTTTCGCCGTCAGGACTATGACGGGGATGGCGCCGTACGACTCCTCTTTTCTCATCTCCCTCAGGGCGCTGTAGCCGTCCATCCTGGGCAACATGATGTC
>Ga0265297_10008935_pt1 | contig 13181 bp, 15 predicted proteins | sample Munlanlwell13791_FD_192502 | JGI IMG/M metagenome (GOLD analysis project Ga0265297, IMG submission 192502) | Leachate microbial communities from a municipal landfill in Southern Ontario, Canada - Leachate well 137-91 | ecosystem: Engineered > Solid waste > Landfill > Unclassified | place...
ATTGGTGCCCGACCCATGTTATCCGCCTTACCGCTCGGGGACGATATTTGCCGGAGGCGAGGTCATATACATGCCGCTTCTCGAAAAGAATAAGTTCCTTCCCGACCTGAAGTCGATAAACCATCATCTTCTGCATAAGGCAAAGATGATATTCATAAACTATCCGAATAATCCTACCTCCGCCGTATGCGATAAGAAGTTCCTGAAGGATGTCGTCGATTTTGCCAGGAAGCATAATCTGCTGGTATGCAGCGATACGGCCTACTCTGAGATAACATTCGACGGATACAAAGCGCCGAGCATATTCGAAGTGGACGGCGCCAGGGATGTGGCTGTGGAGTTCCATTCGCTTTCAAAGACATTCAACATGACGGGCTGGAGGATAGGATTTGCCTGCGGCAACGCCTCTATAATAGAAGGCCTGGCAAAGGTGAAGAGTAACATCGATTCGGGAATATTTTCGGCCATACAGAGGGCGGGCGTCGCGGCATTGAAAAATTACGATAAGCATATCAAATCCGTAATAAAGATATATCAGGAGAGGCGCGATATTCTTGTCGACGGCCTTAACTCTTTGGGGTTACATGTGGAGAAGCCGAAGGCTACTTTCTATCTATGGGTAAGGGTGCCGCCGCGTTATACGTCAGCGACGTATGCCCGGATGCTGCTTGAAAAATGCGATATAGTGGTTACTCCGGGCAATGGGTTCGGACAGTACGGCGAAGGATACGTACGCATGGTGGTTACGGTCGATAAGAAGAAAATCAAAGAAGCGGTAGATAGGATTAAGAAACGATTAGTTTAGCGTTCAGTGGTTAGCGTATATAAAGAAGAATACGCTATACACAATACGCTATACACTATACGCGAAAATATGGCGACTTGTTACATAGGCGTTGGTTCGAATATAGGTGACAGGCGGAAATTTATCGACAGCTCTATCGAAGAGCTTAGAAAAGTCCGGGGAGTCAGTGTAAGACGCGTCTCCTCGATATATGAAACTCTTCCTGTGAGCGATATACCACAGGGGAAATATTTGAACGGCGTGATTGAAATAGAGACGAGCATTGGTCCGAGATCCCTTTTGAAAGAGCTGAATAGAATAGAAGCGGCCTTCGACCGCATAAGGACTATTAAGAATGCGGCCAGGACGATTGACCTGGATATTTTGTATTATGGCGATGAGAACATTGAGGATAAAGACCTGATTATTCCGCATCCGCGGATTCGGGAAAGAGAATTTGTGCTAAAGGGTCTAAGGGAGCTGGGAAAGGGATGAAGACTATCGAAAACATCTCAAGGATGTCGACGTTCGCGAAGATGATGAAGAAGGAGGGCAAGTCCATAGGCCTTGTCCCCACAATGGGCTATCTTCACGATGGGCATTTGAGCCTTGTTAAGGCGGCAAAGAAGCATACGGATGTTGTGGTTATGAGCATATTTGTTAATCCCATCCAGTTCGGCCCCAAAGAGGATTTCGAGGAATATCCAAGAGACCTGAAACATGATGAAGAGATGGCGCGTGAGGCAGGCGTAGATGTTATATTTCATCCTTCACTTAAAGATATCTATCCGGAAGGTTATGCCACCTATGTTACTGTGGAAAAGTTGACGAGTAATCTTTGCGGTGAATCGCGTCCGGGGCATTTCAGGGGCGTTGCCACGGTGGTGACAAAATTATTCAATATAGTAAAACCGGAAGTCGCCTATTTCGGACAGAAAGATATGCAGCAGGCCATGATGATAAAGAAGATGGCGTTAGATCTCAATATGGATATAGAGATAAAGATAATGCCTATAGTCAGGGAGAAGGATGGCCTTGCTATGAGTTCAAGAAATACGTATTTGAGCGGATCTGAAAGAAGGGATGCCGCCGTTCTTTATCAATCCCTTCTTAAGGCAGAGACGCTTATAAAGAACGGTGAACGGGACGCCGGGAAAGTCATAAAGGCCATAGAGGATATGATAAAGGCCAAAGAGTCTGCCAGGATAGAATATGTGAAGCTGGTAGATGCCAGGGGGTTAAAAGATATAAAGACGATAACCGGCGAGATCGCGATAGCGGTCGCCGTATTTTTTTCAAACACGCGGCTTATTGACAACATAACGATTATGGTGAAATAGATGACTACGCTTTTACAGGATAAGGATGATATAAGATATAACGAAACGTTAAAAAAGAAGATCGCCAAATTAAAAAAGAAACGAAATGCGGTCATTATCACCCATAACTACCAGCGCGATGAAGTCCAGGAGATAGCGGATATAAGCGGCGATTCTCTTGCGTTGGCCCAGGCCGCGGTAAGGACGGACGCAGATGTGATAGTCTTCTGCGGCGTGCATTTTATGGCGGAGAGCGCCTTCATATTGAATCCGGGGAAGACCGTTCTATTGCCGGTAATGGAAGCTGGGTGTCCGCTTGCCGATATGGTGACGCCCCAGAAACTGCGTGCCGTCAAGAAACAGTATCCGGACGCCGCTATAGTCTGCTATGTGAATACCAGCGCGGAAGTTAAAGCTGAAAGCGATATAGCGTGTACTTCAAGCAATGCGGTCGAGGTCGTGAGATCGTTAAAAGAGAAGAGGGTGGTATTCGTGCCGGATAAGAACCTGGGCAGATATGTACAAAGCCAGGTCAAAGATAAAGAGATAATATTGTGGGAGGGTTTCTGCCCGACGCATATCAGGGTGCAGGAAGAAGACGTGATCAACACAAAAAAACTTCATCATGCCGCGGAATTCATAGCTCATCCGGAATGCAATCCGGAGGTTCTCGCGCTTGCCGATCACATATGTTCCACAGGCGGTATGTTCGCGTATGTGAAACAATCCAGCGCGAAAGAGTTTATAATAGGTACGGAAGCCGGCATGTTATATAAATTGCAGAAAGAGAATCCGGATAAGAAATTTTATCTGCCCACACAGAATCTGGTATGCGCTAATATGAAGCTGATAACTCTCGGATGGGTTGCGCACAGCCTGGAAAAGATGGTTTACGAGGTGAAGGTTTCGCCCGGCGTAAGAGAGAGGGCGTTGAAGACTCTGGAGAAGATGCTGCGCGTTACGGGCGAGAAGAAGAACGCGGCGATATCGGGTTCTTAATTTAGTTCATAGTTGATAGTTAATAGTTGAGAGTAAAAAAATAAGAGTTTAGAAGAATGGATAAAATAAAAGTAGGGATAATAGGATGCGGGACGATAGGATCGGAGATGGCCCGCGCCTGTCGAACGAGACTGAAGGACTTCATAGACCTTGCGGGAATATGCGACCTTGTTGAGGGGAAGGCCGGATTGTTGCAGAAATCCCTCAAAGATAATACGCCTATCCTGAAAGTCGATGATCTGATAAAGATGTCCGATCTCATAGTCGAAGCGGCGGGCGCGAAGATCTCAGCGGATATATTGAGGAGAGCGATAAGCGATAAAAAAGACGTTCTCATAATGAGTATCGGCGGGCTGCTCGGCAATGAGAGCTTGCTGGAAAATGCCCGGAACGCGGGGATCAGGGTCTATCTGCCCAGCGGAGCGTTATGCGGTATCGATGGATTAAAGTCGGCTTCGATAGGAAGAATAGATTCGGTAACGCTGACCACGCGAAAACCCCCAAAAGGATTAACAGGGGCTCCTTATATAGCTGAAAATAACATAGATCTCTCTTCGATAAAGAAGGAGACTGTCATATTTGAAGGAACTGCGGGCGACGCGGTTAAAGGGTTTCCGCAGAATGTGAATGTAGCGGCTATTCTCAGCCTGGCGGGGTTGGGCGCGGCCAATACGCGCGTCAGGATAGTTACGTCGCCCGACTATACGAAGAATATACACGAAGTCGAGATAAAGGGCGAATCTGGCAATATTACGACGAGGACTGAAAATCTCCCGTCAAAAGTTAATCCGAAAACGAGCCAGCTTGCCGTCTTCTCTGCCATAGCTACGCTTGAGGGAGTGGTGAAGAGCGTCAGGATGGGGACATAGAGAAGCTATAATATGAGGCAACTGACAAAGACAGGCTCTTATATTTCGAACAGGATAGGCAGGGCTATTGCGGATTATAATCTGATAGAGGACAAGGACAGGATACTCATAGCCGTCTCCGGAGGCAAGGACAGCCTGTCGCTATTAAGATTATTGAACGAAAGAAGAAAGTGGGCGCCTGTAAATTATAAACTCATAGCGGTGCATGTTGAGAGCGATTATAAAGGCGGCTGCGGCGCCTGCAAATCCGAGCTGAAGAAGATCTTTAAGAAAGAGGGCGTAGAGCATCACTTTGAAAAAATAAAGATACTCGATAAAAAACGCAAAGTGAACTGCTTCTGGTGTTCCTGGAACAGGAGAAAGGCCTTATTCACTCTGGCGGATAAGTTCCGTTGCAATAAGGTGGCTCTCGGGCATCATATGGACGATATATTGGAGACGCTTCTCTTGAATATATTTTATCACGGGGAGTTTGCCGCCATGAACCCGAGACAGGAACTATTCAAGGGTAAGATCGTGATCATAAGGCCGCTATGCTATGCGGAGGAGAAGCACCTGAAACGGTTTGCCATAGAATGCGGTTTCAAGGCCCAGGTCTCGACGTGCCCGAACGCGGAGACCTCAAAGAGGCGCGTGATGAAGAACTTCATAAAAAAACTGGAAGAGGATTGTTCCTACGTAAAGACCAATATATTCAAGAGTGTTTCGAGGGTAAAAGAAGAGTATATCAAGCTTTGATATAAATAAATGCGAAAGGAGGTGAATTTAATGGCACAGAAAGTTGCGAAGGTAGGGATAAAGAGAAAAAAAGGATATCTCTATTACGTCGACAAGAAGGGCAATGTCGTCGAGACGAAGATGGCGAGAGGCAAGTCTAAGGGCGGCGGCGGTAAGGTTATCGCTAAACCCGGCGTAAAGAAAGAGAAGGGCTGTCTCTATTTCATCGATAAGGCGGGCGATGTATCATGCGCGAAGATGTTAAGGGGCGGTAAGAAGAAAAAGAAGAGATAGTAAAGGTTGGTTCAGCATGGGAAAGTAGCCGACGTTTAAATGCCGGCTACTTTCCTTTTTTCGTATGCTTGTCTTCTTTAAGCTTATATGTTAAGATTTCAATATATATGATAAGAGATTCTATAGTCATAAAAGGCGCGAAAGAGCATAATCTCAAAAATATTGATCTTGAGATCCCCCGCGATAAACTTGTAGTTATAACAGGTCTTTCCGGTTCCGGAAAATCCTCTTTAGCATTCGATACCATATATGCCGAGGGACAGCGCCGTTATGTTGAGAGCCTGTCCAGTTATGCCCGTCAATTCCTGGAGCAACTCCAAAAACCCGATGTCGATTATATAGAAGGCCTGTCACCCGCCATAAGCATAGAGCAGAGGACCGCAGGGTCAAATCCGCGCTCCACGGTAGGCACACAGACTGAAATTTACGATTATTTAAGGCTACTATTCGCTTCTATCGGAAAGCCGCATTGCCCAAAATGTAAAAAACCTATAACGCGCCAGACATCGCAGGAGATAGTCAATCAGGTGATGCGTTTACCGCGGGATTCGAAGATAATAATTCTCGCTCCGGTAATAAGAGGAAGGAAGGGCGAGCATAAAGATATTCTCCAAAAAGCCAAGAAGGACGGATTTGTAAGGGTCAGGATCGACGGTACGATCTATGAACTCGAAAAGACCATAACGCCGGATAAGAACAGAGCGCATAGTATCGAGATTGTGGTCGACAGGCTTATTTTAAAAGGCGAAGATATGCGCAAACGCCTGACAGACTCCGTAGAGACCGCGCTGGAGATAGGCAAGGGGCTGGTCATCGTCGGTGCGGATAAAGACACTCTTTATAGCGAACTCTATGCGTGTATCGACTGCGGTATAAGCCTGGGCGAGATAGCCCCCAGAATATTTTCATTCAATTCGCCATATGGAGCGTGCCCTTTATGCGACGGGCTTGGAAACAAGATGGAGATAGATCCTGAGCTCGTTATATCGGACAAATCCAGACCCGTCATAAGCGCCGTCGACGCGTGGAGACGCGGCGGAAAAGGGCTCTATCTCTATTACAGGCGGCTTCTGAGGTCGATCGCCCGCGAATACGGATTTGACGTGGAGACGCCTTTTAAGGATCTTCCGAAAGACATCAAAAGACTGGTCCTTTATGGGGAAGACGAAAAAAAAGGAGGCGGCTTTGAAGGTGTTGTACCTAATCTGGAAAGGCGGTTCCGCGAAACCGAGAGCGAATTTATAAAGACCGAGATCAATAAGTACATGTCGGTACAGCCCTGTCCGGAATGCAACGGTATGAGGCTTAAGAGAGAGAGCCTGTCGGTTACTATATGCGGCAGAAACATTGCCGAGGTCTCAAGCCTGTCAATAAAGGCCATGAAGGAATTTTTGGCCGGGCTTAAACTGACCGCAACCGAGAATACGATCGCCCATCAGATATTGAAAGAGATCGGCGCGCGGTTGCAATTCATGATAAATGTAGGCCTCGACTATCTCACTCTGGATAGGAGAAGCTATACTCTTTCCGGAGGTGAAGCTCAGCGGATAAGGTTGGCCACGCAGATAGGTTCGGGCCTGGTCGGCGTGGTCTATATTCTCGATGAACCCAGTATAGGACTGCATCAGAAAGACAATTCAAAGCTTCTTGATACTCTGATAACTTTGCAGGACCTGGGTAATACCCTGATAGTGGTCGAGCACGATGAGGCCACTATAAGGAAAGCCGATCATATAGTAGATCTCGGACCCGGCGCCGGCGAAAACGGCGGGCGGGTGCTGGTGAGCGGGACGCTTAAGGATGTGCTCGAGAGCGGGGAGTCTCTTACGGGAAAATATTTGAGAGGGGAGCTCAGGATAAAGGTACCCGAGAAGAGAAAGCCCTACGCCAGACAGAAGAAGCTTAAGATAATAGGCGCACGGGAACATAACCTGAAAGATATAGATGTCGAGATACCTCTGGGTCTTTTTGTATGCGTTACAGGAGTGTCCGGTTCCGGCAAGAGCACTTTGGTGGACGAGATATTGTTCAAGACGCTGGCGAAGAGACTCTACAGGTCCAAAGAGAAACCGGGATCCCATAAAAAAATAGAGGGCATAGAATTTATCGATAAAGTGATAGTGATAGACCAGTCACCCATAGGAAGGACTCCGCGCTCGAATCCCGCTACGTATACGGGCGCATTCGCTCCCATAAGGGATATCTTCGCTAAATTACCCGACGCGAAGATCCGCGGCTATAAGCCGGGAAGATTCAGTTTTAATGTCAAGGGAGGCCGGTGCGAAGCCTGTATGGGAGACGGCATAAAAAAGATAGAGATGCATTTTCTGCCCGATATATATGTGCAGTGCGAGGTCTGCAAGGGCAAGAGGTTCAATGAACAGACGCTCGACGTGAAATATAAAGGGCGGTCGATAGCCGACGCGCTCGACATGTCAGTGGCCGACGCGCTTGCCCTGTTTACAAATATACCGTCCGTTAGAAATAGATTGAAGACGCTTAATGATGTGGGCCTGGGGTATATAAGATTGGGACAATCCGCTACTACTCTTTCGGGCGGTGAGGCGCAGAGAATAAAACTCGCGGCCGAACTTTCGAAGGTATCCACCGGCAGGACGTTCTACATACTGGATGAACCCACTACCGGGCTCCATTTTGCGGATATAGACAAACTGCTCGAGGTTCTTCATGCGCTCGTCAATCAGGGTAATACCGTTCTCGTCATAGAGCATAATCTCGATGTGGTGAAGACCGCCGATTATATAATCGATCTCGGTCCCGACGGCGGGGATGACGGCGGCGAGGTAGTGGCTACCGGGACTCCGGAGGAGATAGTTAAAAATAAAAAGTCATATACCGGACAATACCTGAAAGAAGTATTGAAATGATGGTTTATATGAGATCGTTTCGCTCGCCTGGAATCACGTTCTTTGTTTTGTTGTTTACAGCCTCTCTCTGTTTCGCGCAGAGCGGCGAAGAGGCGGAGTTCGCGTTTGCTAAAAAAGCTTTTAACGACGGATTCTACTCGCTCGCCCAGGAGAATCTCGAAGATTTTCTGCGAAATTTCCCCGCGACGGAACATCTCTACGAAGCTCATCTTCTTCTCGGGCGCTCTCTCTATTACCAGAACGATCTCAAGAGGGCATATAATGAGTTTGATATAGTGCTGGACGCGCCGAATGTGAGCGGATTTGAGGACAGCGCCGTCTACTGGACGGGCGATATATATTTTAAGGGAAAGGATTACGAGAAGGCCCTTGGATCATATCAGAAGATCCTCGACGACTATCCGGCTTCAAAATATTCCGGATACGCCATCTATTCAAAAGCATGGGCGTATTACAAGCTCGGATCACTGGAAGACGCGATCATCGCTTTCGGGGAAGTTGTATCGAAATACAATTTCGAAAAGATAGGAATGGAATCTCTTTTTAAGTCCTGCGAATGCGAATATCTTTTAGGCAGATACGCTGACGCGGGGAGGTCTCTCAGTAGTTTTATCGAGAAGTACCCTCTCTCGGATATGACGGCCGAAAGCTATTATCTCCTGGGAGACGCCGGATTTAAGCAGGGCGAATATAATGATTCGATAGGTTATTTCAACAGGGCCATGTCGATATCGCCCGGGTCCAGATGGTATGCGTTTGCTCTATACAGGACGGCGCAGGGTTACTTTATGATCGGTAATTACGATGAGAGCGCCAGAAGATTCGAGGAATGCGCGAAAAATTCGAAAAACGTTTTTTTGATAGGCAATTCGCTCCTCGGTATGGCCCGTAATCACGAAAAAAAAGGCATGATAGACGATGCTTTGAGGATTTGTGATGATATAACGGTGAAATTTCCAAAGAGCGATGTATCCGTAGAGGCGTATTACATAAAAGCGAAGATGTTGAATAATCGGAAGAAATATAAGGAAGCGGAAGAGGTCTGTCTTGCGGGCATCGACAAGTTTGCTTCGCACGCCGGATCGGGAAAATTATATTACGAACTGGGATGGGCTTATCTTAAAGAGGGTAACAACAGGGAAGCGTTAAATCAATTCGAAACGGCGGCGGAGAACCTCAAAAACGAGAAGTTGATTTCGAGCGCGTTATGCAAAGCAGGTGATATATATCTTGATGCAGGCGATCTCGATAGAGCCATGGAGAGGTATGATACGGTATTGAAGTTTTATGCGGATAGTCCGTGGGCCGATTACGCCCAATTTAGCGTTGGTAATATATTCCTGGCTGAAAAGAAATTTGACAGGGCGATCCTGTCGTTCCAGAGCGCGCTTACGCATTTTCCGGGATCCCTCCTAAAAGAGAAGATAAGATTTAAATTGGCTCTGGCATATCTTGGCAGGGAAGATTTCCTGCGCGCTGCGGAAGAGTTCGGAAAACTGCAAGGTACAGAAGCCAGGTTTTATCTCGCCAACTCTTTGTACAATATGAATAAGTATGAGGAAGCGCTGGATATATTCAAGGAGATCGTAAAGAGCTCTTCCGATAGATCGATAGTAGAAAGCGCGCAATATCAAATAGGATGGTGCTATTACAGGATGGATAAGGATATGGAAGCGGTGGATAATTTCGACGCTTTCCTTAAGAGGTATCCGGATTCCGGATTCAGCCGTGACGCGCTGGACCAATCCGCCGCCATATTGGCAAGAGCCGCCCGGAATTTTGAAAAATGGAAGATGCCCGAAGACGCGGCAAGATTGTACAAGAAGATGGAAGAGCTGAAACAGGAATGAAGTAAACGCGATACTCCGTACGCAATACGCGCGGCGAAAGCGGTTATAACGATGGAGGCTATATGTGGGATTTGATACAAAAAGGCGGGCCGGTCATGTATTTGATAATAATACTCTCGATCATATCGTTGGGTGTGATAATAGAGAGAATATATAATCTGAACCGGGCGAGGATAGATTCGCAAAAATTCATGGACGAAATCATAAGTTCCCTTAAGCGCAATAAGATAATCGAATCTATAGAGATGTGCAATAAGACGCCCGGGCCGATAGCTCATATAATTAAAGCGGGGATACTGAAGCATGACAGGTCGAAGTCTGAAATAAAAGAGGCGATAGACGAGGCCGCCCAGCTTGAAATACCGCGCATGGAGAAGCACCTGCCTATCCTGGCAACCATAGCGCATATCGCCCCTCTTTTGGGATTGCTTGGTACGGTGAGCGGTATGATAAAAGCGTTCCAGGTGATACAGGATAAGGCGGCTACAATGACGCCGGTGAATCCCGGGGACCTGGCCGCAGGCATATGGGAATCGCTTCTTGCCACACTCGCCGGATTGCTCGTAGCTATACCTACATATGTCGCGTATAATTATCTTGTAAATCAGGTGGATAGTCTTGCCTATGATATGGAGAGGAGCGCTACGGATCTGGTTAACCTGTTATCATCAAGAAGGGATACGTATGAAGTTTAAGAGGCGGCTTAAAATGGAAAAGGGTATGATCGACCTGACTCCGATGGTTAACATATTCTTTCTTCTCTTTATATTTTTTCTTTTTACGTCGAGTTTCATATTTCAGCCCGGCATAAAGGTGAGTCTGCCGAAAGCTGTGACGAGCGAAGTTATGCAGCTGGACAATGTAACTATCATCGTAACCAAAGATGACAAAATATACCTGGAAGACAGGCAGATCACCAGGGAAGAGCTGTTGCCGCGCTTAAAGATACTGGCAAGGGAAAAGATGGGATTATTGATAAAGGCCGATAGCCGCGCTCCGCTGGGCCGTATAGTGGAGATCTGGGATGCGTGCAGGAGAGAAGGCGTTTTGCAGATCAATATAGCGACAAATCAATGAAAATGGACCGCGTACTTTTATCAGCTTTAATTTTTTCGGTCGTATGGCATTTATTCTGGATGTCGGCACTGACCGTAGTGGCGGCGCCGAGGACTGCAAAGCCATTGAAATTCTCGAGCGTTTCATTCCTGGGGCCGATATTGGGGGAGAATATGTTGAGGGTGGGTTCCGCCGTTCATGAGCGTTCGGCCCTTGAGAGAAGATACCTTTCCGGGATAGAAAATTTATCCGTTCTTATAAAGGAGAAGGCCGGTCCGGATCTTTATACCGAAGCCGGTCTGGATGCCGGGACCGATATTTTCGAGTCGGATGAGACGCTGACAAGCCTTGCCATATCGGCCATTGACGGTAACAAGACGGAGCCGGGCAATCTCCAATAATTATTTGTATTTGCGGTATTGTATGGTAATATTATGATAAGGATAGATATAGCGACGCTGGTATTCTTCTATATTTTGTTCTCTGTCATAGCCATACTGGTCGTATGGGCTATACTAGGATATAGGAGAATGAGGGGCGTTTCCGGATCCGTAGATAATGCGGATTTTATCTGGAAGTGTTCCATATGTTTTCATGATTATATAGATAGTTTGCATGACGATATATCCATCTGTCCTCTTTGCGGCAGTTACAATAAGAGGGAGAGTTTAAAAAATTAGGGGGGAGGGTTTATATATGATTACCGAAATAGGAATTACGGCGGGAGATATTTGGCATTATCTCGATACTCACGGTAAGAGTTCTCTCAAAGAGATCGCCGCTTCTATAAATACCGATAAGGACAGGGTTCTGATGAGCATAGGGTGGCTGGCAAGGGAAGGTCATATTATAGTCGAGACCTCGGCGTCCGACTATCAGGTATATTTGAGGAGATAGTCTGTCGAAGGACGACGGGCTCAGGGCTTATCCCGGGAGAAGTTGGGGGATAGAAAGGCAGGCTCTTATGACCGAAAATAAAGTTACGCGCGATGAAGAACAGGTACCGATAGTTCCTCCGCTGAAGGTTCTTGAGTATAAGACCATAAATAAACGTTTCGGGTGGTGGTCTGCGGTAGTCCTGCTGGAAAGTTACGGCAGGAAACAGATCTGCTTTTATCTCTGGCAGAAGAAACCCGAAGGCGGATGGAAGAGGAAGCAGAAGTTCGCCATACATAATCAGCAGGACTGGGAGCTGATCCAGGAAGCAGTCAGCGGAGTGATAGAGACTCTTACATAGAAATAGAGCGTTGTATCCCGCCGGGGGAAGAGCGTCTAGATCCTTTTTTATTTCATGGCTAAAAATCATATATTGATCGTAGTTACATGCGCCTCAAAAAAAGAGGCCCGCGATATATCCGGCCGGCTTCTTGCGAAGCGGTTAGTCGCGTGCGCCAATATATTGCCAAAGATAGAATCAAAATTCTGGTGGAAGGGAAAGCTCGATAGCGCCGCCGAGTTTACGGTTATGATGAAGACGGTGACATCGAATTTTAAAAAGATAGAATCGGAAATAAAGCGTGTTCACAGTTACGAGATACCTGAGATAATAGCGGTGCCTATTGTTGCGGGAAGCGGGGATTATCTTGACTGGATAAGCAGGGCTATTGTATAGTGTTTCAGGCTATTTCAAATATTTCAAAAAAAGTGGGGATGTAGCTCAGTTGGAAGAGCACCTCGTTCGCAACGAGGGGGTCGCCAGTTCGACTCTGGTCATCTCCACCATTCTGCTTCGCCCTTCGGATAGAGATAGCCGGTAGGGGCGTCGCAGAAATTATGGCGAAGCAGATGTCCAAACGACGAATGATGCGAGGTTAACCTGCCTATATGGATAAAAGGCTCTTCGTGGTTATCCCTATTGTATTACTATCTTCTTTTGTACACGCCGCGGAAGTTAAGGAGGCGGATCTCGCCGGAAACTGGTATACGGCGTCAAGGGCCCAATTGGAGGATCAGCTCAAATCGTATCTTGACGCCGCTAAGCCCGAAAAGATAGACGGAAAGATCCTTGCCATTATTGTGCCGCACGCCGGTTATCTTTATTCCGGATCCGTTGCCGCCTACGGATACAAGGCCGTTCGGGATAAAGGAATAAAGACGGTCATCATCCTGGGATTCAGCCACAGAAAATATTTTGATGGTGTGTCTGTTTACTGTGGAGATTCCTGGAAGACGCCTTTAGGGGGGATTGTGGTGGATACGGCTATAGCCCGGAAAATAATCTCATCCAATCCGCGGTTCAGGTTTCAGAAAGAACTATTCAATGATGAAAACTCCGTGGAGATGCAGATACCGTTTATACAGGCCGCATTAAATGACGGCGTTAAGATCGTGCCGATTGCTTTCGGCAATCAGAATTACAGCGATGCCCACGCGCTAGCGGTGATACTGGCAGATTTGGTAAAAGA
>Ga0265297_10008936_pt1 | contig 13180 bp, 15 predicted proteins | sample Munlanlwell13791_FD_192502 | JGI IMG/M metagenome (GOLD analysis project Ga0265297, IMG submission 192502) | Leachate microbial communities from a municipal landfill in Southern Ontario, Canada - Leachate well 137-91 | ecosystem: Engineered > Solid waste > Landfill > Unclassified | place...
TTCCCATAAAACAGGAGAAGAAAGAGCAGAAGAAGGAAAACGCCCCGGTCGTGAGGAAGGAAGCGCCGGAGAAGAAAGAGAAGGAGAAAAAGGGGGAAGAAGAGAAGCGCCCGGACTGGAGCCAGTGGAAACGGGACTAGCGCCTCACAACGATTTCGCCGCCAGACTCTTTTATGTATTCCACTTCCTTTCCATCCGGAGTGGAAAGCATCATTTCCGTTGAGCTGTCGCTTACCTTGAGCGTAAGTATCCTCTTCACGCGGTTGAGCGACGCCTCCACGCTGTATATGTCCGCATCGCCCATCTTTGCGTATTTCACCGAGCAGCCCTCAAACCTGTCCGGCCTGGTTGCGAGGTCTCCAATCCTGGAATCCGTGACCTTCCCCGCGAATATGTTCCTCCACGCGTCGTTCATGACGTTGAAGGCGGCCATCTCCGCATCCTGCAGCGCGACGCTCACGACCGGAACGTAGCTGAGCCGGGGAACCTCCTCTTCCTTCTCTTTCATTGCACGCATAAGATCAGCCCACAGTGACTTTCCTTCCGGCCCAGTAGACCGAAATCGGCCCCTTGCTGTCCACCGAGACTATCGCTCCGGCGCTCTGTATAATCGTCGCGTTCTTGCTGGACGTGTTGATTGAAAAATTGTCCTCGTCTATCCTCGGCAGGTCCCTCTCGTGCTTCCTTGCGAGGTCAAGTATGGCGTTCGTGGTCCGCACGGTCTCCAACTGCAGCTCGTGCGCCTTTGCCGCCTCTTCCTCCTGCTTCTTGAGGGGCTTGGGGACAGCGAACAGGCTGAGGTCCTTGCTCGCCTGCTTTTGCACCGGTCCTGCCATGCCTATTTTTCCCGGTGAGTGCTTAAATACCTTTTCCTTCGCGCGCGTTCGGAGCTAAAGATGGAATTTGCCTGCGCCCTCCCTCTTTATCTCCATATCCACCAAGTCCACGACCGTGGATTCCTGCTTGTAATAAGTGTCCCCGCCGTCTATGGCCAGGTCAACCTGCTTGATTAGTGCCTTGCTTATCTTCTTGAATGAGAAGGCCGGCCCCTTGCCGGAGATGTTCGCGCTCGTCCCGAGTATGGGGAGCCCGGTGTCGCCTGCGACCTTCCTTATGAACGAGTGCATGGGCACGCGGACGCCTATCCTCCCCCCCGGGCAGGCAAGGATGCCCGCCTTTTTCACAAGGATGAATGTGTAGGGGCCGGGAAGATACTGGAAAAGGTAGCGCATCCTGTCCTCGGGGACCTCGCAGTATTTCCTGAGCATGGAGAAATCCGAGACTATTATGGAGAAGGGCTTCACGTCCCTCTTCTTTATCTCCCTTATGCGCTCGCAAACCTCCTCGTCAAGCGCGTTCCCCCCAATCCCATAGACCGTGTCCGTGGGGTAGATGAAGACCTTGCCGTCCAGCACCGCCTTCGTGGCGCTCTCCAGCGCAAGCTGGTAATCATCATGCAGCGAGATTATCTTCTTCAAAGCTCCCGCACCTCTATCTTGCCGTACCGGTTCTCAAGCTTGCGCAATTTTTTCCGCCCCTGCTTGAATAGATATGTAATGTCATTCGGCTTCGCGCGCACAAGGAACCCGCCCTGCACCTTCTCCACCTTGAATTCATTCTGCATTAGCCTGGAGAGTGCGCGCTCAAACTGGCCGCCGCCTTCCCTGCCACGTTCCCCGCCTCGCCCTCTTCCCCGCCCGCGTGCCATTGCCTCTCCAAGCGGAAGGACCACTGTTTCTTCTCCGAACTTGTAAATCTCGTATTCCGGCTCCCCTGTTTCAAAATCCTTTACTTCTATTACGGGGCGCGCCAAATCCTGCTCCCTCATCCCCGCGGGAACCTTCACGGTGTGGCTCAGCTCATAGACCTGGGTTATCTGCCCGCCGTCAATCATTATGACCGTGTCAACAACCTGCGGGATTACGCCCAAATCCACTTTCCCTATGAAGCGCTGGATTGCGTCTATCGCTTTTCGCCCGTGCACCACCCCGACCAATCCTATGCCTGTTAAGCGCATGTCAGTGTAGATGTTGAAGTCCTTGCTCTTCCTCATCTCATCATAGAATGTGTAGTCCGGGCGGACGAGCAGGAGTATCTCTTTTGTATACTCAAAATCACCTTCCAACGCGGTGTATTGGGTGATTTCCTGAATCACGCGCATGTCCCTGGGCGATTCCATAGTCTTGACCACATATTTCTTGGAATGGTAATATTCCGCGAGCGCCGCGGCGAACGTGGATTTGCCAGAGCCGGGCGGCCCGCACACGATTATTCCCTCCGCCTGCTGGTCAATCCTCGCCTTCAGCTTTTCGCTTACCTCATAATCCGCCATCGTGTTCTTCTTTATGGGGCGGACTATCGTAATCTCAAACCCATCGGAGAAGGGCGGCTTCGCAATGACTATTCTATATTCCCCCATCTGTATGACGCTCGCGCCCACGCGGTCTATCTCAAAATAATAAGTGATGTTCCTTCCGGTCGCCTCAACTATCTCCTCTCCCAGCTTCCTTATCTGGTCCTCGGTGATTATCTCCGGCACCTCAACTATCTCCACACGCGCGGGGCCGCCCTTTTTCAGCACGGGCTTGCATCCCTCCTTCAGGTGGAGTGACATCGTCTTCGCATCAAAGTAATGCTCAAAGCTAAGCTTTCCCTTCAGTTCGTGCGCGCGCAGGTAGATTGTCTTTATCCCCTCTGCCTCCGCGGCATTGTGCTGGACCGTGTCGCCCGTAATCAGCGTTGCGCCTTCTGCCTTCGCCAGCCTGCGCACCATGAAATCTATTTGCCCAGTTCGTTTTGCGCCCCTTATCTCGTCCGGGGTGGGCCTCTCGCCCTTTATCAGCACTGTGATGCCGTGCGCCTTCTCCATTTCGCGGAGTTTCCTCAGCACCGCGAAGCCGGCGTAGCCCGTTTCCTTCTTCATGTTGGACTGGTTCTCCATCTCCGCGATGGACGCCTCGTGTATGACTATCTCTCCTTTCACCTCGCCCTTTTCAACGAGTTCCAGAATCCTTCCGTCTATGATTACGCTTGTATCACATACATAACGCATGAAAACACCTGAGTAGATTGGGATTATGCAATATTAAAATATGCCTAATACCTACCCGTGCTTCAATTTCAGGTAGATGACTGAAAGCGCGAGCGGCAGCGCCACGATGTTCGTCACCGCGACCGGGATGTCATTCACAAGGAATGCGTAAATGACCAGCAGCGCGATGCCGGAGGTGTAAATCACGTACCTCCAGAGGGAAATATCCTTGGTGGATTTCGTCCTCCAGCTCTGCAGCACTTGGGGGATTAGCGAAATGGTGAGCAGGAGGCCCGCAAGATAGCCGAGAAGATTTACGCCGTCCATATTAGCCCTTGTCAAGCATCGGCCCGAAGTTCTTCGGCTTCCTCTTCTTCCAATTTCCCTTGTGGTAAGCGTATCCCACAATGAGGGGCATCGCCATGGTCGCTTCCGCATAGACCATCTGCTCGTTTCCCTCGTCCACCTTGCCCCAGGAGTGCGCCTCCTTCAGGGTGGAACTGGAGCACGCGCCGTCCCTCTCGTCCGCGACGGTGATTTGCACGGCGTACTTGTGCATGGAAACGTCCTTCCCCAGCACCTCTCCCGCAACAACCACGTCCTGGGTGAAGTTCTTCGGAACTCCGCCTCCGACCATGAAGATTCCCGTTTCCCCCGCCGCCAGCTTGAGTTTCGTAAGCTCAAGGAAATCCTTCGCCGAATCTATGGACGCATGCTGCCCGGGATGGTTCCACTGGTGGTGGACGAAGCCGAAGCCCGCGCTGCAATCGGAGAAGGCGGGCACGAAAATCGGGACGCCCATCTCATAGGATGCGAGAACCACGGACTGCTTGTTCTTCCCGTGCTCCTTCAGGTGCTTGCCCATTTCCCTCAGGATTTCCCTTGAGGAGTGGGGCTTGGGCGGAAGCCCGTCCGCTATTTTCGCGACGGTCATGTCGCATACGCGCAATTCGTCCTCGTCAATGTATGTATCGTAAATGCGGTCTATGTGCTTCTGGCGCAAATCCTCGTCATCCACCATCGGCGTGCCGATGTAATGCTTGAAGCCCAATCCCTCAAAGAAGTCCTGGTCCACCATTATGGCGCCCGTGGATACGATTGCATCCACCATGTTGTTGCGCACCATATCAACTACTACATCTTTTAGCCCGGCGCTGAAGAGCGAGCCGGCCAGCGTTAGGATGACCGTGCATTTGTCGTCGGAAAGCATCTTGTCGTAGATGTGCGAGGCGCGGGCAAGATTTCTTGCCTGGAAAGCCATGTGTGAATAGTCCTCAACAAGCTGTACCGTGTTGTGCTTCTTGATGTCTATGTGCTTCAGTTCCCTTTGCAGGTATTCCTCTTTCGTAGGCATGAGGGAAAAATTCATCAGAACTTTTTATATACTTATGCGGAATCCGGTGGTGTGGGCTTGCGCCCGTGGAAAACAGGCCTGAAACCCACCCATGCGGTGTCTGCTATATGTTTGACGGTGGCGGCTATCTTTTCCGCTGGAAGAAGAATGCTCCTGTAGCCGTTCGCATTGAGGTGGGCGTAAAAATCCTCCTCAAACTTCAGCCACTTTTCCAGCGCAACCTCCATCTGCCTCCTCCGCTCCAGGTCACTGGTTGTGGTGGGCGTATTGAAATATTTCTTAAACTCTTCATTGAACAGTTCCGGGTCCGCGACCCTTTTGGCCATCCTGTCCCTTATCTCGTGAATATCAAGTATGCACTTGGCGGCGATGTCCCTGTGTGCCTGCCTCGCCTTGCTTTTGAGGCCTTTGGGCTCCAGCCCTCCGGGTATCACCGCAAATTTAGGTTTTCTATCTTCAACCATATAAGTATATAATGAACAACTCTTTTTATACCCTGCGGAAGCTCACAATTGCGGGAAGAAATCCGCCCTAAACCCGTTTTTCTTGAGGTGTTCCAGCAGCATCCCTTTTATGCGGAGATAATCCTCCCTGGAATACTGCCTGTTCGCTATGCAGTACTGCTTGGACGCCAGATGGAAGCAGAAGAGGCAGTCCCGCAAATCAAAGGAGTCGTGGCAGAACATAGAGTCCGTGCATTTCGCGCTCCAGCTGACCTCAAAGCAGTTGTTAAGCAATCTGCTGTCCTGGCACCTGATGGAGAAGGAGCAGGAGTCCAGGTTCTTGGAGCCGTACACGTACTCGCACCGGAAAAGGGAGAAGGAGAAGCCCACGTTCTTGCATTCCACGATGTTGTCGCTCATATAGACGTCCGAGCTTGCCAATACATTGTCGGATTTCTCCATGTTCTGCGCGTCTATGGACTTGTCGCCGAGGAAGGAGCGCAAATCCGAGTAGAGGCGCTGGACGTCCTCCATACCATCTATTTTCTCCACGGGAAACATGTTGCCGCCCTCCGTGAGCTTCTGCACCTCCTTAGGATTTACGTAGTTCCCGCCACCATAATTGGTGTGGGTGGTGCCGCCTTCCATCGTCTTCCTCTGCCTGGGCAGTTCTATCCCATAAGAAAAGAGCTTCGCGCCCTCCTCCAAAGAAATGGAAACGCCCGCCCCGAACAATTGTTTGCAGACCGCCCTGAAGCCTTCCTCGTTGTCCATCATATCACCAGGCTTTCCACGTCCACGGTCCTCGCCTTCACCGGCCTCACCAGCCTTCCGTTCTGCATCACGCGGAAGACGCATTCCCTCGGGTTGCTCTTCGTGAGCATGTCCGTCTTCATGTCCTCCACTTTTGCGAACGCCCTCTCCTTCTCAAAGACGGGGTTGATTTCCAAATTCATCATTTTATTCACGGTGTCCGCGTCCTCCCTTGCAACCTTGAAGCAGAATAGGTTCACCATGTTCGCCTGCACGGACTTGAGCACGCCCTCCTCAAGCTGGCCGAGGTACTGCTGCGCGAAAAGGACCGTGAGCCCGAACTTCCTCGCCTCGGATAAAATGGAGGCGAGCGCAGGGTTCTGCACAAGCGAGGTCTCATCCACCACGAGTATGATTTTCTTCCTTATCCTTCCTGTCTGCAGGAGGGTGAATATCTGCTGGATTACCGCGCCGCCAATCAACCTCGTCATGTTCTTTCCGAGGAGCGCGGGGTTCGTTGAAACGAAGACCAGCGGGTTCTTGTCCATGAGCCCGGCCAGCTCGTGCTGGGACGCCTCGCTTATGCCCGCGGTGAGCATCCTGTATTCATCTATTAGATTTACTATCGGAAGTATCGCACTGTCATAACGCTGGGTGCGCATCTCCATGAACTCGGTGTCAAAGAACTTCTTGAGCTGGGTGTTCTCGCATTTCGCGACTATCTCCTTCCTCGCCATAGTGTCCGTGAGCAGGAGGCTCAGGTTGTCCAGGCTCATCATCTTGAGCGAGAAGAGGAGGTGGAGGGAGTGCTTGAGCACCCTTGAAAGGTAGGGATTATTTACGTCTATGAATGAGGAGAACAGCGCGACCGTGAGCTCGGTGGAGCCGCTCGGCTCCCCGCTGTTTGAGAACAATTCTATCGCGTGGGAGCGGAAGTCCACCAGAGTGCTCTTTTCATATTTTATGTTCCTGTGCACGTCGCCGTGCGGGTCAAGGAAGACCACGGTGTATTCGTCCAGCTTTCCATCCTTTATGAGGCCTTTTACAAAAAGCTCAAGGAGCTTGCTCTTCCCTGCGCCGCTCTGGCCTACGACCAGGCCGTGCTTCTGGAAATCGTAATCCTCCACCCCTAAACTCACGCCGTTGCCCTCAAGCATGAGGTTCTTCCTCTGGCCCCTCGTGCGTATGTCCGAGTTCCTCAGCTCCGCCTCCACTTTATCCACATGCATCTCCGCGGTCTTGAGAAGGTCAAAGGAGAGGAAGGTGGTGAGGTCCGCTATTGCGAGGAATTCCGAATCCCCGTTGGAATAGGAAACCCTCCCGATTGCCGGGATTACGTTTAAAGGCCTCTTTATCACGCATCTCAGCTCTATCCTCTTAACTTCCCTGTTCTTCCTTATCTGCTCCCTGGACATGAATGCGAAGAGGTCCTTGCTGCGCACCGCGTGGGGCCATATCCCCCCCGGCATCTTTGCCGGCTCCTCCCTCGTGGGCATCGCCCTGAACGGGTAGAAGATGGAGTTCCCGTTTTCCAGGTGCCTGTCGCTCTCCACTATGAAGCGCACGTGGCGGCCCTCCATCTCCATGTGGATGGTCGCGGTGAGCTGGAAGTCCGAGAGCTTCCTGAGGAAGTCCGCCCAGTTTTCTTTGGTGATGGAATCCAGATAGAAGGAAAGGCAGTAGTATTTGCCGTTCTCGCGGGGCCTGGGGCGCCCGGGCCCTTCCGGCGCATATCCCTCGCGGTGTGCGCGGCTCGCCTCCAGCACTTCTATCGGCGCATACCCCAGTTCGGTGAATTTCAGGTTTCTCATAAGTTTCTTACGCATTTTGGGGATATATAACCTGTGAATGGATTTTGCCACAAATAAGTGAAATATTTAAGATTATTGCGTATAATTCTTACTTATGGAAAAAATTGACCTAAAAGACAGAAAAATACTCTATATACTCACGCAGAACTCCCGCCTGCCCACCAACAGGATTGCAAAAATGGCGGGGCTCTCCAAGGATGCCGTCCTTTACAGGATTAAGCGGCTGGAGAGGATGGGCGTGATATGCAAGTATTTCACCAGGATACACCCGGATTCCCTTGGCTACAATTCGTTCCAGCTCACCATGAGCCTCTCCCCTGGGAAAGAGGAGATGGAGAAGATAATGGGGCACATAAGGGCGCACCCCTTCTGCATGAACGCCTTCACCATGCTTGGGCGCTGGGATGTGCTTGCGGAGTTCGCGGTGCGGAACGACGAGGACGTGTATAGGATTGTATCGGAGATATCGGGCGTGTGCGGGGCCGCGCTGAACGACCTTGAGGTGAAGTCCTGCGCCTTCCTTTACAAAAAAACCAATTTCATGGACGCGGTGGGGGAAACGGGCCTGCGGCCGTTCTCCACGCGCCGGAGCGCCGTGGTGCAGAAGGGGCGGCCCAGGCTGGATGCGAGGGACGCCGCCGTGCTGCGCTCCCTGGATTCCAACGGGCGGAAAAGGATAGTTGACATGGTGAAGGAAACAGGGCTGGACAGGGACGTGGTGGGGTACAGGAAGGCGAACCTTGAGGCGCTGGGCGTGATAGAGGGATACGGGGTGGATTTGGACGTCTCCATGCTCGGCTTCAATTCCTACTATATTGAGTTCATGCTGAAGAACATCACTCCGGAGTATGAGGCGAAACTGAAGGCATATTTCAAGACGCAGAAGGGAGTTACTTATGGTTTCCATTCCGCGAATTCTTTGGGCGGGGTTGCGTTCTTTACTGCGCGGGGGCCTTCTGAATTGCATGAGACGCTTCTGGAATTCAGGAACAACTTCCTTCCCGTGATGCGTTCTTTGGAGGTGATGACCGTGCTGAAGGAGCACAAGTTCACTTTCTTCCCGGAAGGGGTTGCTAAGGAGATTGCGAGGAAGGAGTAGTTTAAAACTATTTGATGCGTTAATAGTGTTTGCTCTTGGGCCCGTAGCTCAGCTTGGTCAGAGCGGCGGACTTTTAATCCGTAGGCCGGGGGTTCAAATCCCCCCGGGCCCGATAGATGAGAGAATGTTTGAACTAACCGGTGATATGGCGATAATCGTAGCACTTCTTATCCCCATATTTATCGGGATGATTTTTGCTTTGTTAGGCATAAGTTTCATCTGGAGATATTTAAAAAAGAACGCTGAAAAAGTAAAGAAAATCTTTAGAGACATGATGGTTGGTATAATCGCAGGACTTGTAGGGGCGTGGGTAGTATCAACAAATGGATTTGGTACTTCTGGGGCAAGCATTTTTGGCAGTATTTCCATATTCGTACTCAATTTGGGTTTCTTTATTTCATTATGCGGATTGGGTTTAATTATATCATGGAATCTTTATTCAGATGAAGACAAAAAACCTAGTTCGAGAAACGTCAAATGCACCTGTTTCTACTCCAGAAGGCGGCGCAGGTATTAAATTAAACCCTCCCTCCGAATAATACTTATGAAATCCATTCTAGCAATCCTGGTAATAGGGTTTCTTTTCCTTGCGGGCTGCGCGCAGCAGCAGGGCGGCACAGCCAGCCAGCCCGGCTCTTCCGGCTATACAGGAGGGCTGTCCTATCCGCAGCCTGAGCCATCCCCTCCGGGGATAACCGCGCCGCAGGCATGCGAGGAATACGCGACCTACGCAAAGGGCGAGCTGGACGGCGCATACGGGACATACACGAACGGCTGCTACCCGGGCGGGGACATGCAGGTTTATTCCTGCAGGGGCGGCGTTGTGTCACAGGACATCGTGAGGTGCGGCTGGAACTGCCGCGACAATGCATGCGTGCACAGGCAGGAGGGCTTCTGCGTGGAATCAAACGAGGGGGACGACATTTATAGGAGGGGCGACACAAAGATGACCGAAAGCACCGCGGTGATGGAAACGGTCACGGACAGGTGCGCATCGCCTTCACTGCTTTATGAGTACCACTGCTCCAGCGGGGACATTGAAAGGTTGGAAATAAGCTGCGAGTGCTCGGAAGGAGAGTGTGTTCGCCAATGATGGAACTGTTCAAGGGAGTGTACGAGAACAAGGGAATGCTCCTTACAAGGAATCTTGTTCCGGGGAAGAAGGCTTACGGCGAGGACACCTACAAAATAGAGGGTGTGGAGTACCGCTCCTGGAACCCGAACCGCAGCAAGCTGGGCGCCGCGATAAGGCGGGGGCTGAAAACCATGCCCATAAAGCCGGGCTCCAAAGTTCTCTATCTGGGGGCGGCCACCGGCACCACCACTTCCCATGTATCAGATATAGTGGGGGAAACGGGAGAGGTCTATGCTGTGGAAATATCCGCGCATTCAATGAAATCCCTCCTGCAATTGTGCGAAGTGAGGCAGAATGTCATTCCAATACTCGCGGATGCAGGGAAGCCGCAGGATTACGAGGAAGTGGGAAATGTGGATGTGGTTTTTGAGGACGTCGCCCACCCCGAGCAGGCGGAAATGATGATAAAGAACGCCCGCTTCCTGAAGAAGGGCGGGTATGGGATGATTGCAATCAAGTCCCAGAGCATAGATGTGACGAAAAAACCATCGGAAATCTATGCGAGGGTGGAAAAGGAATTGGAGGGGACGTTTGAGGTTGTTGAAAGGATAGATCTGGAGCCGTTTGAGATGGACCATCTATTTCTTCTTCTTAGAAAGAAGTAATCCGTAGTCCGTGAATCTCTTCAATGCCTTCACCGCGAAATCAGGGGAATCATAGGAAGGCACGCCGTACCTGTCAAGGACTTTCCTGCTTTCATTTGTGTAGTCGCCGCCAACCGCGACGGTGAATATGGGCTTCTTGCGCTGGTCAGAAGCTGTAACTATGATGTCCAGGATGCTGGAGTCCAAAGCAGGGGCTTGGAATAGAACTATTACTATTATGGTATCCACGCCATCGTCCGCGATAAGCGCGTCCAAAGCCTTCTTGTACTGGTCAGGTCCGGAATCCGCGATTATGTCTATTGGATTCCCCACGTTTCCGTAGGGCGGGAGGATGCTCTTGATTACCTTTGAAGTGGCTGTGGAAAGCTGGGAGAGCCGCATCCCTTCTGCCTCAATAGCATCTGCGGTAAGGACGCCTAGCCCGCCTCCGTCCGTAAGCACGGCGACACGGTTCCCCTTTGGAAAAGGTTGGCTGAATGCATTCACCGCATGGAAAAGCTCGGCGAGGGAATTCACCTCTATCACTTTTGCCTGGCGGAAAGCGGCTTGATATGCGGTGTAATTGCCTGCGATATTTCCGGTATGGGACATCGCGGCTTTGGAGGCGCCCGCGCCCTTCCCTGCCTTCAAAGCGATGATTGGTTTTTTCTTATTTACGCGGCGCATCACTTCCAGCAGCTTGCGCCCGTCTTTTGTCCCTTCCAAATAGAGCAAAATCTGCTTCGTGTGCTCATCAGAGCCGAAATACTCTATTATGTCCGACTCATCAAGGGTAAGCCCGTTTCCGTATGAAACGAATTTAGCAAATCCAATCCCAAAATAGGCGGCCATGTCCACGATGCAGCTGCCCACAGCGCCGCTCTGCGTGACGAAGGAAATGTCGCCGATGCGCGGGCGGCCCAATTTGTAGAATGGGAAAAATAGGGTATCCACGCGGTTCGCGGGATTCAATGCGCCCAAACAATTCGGGCCTATGAGGGCGATTTTGTATTTTTTTACAATAGAGGATAATTTCTCATCCAGGTCCTTCCTTCCTATTTCCCCAAAGCCGGCGGAAAGCACAATCGCGCCCTTCACCCCCTTCTTTCCGCATTGTTCCATCACATCAGGGATGAGTTCCGCAGGGATGGCGAAAATGGCGAGGTCCGGAGTGCCTTCTACGGATTTCACATCCGGGGCGCATTTCAGCCCAAGCACATTTTCATATTTCGGATTCACGGGATAAACTTTTCCCTCAAAATTGCTGTCTAGAATGTTTTTGAGGACGACGTTCCCTAATTTTCCGGTTGTTGGGGAAGCGCCTATGACCGCGATGGAGGAGGGCTCAAAAACATACTTGAGATTTTTTACATCCTCTCGCATTTTAGTCCCTCCTCAAACGCACATCCACTATATCATATCCCTTCTCGTCAAAGATGACGGGGTTCAAATCCATCTCAAGGACGTCCTCCTCCAGCATCATCCTGCAAACCTTCAGCATCAAGGTTTCCAATGCGTCTATGTTTATGGGCTTCATGCCGCGGACGCCCATTATCAGGGGGTTGGAGCGGAGTTCCATCACCATCTCTTTTACGTCCTGGCGCTGGATTGGGCAGATGCGCGCGGAAACGTCGCGGAACACCTCCACATATACGCCGCCCAAACCTAGGACGACCATATGCCCGAATTGCGGGTCCTTCTTTCCCCCGATAATTAGCTCCAAGCCCTTGCGGGCCATGCTCTGCACGAGCATCCCGGAAACTTTGTGGCCGCGGACGTTCTCCATTATGTCCTCGTAGGCCGCGAGCATCCTCTCCTCGTTCTTGAGCCCCACCTTCACCGCATGGTAATCGGTCTTGTGCGTGATTTCGGGAGAGATGATTTTGAGCGCGACGGGATAGCCGAGCTTCTTTGCGATGCGGGCGGCTTCCTTCTCATCCTTTGCGATTCCGTATGGTATGAGCTTGATTCCGTATTTCTCAAGCAGGGCAAACTCCGGAATCTTCGCGGCCATGGGTTAGGCATCCAATAGAAAATTTAAAAATGCACGCCGAGCATAAGGGGCGGCGAGCCAATGGAAAAAATACGACTTCAATGCCTCGGCGCGGGGCAGGAAGTGGGAAGGAGCTGCTTCGTCCTTGAGACGGACGTAAAGGTGATGCTGGACTGCGGGTTGAAGATATACCAGCCGGGCGGGAAGAGGGACATGTTCCCGGCGCAGTACCAGGGGCCATTGGATGGGATGATACTCAGCCATGCGCACTTTGACCATTCTGGCTACCTTCCGGAGCTTTTCACGCACGAGAACATAAACTGGTTCGGGACGCAGCCGACGCTGGACATCGCATCCATCCTCTGGCCGGACAGCATGAAGATAATGGGGGAGGAGTGCCCGTACAACGCGGTGGACGTCGCGAAGGCGCAGAGGAAGTTCGTGCCGGTGAAATATGGGCAGAAGGTGCACGTGGAGGAGACGAAATTCACCCTGCACGACGCCGGGCACATATTGGGAGCGGCGATGGTGGAGGCGGAATGGAAGGGGAGGAGGTTCGTATATACGGGCGATTTCAAGCTCGGGGAGACGCGGATGCACAAGGGCGCGAAGCCAATCAGGGAAGTGGACGTGCTGGTGATAGAGAGCACATACCATTCAAGGGAGCACCCGGACAGGAAACAACTGGAGAAGAAATTGAAGAAGGAGATGGAGGAGATAATAGATAATAAGGGGAACGTCCTTTTCCCGTCGTTCGCGGTGGGGAGGACGCAGGAGCTCATATCCATAGTGCGCTCCCTCATGCCGGACACGCCCATATTCGTGGACGGGATGGGGAAGGCCGTTTCGCAATTGTACAAGAAGCACGGGAACTACATGAACGATGCGGAATCCTTCGCAGAGATGGCGGGCACCGTGGTGTTCGTGAAGGACGAGATGGACAGGAGGGATGCGACATCCATGACCTCAATCATCAT
>Ga0265297_10008937_pt1 | contig 13176 bp, 31 predicted proteins | sample Munlanlwell13791_FD_192502 | JGI IMG/M metagenome (GOLD analysis project Ga0265297, IMG submission 192502) | Leachate microbial communities from a municipal landfill in Southern Ontario, Canada - Leachate well 137-91 | ecosystem: Engineered > Solid waste > Landfill > Unclassified | place...
ATATCCACATTCTAACTTGTTTCTGAGCTCCATATTTTGCATTATAATTAGTTAATAGTTTGTCCGCCCAATAGATATCTTTAGATTTTACCTCTGATAATATAGAATTGCAATTATAGTTTTCAACTTCTGGATACTCAAATACTTTATGTTTAGAAGTATCTACTTCAGGGAATTCATAGATGGATGATGAATTAGCAACTTTATTTTGATAATAATGGGTAGTTATAACAGGAAAGATATTATAGTCCTTCTTATCCCAGTAAGATTCATATTTATTCCCATCTATATTGTAATAATCTCTATTTAAATCCACAAATCTTTTATTATCCCATGTATATAGCATTTCCTTGTACTTTTTTTCAGGAATATTATAATGATTATTCAAGTTTGTTACAACATGCCATTCGGGGCCATGATACTGTCGATATGAACAATCATAGGTAGTAACATTTCCTTCACTATCAGTACTAGTACAGATTTGATGCACCCATTCATCCCATTCTTCATAATACTCTACTTTAACCCCATATTCTCCCCAATACTCTATCTCATTAGCATCCATCCTTTCTGCCATAATTTTAGCAATAAAGATTATGCCAATAGATAATATCCATAGTATTACTATTTCTATAATTCTAGTACGTTCCCTAAAAAATACTACTAAAAGTATAGTAGCTATAAGTGGTATTGTAAACCCTACCCACATTATCATTAGAACACCTCTATATTATTTTCCTTTCCGTCTTCAAACACTTTTTCTGTTTTATCAGAAGTAACTACGTTAACATCTATTTTACCTCTACCTCCAACGAAAATACTTGAGGGGAATTTATCAATAACATTATCATGAGCATTTTTAAATGCTAATAATTTTGTTTGTTCTCTTGTAAATTCTGCTCTAGTTGCGTTGATCGTACTCATTAATTTAGTATAAATACTTGCATCAAAATTAGGATTTGCTTCTGTTACCCATCTCATCAATGATTGTTGATCACTTTCACTATATCTTTCTGACATTAATTCTGTATAAATCTCTTTAAAAGAATCCTTATACTTTTCAGATACCTTAGCTTCTTGAGATATAGTTTTCCAAGTATTATCAAAAACAACCTCTACATTTTTCTGTTGTGCTGTAATTTTGTTACGAAGATCAATTTCCCGATTACTTGCAGATATCCATACAATTATAACTAATAGTAAAAATCCTACAACTACCGCTAAAGAAGACCACAATACATATTTTTTCATTTTCTTTTACTCCCTTTTGTTTGTTTCATATACTTCCTTTCAAAATAAGAAAGGGCTTTTTTAAATTTTTTAAAATTCTCTTTCTCTCTAATATCCCTTAAAATTTGGTATATTTTAATATAAGATGGAAAATAAACGAAGTTTGATTCTACTTGAAAACCTACACTATCATTCCATGAAAAAGAACTTCTTTCTTCTAAATAGAATTTTCCTCTATATTGTTCATGAAAACATGGCATCTTATAATCCATTGTTTCTTTTAACCATTCTATCAAATATTTTGGGGTGGTTTTGGTTATAATAAAAAATTGTTTAATATCTTCTACTTTCACTTTTTGTCCACCTAAAGTAATCATTTTCTTTTACTCCCTATTTTCTTTTAAAATATTTTGTAACTTCTTTACTATTTTATTACTCTCACATATTCTATGTATTCTTTTATACAGTCTATATAATACAACAATCTCATTGTCTACATCTAAAGGAATAGTTTTATCCCTTTTATAAATTCTTTTTATATCATTCCCTGTTATTAAACCTAATAAAGGTTTTAATGATTTTATTTCTCTTCTAGATAATTTCACTGCATTCATCAGAAAACACTCCTTTAAGTATTTGTTTATAACCTTCATAATTACTATCCATCAATGTGCTTTTACACATACCTTGTAAATAGATTTTGTCCGTTATTATAAACTTTTTTACATAATCTAATTTATTCTTTGCTCTACGAGATAACAGTTTATATTCTTCCGTAAAGTAATTATTTACTTTATTATTTTTAACGAAACAATCCTCCTCCTTATTAAACCATCTTCTGTTTAAAACATACTTAACCCATTCCACTCCTTGATATAATGCTCTACTAACGTCTTTTTTTGGAGAACAATCTAATATTATAACGTCTTCCCCTAACGCTAAATCTACTAGGAATTGGTAGTCCAAATCTTCTATTATATAACTCCAATCCTTTTGTTCACATTTAGTTGATTGTATCCTTATGCATCCAATATCTTTAATAGGTACATCTAAATCTCGAACCCACTCTATTCCGTTAGTTAGATTTAAGTAATATTTCACTTTGTTACTCCTATAAAAATTACTGCTGCTACTAATATTAGATTAACTATTAATAAGAAATTAACGGAAATTTTCAATCTATCTATTTCTCTGTTCAATTCATAAATATTTTGTATTTTAGTCATGTAGATGTCTTTTTTAATTTATAAATAACTGAATACATACGAATTCTTTGTGCATTCATTTCTAACCCTGTAACTACCCTTGTTATATAATTTCTTTCTTTTAATCCTTTACATACAGCACAAGCGTTATTTTCAGATTGAGTAACACATTCTCCATCTTCAAACTCCCAAAATTTATATCCTTTAAGTTTTAATTCCTCGATTACTTCATTATTCAAATGTTGATAATTATGTCCTCTTTTTTCTTCTAACATTCTTGCATACTTCCATAAAGGAGATCCTATCTTATAATTACTAGATGATATTTTAGTACGTTTTTTCATAAAGGTCATTCTTCTCTTAATACTTCTTCCATTACTGCATTTACTACAGAAAGTATATTATAAACAGTAGTAGTTTTATCTATGTTAACATCATTTATTTCTTTTTTTACCAATGAGGGATTAGATAAAGCAGCGCATAACAAATCTTTATAAAAATCTATAGCCACACAAGAATCCTTATCACAAATACTTGCAAAACTTTTCCTTATAGAATATTTCATAACCCCTCTATTTAATCATTGGTCTTAATACATAGATATAATACAATACTGCCCATATTAATATAAAAGGACTTAATATAACTAGTATGGGAATAGCTAAAGGTCCAAAGTATAAAAGGTTTAAGAGATAATCTGCAACCTTTTCCAAATTATTAGGCTGTCTTTCTTCCATATTAATTACTCTCTTCTCTTTTTTTAATCCAATTATTTAACCAAATAATATATCCATGAAAAGAAGGTTGGGGACGTTTAATTATATAATACTTATCCTTTACCTTTAATATATCCTCTTCTCTAACTTCAATTATATCCAGTGCTGCTACGTTTCTTACACTATCTTCAAATTCTTTACAATATCTTTCGTAGCTTGAGGTGATTGTTACAGAATAATTCCAAATAAAAGCTTCAACATCGCTTGCTTGAGAATATATTAAAGAAGAGAAGAAAAACAAAATAGTTATTAGTTTTTTCATTGCTTTCACTCTATAATAGTATAAGGGAAACATACAAATTCATATTTCCAGTTTTCATTTTCTGCAGTATATTTAAATCCCCCATCTGTGAAATAAGGAAACTCATCCCCCACATCTTTAATTAAGTTTTTAATGTTATAAAAATCTAATAAATATTTTCTTAGTCTGTCTCTGCTATAACTAATATGATGACAATGTTCATTAAAAATTTTACCGTCTATCTTAGATGTTTTATTCACAGATACCATCAATACAGTTTTAGGTATTTCTTTATGTGGTATCTGAACACTTTCGTTGTATTCCTTTAATGCCTTAAAGAAATCTTCTTCATCCATCCGATGAATTGCGGGACGTCTTGCATATTTATAAAATATGTTTGATGCTTTATTTTCGTCTATCATATCTCATTTACCCCTCATTTAAAATTTTTCTATATAAATTTCCATGAAGAACTTGCATCATCATTACTTGTTTTTGTATTGATTGATTATCTACTACTTTTTTAAAGTCGGTTCTTGTCACATTTTTCAAAAAGTTCTTTACCTCATTTACTCCTACTTTAGTTGCAAGATTTTCAACCGGACGGCTTTCAAGGTATGCCAAACAAGATAATCCGCTTGCATTCCTTCTTGTTAATAAAATACTATCACCTTCGTTTTTCAATTTTAGAATATCCTCAATGAAAATTGTTTCTGCTACTCTTTCATCCTTGTTGTATTCCGAAGGAGAAATTTGTAATGTTCTGTAAGATGTTATTTTCGCTTCCATGTTATTTTAACTCCAATTTTATGTTTGTAAATTTGTTCGCCGCCGCAAAACCGCGATTCGAGCGGCGGGATTAGCCCGCCCGCTCAATCGCAGGCGACTGTTAATTTTTTTGCGGGCTATCCTTTTTGCCCTTTTCGGCATTCTGTCTTTCAATAATCTTTCTCCCGTTTTTTAGTGCGTCGCCCAAATAATCTTCACAAATTTTGGTGCATATTTCATCTAATTGTTTTTTCAATCCTGGCATCTCGTTCATTGATGATTTTTTTTATAAAATCATTGGCTGTTTGCACCAAACAATTGCGCATTACCTCCGCAGTCGCCCTAGCGTTTACATCTAATAAATCTTGATATGTTGTAACACCATTTAGGGACGTATATATTTTTATTTTTTTTATTATGCTCTTCTCAATTTCTTCAACTGTTGGTATCATATTTCTTCCTCATGCAGCCCGCAAAAATTTAACTACACCATCAATTTGACCGATTTCATCGGTCGGCATTGATGATAAGTATTTCAGTTCGGGCTTATTTTTAGTTGTTAAATTCATTTCTTTGTCCATCGGCAAATTATGGTGCATCACGTTTTATTGGCTCGCTTCGCTCGCCAATAAAACAGGGCGCGCGGTAGAACCGTTCGTTAGGTAGACAAACCGCCTATCATTGTTTTAATTTCCATTCAGAACAATAAAATTTAGTTTTATATGCACCATCAACTGATTTTCCGCTCATTAAGCTTTTGCTATTATAACAAGTTTGTGTTTCTACCTCTGATTGTTCACCAAAATGTTCACGTCCATTAAACAAACAATTATGGCAAGTTTGTCCGGCGGTTTGCATCGGCTGAGGAACGCCCTCGCTATAACCAAGTTTTTCAAGCCAATTGCTAACAAGTTCTAATAATTCTTGTTTATCGTGCCAAGTTGATAAAGGTTGTTGATCCTCATCAAATTTCCAGTATTTGTCAATCAAATCAATTATTTCTTTCAAAGTTTTCTCCTCAAATTAAATTTACAGTTATTTTCACAACGGCTAAAAAACCGCACCGTTATAGCGAACCTCGCCTAAGTTTATTCAAAATCTTTGCACTCATTTTCATCTGCGGTAGTATCTTTTGGTAAGTAATCTTCAAAATTTGGTCTTTCCATTTATTCCTCTCTTATTCTTCCTATCATAATACCAAGTAATTAATTCTGGGTATACTATTAATCTAATAAGAACTAATACTAAAAAAATTATTAATACTGTTTTTACCATTTCCCCGCCTAATAAATAAGTATATTATACAATGGTGGGGAAAAGTGTTTAAAAGGAAAGTTGCGGAGGAGTGAGGTGTCGAACCCCTACGCCTTAGATAAGACGTATACTGGTTTTCAGGACCAGGTGTGCCTAGCCAACGGTACAACTCCTCCTTAAGTAAAAATGAGGGGGTAATTATTTATTTTTTTAATAATTCTTTTAATCTACTTATGCATAATTGTTGACTATCCAAACCATCCCATTGTAAAACATATTCTTCTAATATTTCCTTTATACTTTCTTCTTTATTGTTTTTATGCATTTCCTTATGTTCTTCATACACCATCTTCATAATTTCCCCTGTTAATCCATTAGCATCAAGCTCCCCAAAACCATTTGTGTAAAATAATTCTAATAATTGCTTCTCTAGTTCTGTTGGATCTATCAATAGTTGTTCAATATCTACAGCAACATCCTCAAAATCTGGTTCTTCTATTCTTTTATATTGAGATTTATCTACTGGAACTTTTTTATATTCATTTAGTATTTTCATTATTTTACTATAATTTTGGCCCATAAATACTCCTAAATTCTAAATTCTTCTATTACTTCCCCAAACCTTTTATCAAACTCTTCTATGGTATTCCCTGCTATAACACATATCACATTTCCAAAATATATAACTTTAGTATCCCCATGTACTTCCCCTATAAATATTTCTTCTTCAAAATTTAATCCATCTGTATATTTACTTGCTATTCGTACTATCTTAGAATCGGAAAATTTCATTTTACTCATTTTAAATCCTCCTCTTTATTAGGTTTATTAGGATCCACTATATTAAAATGTCTTGTAAAAGGCTGAGATAAGTCTATCTCCCATGGCATTATATGCCTTTTTGAAAAGAAAGGTAAACATAATGCTAATTCATACACTGTAATGTCTTCTTTTGGATACCATGAAACTATAAGGGGGCTAACAAACTTTGTATAACTATCACCTTCCATAATGTACTTCCTTCTATTATAATTATTTACTTGAGGGATCGGTTAGGTTCGAACTAACAATCTCTCGGGCCACAACCGAGTGCTTTAACCAGTTAAGCGACAACCCCTTCTTTTATTTATTATGTGAAACTCATCCTTATCCTCATAACCAGCTGTGTAAATACAGTATGTTAGAGTTATAAAGTATAATAATAAATAAACAATTACAACATCAAGGATGTCCATCGAAATCCCAATCTCTTCTTGGCTTTGTTCCCTTAATAGCATACCCTCCTAAAAGTATTAAGAGGTATACTACTAACATAATCCATCCGATTATATTTATTCCTAAAAATTCTGGCATTACTTACCTTCTGGTAAAAACTCATCCAACTCTTTTAAGTATTTCATAGGAACTTTTCTTAAAAAACATTCTTTAAATATAGTATGATCTTTATTAAACATACGTAATTTATATCTTTCATGATCTGTAATAGGATGTTTCCCTTTATGCAAAAAACAATTCTTTATATTAAACATCCAATATCCTCTACTGGCTTTGTTTTGAAATAAAGACATTCTATAATGACAAGGCCCTACTTTCTTCTTAACATATTCATCTACTTCTTCCGCCATTCCTTTTATAAGAACTGGTCCTGATTTAGGATAACAAAAAGCTATAGCGTAAGCTTGAGACCCTCCCCACTCCGCTCTTCTTTTTTCAAACTTTGATAATTCAATTTCTTTCATCTTTTGTTTCATAATAACATACTCCGGTATTAAGTTTCTCTATGTCACCGACAATGTTATAGAGGTTGTATAAGAAAAGAACCAAGTCTCTAGAATATCTTGCTAGTAGTCCTCTTACCTAAATTCTTTCTTATACTTGGGATTAAGTTCATATAGTCCCCACCTACCTCAAAATTAGTTAATTAATCTGGTGTTTCCCCAATATCTACATCAGGGAGAGCCACACAATCAAATTCTACTCTCTTCATATCTCTAGATTCTTCGTAAGTTGTTTTTCTTCTAATACTGTCGATAGGAAAGTAATTCCATTCTCCATAATGTCCGATAACCCCTATTGGTAAATCTTTATCAAATTTTTCTAAACATTTAATTAAATCCCCTACTGTAACTTTTCTATCCATAACGTCCTCTTAATATAAATTGTATCCGTTAAGAATATAATACACTACTACTATCATGCATCCTTCCCCTACATATAAAATAAAATCATTAAAAAATATTGCTTTAGGAGCTTTTTTAATCATAAAAGTAAAAATATCTAAAAATGTTAAACTTCCTAATACAAAACATACGCTAATAATTAATAATTCAATATTCATTTCTTTTTGTCTCCTATTACTCTAAAACAAGATGTTGGGATATTCCAACTTTCTTCTACATTCAACCCTAAGATCATTACTCCGTAGTATGTCCCATCCTCTTTATTATATTTTTCACTTTCAAAATATAATCCTTTCCCAGGTACGTCACATATGTATGTATGTAGGAGTGTCTTATTTTGTTTTGCTTTTTCAAATCTTTCATATATATACTCCCATCCCCTCTTTTCACATAACTTCTTCAGAGGACGAAATAATATTTGAACGCTTGTACCTACTTTAATTTTTCTTCCCATGTTGCTCCCTTAATTATAACTCCATGTTTCTTAAAATAATATATAATAAAATACACTACACTAGGAATAATAAACCATAGTATTTCTAAATCATTATATCTAATAGCGTTTATTAAAAACATAATATCTATTATTATTAATATTATTATCCATATAGGGTTATATAAGTAATCTAACCAGGAAGATTTTGTAATATCTATTAAAAATGCTTTTAATAAATACAATTGATATTCATTTTCAACTTGAACAAAGAAGGTTATTACGGGGTAATTGTATTTTTTTGGGGAAGGAAACCATCCAGAGAAGTGTTTTCTACTCTTTTTTGTTTCTGTTATGTTGTTTAAACTTAAATATTGCTTTACTATAGATTCTTGTTTTACATCTACAGTAAATGAAAAATAAGTCACTGTATCCTCTCTAATTGTACTACTATATAATACAATTAACTTTTGTAAAAGTTTCTCTTCTCCATATAAAGGGGGGTGGATAACACAGATTGTTGTACTCCATGTCCATCACAATAATCAGAAAACAAAATAAAACTATCTTTTGCTACCACCGTACACAGTTCTATATCTTTGTCTGTGTTAATAACACAAACATCGTCTACATTATTAAAAGGAACCTCTCTATGAGAAATTGGAGTAGATGTAGAAACAGTTTTTTTTGCAGATGTGTGTTTTCCCATAATAATACCTTTTTTTAAACATTATGTTTTTATTACATTAGCTTTTAATATTGTATATCCATTAGTATCTAAAAAATTAATACCTTCACTTTCTATAAAATGTTCAATACAAAGTTCTGGTATATTATTAAATCATTTATCAAAATCTTCCTCACTAACTACATTATTTACTTTATATCTTACATCTACTTCAAAACTTAAATTGTTTTCATTAGGGAACAATATAGTACCTTCTTTTAACTTATTTTTCAACCATTTTGTTAAATTTGTCGCTGTATCCTTATTCAAAACTTCGTGTAGTTTATCTTCTATATCATTAAAGTTTACTATTATTTTCTCCTTTTAATGCCTGTAATTTAGCTTCTATAACATTTATAGAGTCGGTAGATTCTAATATCTCTCCTGTGTCTAAATGAATTCTAGCAACGTCTGGATATGCGTTTTCTTTATCCACATAAAGAATTCTATTAACAGGGATTATTAAATCATAATCATTACAATTTTTGTTTGCATTAGATACTCTAAGCATTGTTTTATCCTCAATAGATTAACATTCTAAATCTTTAGAAACCTTTGCCATTATAAATTTCAAAGTGTGTGCTGTTTCCATCTTTTTTTCTTCTTATTTTATTTCCTACTAATATAATACAATACTATTTTCTACCTAATAAAGAATTTCCACTATGTATATTTCTTGCCATTATAGGTTTTGGTCCTCTTTTAATTTGAATGGGGTATGATTTATTAAGACGAGCTTGTTGTATACTCTTTTGTGTAGGGGTTGCAATAAGACATAATCTATGAATAAGGTTGGCAGAACAATCAGCAAAGTCATCATTTTGTACTGGTCCAGAAGTTGGATGTTGGTAAAAGGTATAATTGCCTTGAGTAATTCTCTGTAAGTGTTTCATCTCAAGTTTCCATCTAGCAATATACCCTCTTTCATCAATTCCATACATTCTTACTTGATCTGCTATTAATTTTTGTAAGTAGTTTCCATACATTGCACTTTTATAAGGATTAGTAAATGTAGTTTCAATTGCAGGTAATCCTAATCCTTGTAAGGTCGCTATAGGAGAAGAGGAATCAAATTGATCAAATACAATCTCTTGTATAAAGTTTCTACCTCCTAAATTATCTATTAAATTTAATATGAATTCTACTACTATATTTGGATTAACTGGTTCTTGTCTAAACTTCCCATTCCCTTCAGGTATAATCTTTGCATCCCATCCTTCCATTCCATCTATCCAATATAACATATTATCTTCTTCTCCATAATCCCCTCTCATCATACCTTCACTATGTCCCCAACCTACTACATAAGTATCTGCTTTCTTCTTCTTTGCTTTTCCGCCTGGATCTATAGATATAACAAACTTAAGATTCTTAGGGTTAGTTATAATCATTGGAGTCATACGTTGGGAAACTCTTTCTATCCATTCTTCTTGAATAAAGGAACCAGCAGGGTTGCCAAAATGAGCTCCATATTCCATAGCTGCTCCTACAGGATCTTTACGAAAATCTCCTTCGAAGTCTTCATATGCAAAATCTGTAAATCTTGCTTGCCAAGTAGCTAATTGTATTAATTGATATTGAGGATCAGGAATGATTTCTTCTTTTTTCTCTTGTTCTATTCCTCCTGCTATACAATATTGATTATAACATTCCCCTCCTTTCTCTTTAGGAGAACTCTCAACTAATATCTTTCCATCTCCTCTATAATCTTTCACAGATGGAGTAAACGCTTTCCATATAGCATAATCTGTCTTTGGGTTTTCAGAGTAAATAGCTGCATCAGAATCCCCTCCTATCTTTCCTCTCTCGAAATGGGCAAACTCTGAAAGCATTAAAGTTTTAATTGATTTACCTCTGTGAGTTGCTGCAGAGGTAGTAACAGATTCAATTATAATAGAACCATGCAATAATGATTCTTTTGGTTGACCAGATCCCCTAGGAATTAGACTATTTTTATATCTAATCTCATCATTCTTTCTTAAATCATAAGGAGTAAATAATCTTAACTCTGTACTAGTATCTTTACTAAAATCTATATATGGATGAAAGAAAGGCACCTTTCTTATATTATCCTTCGTTAAAGTAAATACATCTTCTGCTTGATCCCCCGCAGAAGCAACGTGCATAATAGTTATAGGATGTCTATCTCTTATCCCATAATATTCTTGAGGGTTGTCTTTACAAATAAGAGTATAAGGTTCGTAGGTTGCAATAAAACTTATGGTAGTGGACTTAGTACTTCTTCTTCCTAATATTAACACTAAATACTTAACTGGGTCTGTCCTCATCAAATCTAATGTTATTCCCCATTCCCCTTTTAAAGTATTTAATATGATTTGTTCTTCTTGATCGGGAGGGTATATTTCCCAAAGGTTATATAAAGTTTTAATAATTACACGTTGTATAGGTAAAAGGTCTTCCCCCATATAATCGGAAGAAGTAAGAAAGGTTAAAGCATCTACTGCGTCTATAGGTTTATAATTCTTTTCAACATCAGCTACAATTTGATCCGAGTATTCTGAGAATATTGACATATATTCACATTTTATTTCCTATATAAGATAAAAAATATACTCTTCTAAATCAATAGAAGAGTATTTAAAACATAATTACTAAATTTTACGGTATTGCAAAAGCATTATCAGGACTCCACGCAGACCAACTTAATATTTGTCTCCAATTCATACTAATTTAAACTCATATTAGATTGGTTTAATCTTTTAATTGTTGGCGTTAAATGCTTATCCATATAACCACTTAATTGAGATACTACTTCTTTACCTTTCTCTATATCATTAGGAAATACTTTATACAATAAGTAAGGAATAAACTCTTGCATAAACCCTTTTAAATTATCTTCCACCACATTAACTATGTTTTGATTAATGTATGTATTTCCTGGTCCTTTCTCTACTCTAAGGTCTTGAAGTACTACTTGTTGAAGATCAGTTTCAATATTATCTATTTGTTTAATATAACTTCTAATATCATTCTCTAATACCTTCATTCTACTTACTATCTTATAATAATCTTTATCTTCTTTATCTGCTCCTTTACATTCATTGTATTCATTTTGTTTATCAATTAATAAATCTCTTAAATATTGAACTGTATTAATACGAGATTTATATAATGCATGTAATACATTTTGTTTATCAATTCTTTCCTTATATCTTTCTGCATATAATATTGCAGCATGATCCCCATTAGATACTGGTTGTTTCTTTCTCTTCAACAACTCCTCTGCTATCAATCCAGGATCACTATGGCGTTTATGACTAGAAAGGTTTGTAGAGGTTATTGTTAAATCATCAAACCCTGTTGGTAATAGTGGGGTATATTTATCTATAATCTCTTGATGAGTAAGTTTACCTTGAAGCAAATCTATAGTAATATCGTTTAATGTTTCATCATTAAAACAATTACATATCTTACAAAAATGGTGTCTACGGGATAATCCTATTAAATCCACTTTATTCCTATCCTTTAGGTATAGAATTATATAAATTTAATAAATATGTAAACCCTATAAAATATAATACTATTGCAATCAGGGTTAAAATCTTAAGTAAATTATCAGACCACCAAGCTAGAGATTTAATTGTATTCTTTACTCCTCCTTTGGTGACTTTCTCCCTATCTAATCTTGTTAATCTATCATAAATTAATTGATAAAATTGACCTCTTTGGAAGGTTGTTTCTACTCCTTCCCCTCCTCCATTAATAATAGTAACAGTATGGTATGCTTCTTTAATTTTTTTAACATCATCTTTAACTCCAGCTACATCCGTTTTAACTCCTGACACATCCCTTTTAATCCCTGTAAGATACTTAATGAGGAATACAAATATCCTCTTTGTTCCAGCATCACTAAAACTTTCGGTCAAATCTAATAATTCTTTTTCTTCCATAAGAGTATTCCATAATTGTTAAATTAATTAAATATTATTTAAAAATGAACAATATAAACCGCTTGTACCTAACTTAATTCCCTCCAAGTTAATCCCCCTTGTATATCAGAGTTTGTTCCCAATGGTCTTACGCATAACACCATTGTATCGGATACTCCATTTATGGTCTCCCCCAATAATATTGCATTTTCTAAATTATTCGTAGCATTTCTAGTATCTATGGATACAAAACCTCCGGCTAGTTTATATCCTCCGGTAACTACATTTTCAGTTGCTCCTCTTGCTACTTGTACTGCGCTTTGAGACTCCCCTACATATGCAAATGTTCCTGCTACAGTGGGATTTAAAATTAAAATCCATTCAAAGTTATCATTAGTCTCTGTTAACATAGTCATATTAACAATCTTAATACTAATTCCTTTATAACCAGCTTTTAATTTAATTCCTAGTA
>Ga0265297_10008938_pt1 | contig 13176 bp, 19 predicted proteins | sample Munlanlwell13791_FD_192502 | JGI IMG/M metagenome (GOLD analysis project Ga0265297, IMG submission 192502) | Leachate microbial communities from a municipal landfill in Southern Ontario, Canada - Leachate well 137-91 | ecosystem: Engineered > Solid waste > Landfill > Unclassified | place...
CTGGGCCAGCGGCGTGGGTCGGACAATCGAGGGCCGGGTCCACATACTACATTGAGCGCAGACCGCTCTTGGTCCCTACGTCGGATATCCCGGCAGGAGCAACCATCACAGCGGCAGAATTGCACTTCTATGTTGGCCTCGAATTGTACGAAACTGCGGGAGCATTCGATGTCGTGATCCAAAACGGCCAGCCGACATACCCGCATGATCCTGTCATCACGAGCGACTATGACCGCAGCAACTACGCTGATGACGGCGGATCAATCAACAGCGGTTCGATATCTACAAGTAGCTGGAATGTAATAACACTGAACGCAACCGGGAGATCGTGGATTCAGACGGGTCCTGGGGCGGTAACAAAGCTGATGCTGCGCTCGTCGCAAGACATCGCCGGATCGGCACCAGGAACGGGGCAGCAATCATTGGTCGTGATCAATGGGTACGATGTTCCTACATTGCAGGCGTACCTGCGGATCACGTGGACGCCATAGGAGGGCATCATGGCCTGGACAGCGCCGAAAGTAGACTGGACACCGCCGGACGGGGTTGCAGACACGCACTTGAACGCCGTCGGCGACAACCTCGTGTACCTCAAGGAACAACACGTTGACCTCACGACGGGCATCCACGGTGCGGTCTCAACGGCCACAGCGTCTAAGCTCCTCATCCGTGACGCAGCGGGCCGGGCGAAAGTCGTTGCACCGTCAGCCGAAGACGACATCGCGCTCAAGTCGAACGTGACAACGGAAGCCGCCGCCCGCGTCGCCGCAGACGCGATCCTGCAAGCCGCGATTGACCTCATCAACGAGGGCGGCGTGTACCTGCCGATTGCCGGCGGGACGATGACGGGCGGCGCGGTAGGGCACGTGGGGACCGATTACACGACGGCACGCTTCCGCAACGTCCTGTTCGGCACCGTCGCCCCGACGACCGAAGGGAACAACGGCGACGTCTACATGAGATACGAGGCGTGATATGGCGACTGGAAAGTACGTGAAGATTGGCGGTGTCTGGAAGCCGGTAGCCTCCGAGTACGTCAAAGTCGGCGGGGCGTGGAAGCCCGTCTCTGCCAACTGGGTCAAGGTGGGCGGGACGTGGAAGGGTATCCCATTCGCAAAGTACCTCTTCGTCTGCGAGCAATTCTCTGACCGTCTCTACGGGCTCGACGATACCCCTACCGACCTCGCAGGCTGGCCGAAGTACGGCGGCGGGATCACCGACCCGAACGACGTAGCAGTGGACTCGGACGGCAACTCCTACTGGGCCTGCGGTGATGGTGTGCGGAAGTACAACCTCGCGGGCACGCTGCAATGGGCATACACGGGGCACGGGACGACAGTCCTATCCGTTTGCGTGGACGCGGATGGGAATGTCTATAGCGGCGACTTCCTCGGCGTCGTGAAGAAACTGAACTCGTCGGGCAGCGTGCAGTGGTCGCACACGATCGGGACGAGCTATTCAGTCTACGCCCTAGCTGTTGACTACAGCGCGGGCAGGCTCTACGCCGGGACGGGTTTTGCTTACGACGCCGTCTACTCGATCGTCACCCTGAACGGGAACACGACGAGGATCTACACCTGTCCCTACGGCGACGTGGCAGGAATCGGAATCGACGAGGGCAGCCCAACATCGCTCTACATCGGAACGACGGGCGGTTACCTTCTCAAGATCTCGACGGGCGGCTACGTCTACTGGGGCTCAGGCGGCGCAATCTCTTCGGCGGTCTACAACGTCCGCGTCGGCCACGACGGCTACGGCTACTGTGCGACCGGACCGAGCGGAACCTACGGCAAGGCACTCTACAAGTTCACACTCTCGACCGGGAATCGAGTCTGGCATTACGTTCCTAGCGGGACCGCATGCGCGATCGGCTGTGCCGTTGATCAGTTCGGCAACGTCTACGGATCGTGGTACATCGCTGGCGATTCAGTCTATAACGTCATCAGGAAGGTCAACTCAGCCGGGGTGCTGCAATGGAGCTGGCAGCCGTACACGTCGGCGCAGTTCCGTGGCCTCGCAGTGTCGCCGGGCATCAAGGCAGCCGGAATGTGAAGGAAGGCGATAGTCGTGAATGACGTACTCAACATCATCAAGGAGTTCGGGTTCCCCGCGTTCGTTGCAATCTTCGTTCTCTGCCGACTAGAGCCTGCGATCAAGCGGCTTGACCAGTCGATCACGACGCTGACCGTCGTCACGGCTCGTAGCAACGGCATGAAGTCGAAAACGGTCGAGGAGATCGTGGCGCGGGTGATGTCCAAGCGTACCGGCAAACACCGCCGGGCGACGGACGTCCTTCACGACGAGGAGGTCGGCGAGGGTGGCTTGCCGACAGAGCACGAATAGCGATAATGGTCGAGGGAGGCGTGTACTATGCGCAACCTGTTACTAGCGTTTCTGCGCAAGGGCTTTGTGATCGTGGCGATTGCGGCCTACTGGATTCTCGATGACCTCGTGATCTTCCTGCCCGACACTGCGGTAGCGTGGATCGGTGCATGGATCTTCAAGGCAACGGGCAACGGGTACAGGACGACCGAGTTCGAGAAGTTCTGGAACAAGAAGCCCGAATAGGGCGGGAGGTATCGGACATGAAGAGGGCATTGCTTGGGTTGTTGCTTGCGGGACTGTTGGCGATCCCGGCATTCGCGTCGGGCCCGCTTGTGGGCGTAGGGATCGAGCCGACCGCTGGGGCGCAGGCTTCCATCGGGCTCGGCTGGGCATTCGATTCGTGGAAGATCCTCGCGGAGAAAGAGGCCTTTGATTCCTGGTACGGCTACTGGTCGATTGCCGCGCTGTGGACACCGGACTGGGGCGTCGTCAACGGCCGTGTCGGCGCGGCGCTTGGCTGGATCTGGGAAGCTGGCGGACTCTACTTCGATGATCTCGCGTTCATCGTGGGCATCCAGAAGTTCTGGGGCGTGCCTGGCATCTACGCGCAATTGGAGATCGGCACGGCGACGCTACTGATTCCGAGGATCGGGTTTGAGCTTGTCTTCAATCTCCCGGAGACTGGCGGGGAATAGACGGCTAGTGCTCCTAGCCTCCTTACGTCGGACGGCGGGTCGGACCTGAGAGCCCCGGCCCGCTTTCCTTTTGAGGTGATGCTATGAAACGCAAAGGGGTCTGGATTCTCGCGGCGGTTGCACTCCTCGCCGCGCTCGCTGGATGCGATCTAATCTTGGCGACGCCGCTTGTCCTCACGCCGGTCACGCAGGCGGTGGAGATTGACGTAGACGCAGGCGGCGCCGTCGCTACCTGGACACTGACCGGCGGAAGCTGGGCGGTAACGGTTGACTTCGGCGACGGGGCGGCAGAGCGGTATGAGCTTGTCCGCGATGTCGAGACGACCGTCACCCATACCTACACCGCAATCGGAACGTACACCGTGCGGGCATCACGAGGCTCGGTGACGACGAATGCGACCGTGACGGTGAGCTGTCTGCAACCCGTTGTCTATCGCCCATTCTGGCATCAAGGCTGGATTGTTGGCGAGCATGAGATCCTACATTTCCAGGTGGACTACCGGCAGATCGGCTGTGACGCGGGGACGGGCAACTACATCGACGAGACGGGCGTCAAGCCGGGCGCAGGGACAACCTACGTCCGCCTGTTCGCTTGGGATGCTGACGGCGACCCTATCGGTGTTTTCGACTTCCGTAAGCCGCTTGGCGACCAGGGCGTCTGGGGCGAGTGGGTCGCTCTGCCCGCCGACGAGTGGGAGAGCTACACGCTGTCCGTGTTCCTCAACTACTTCGGTCTAGACGAGCCGCTGTTGCCGCTTGCGCCGCGAGCGTGCCCACCGGATGACGTGTGGGAAGAGGGGCCGAACGGCCTGAGCCCCGGCGATCCGGGATACGAGCACCATAACAAGTTCCTCTTGGAAGCGAGAAACGAGTACACGCCAGCGGGCGGGGAGGCGTCGGCGGCGTGGCGTATCTGGTATCACGATTCTAGCTGCGACTGAGGTGAAGGCGGCATGGGCCGCCGTGCATCACCTCCTTGCGGGGCGGCTCGGACGTTATGAACCTGGGCCGCCCTTGCCTTTGTCGCGCGGCGCGGCGTATGATGTTGCGTGGAAGCACCACCACGCTTCTTCCACTTCACCTCCTTGCGGGGCGGCTCGGACGCGGGCCGCCCTCCGCTTTCTAGGCCCCAAGGCGCTTTCGTGCGGGGCTTGACTTCTCTACCAATATAGGTATACTGGTTGACGAGGTGATGGAGATGGCACAGGCGACCAAGGCAGCTGACAAGATCACAAGCGCGGAAAGCTACTCCTACCCGATGAGTGGAGCGTACGCTGAGACGATCGCTACGCTGCGCGACGGGCGGATCTGCACGGTCAACACGCAGTACGGCGTTGTCCTACCGCACGGCGAGCACGCCGAAGACTGCGAGCAGCTCACAAATATGGGCGGGCGCTGCACGTGCGGACTGCTCGATGGGATTGACGTCGCAGCACTGGTTGCCGATGCGCGGATCAACGGCAAGCGTGGCTGCGAGCCGCGACAGGAGCCGAGCCGCGATGAGATCGAGCGGCGCGAGCGCGTGGATGCGGAGTTCGATGCGCGGCGGCGAGCGGACGGGCTGTGCCAGAAGTGCGGGACGTACTGCTGCGGAGACTGCGAGGCGTAGCGAGGAGGTGAGTGGCGTGGTACTGCATCCCATGGCGGTGGCGATCGTTGCGCAGTTGATCAAGGAGGGGCGCGCGGGAGACAAGCCATTCGGCTTGCCGCTTGCGATCTGGATTGCGGCGACGAAGGAGGAGAAGTGACACCACTCAGGATTCTCGGGAAGTGCTCGCTCACGGACGAGATCACGATGCTGGAACGGTTGAAGCAGACGCTCGTTTCGGCGCGGGAGCAGGCGCGGTTCATTGCCACGTCTACGGGCGACGAGTACACGCGCGACAAGCTGGCCGAAATCGCAAGCTACTGCGCGAGCAGCGGCGTTGTATCGAGCTATCTGATCGCCCGCGCGGAGGAAGCTCAGGCGGAAGCTGACGCCGAGACTGGCCGCGTCACGCTGCAGGAAGACCTCGGGAGGTAAGCATGGCACAACCGAAGAACGTCCTCGTCGTCAATCAGTTCTACCTCCCGTCCGATTCCGTCGGCGCGAAGATGGTTGAGATGTGGAAGAGATCGGGCGGGACGTACCGTGACCTGTTCACGCGGGCGCTGATGCACTACAGCGTGACGGGGCAGTACGCGGAGGATCTCAAGCAGATCAGGAAGGGGGAGAGGTGAAGCTCGGTGAACTCGCACAGATTCTAGATACGCAGATCGTTATCCGCTATCCCGACGACGGAGGTCAATGGTACGCCGACATGGATCACGTTGAGGTAATGGAGAATGGCTGTCTGGTTAGTCCGTGCGGACGTGGCGGAACCCCGGAGGCAGCCGTTTTCCGATACGCAAATGAGATCGCAGGGAAACGGATCGCCATTCATGCTGGGACAAAAGACCGCCGCGAAGCCAATGTTCCAGCGGCATTGGAGGCGCTATGAAGCTCCGATGCAGTTCTCTCGATCGTCTGTTCGCGTGTCCGGCGAGCATTCACACCGAGACAGACGAGACGCTGATCGACCACGAGCCGAGCGAGGCGACGAACGTAGGGCTGGCCGTGCACGCGCTCATGGCGGACGTCCTCAGGAACAAGTTCCAGACGTTGCCCGACGTCGCTCCCTACGCGCAGCAGTTCGGCGTGGACGAGCGCGAGGTGCGGATTCTCGGCTATCAGGGAATGAAGGTGCTCGGTGAGTACCGGCGATATCTGAGCGAGTCGCCAGAAATTGAGGAGCCGTTGCGGGCTGGAATCGCGGACGGCCTTGAGCTGACAGGGCGCGCCGACGTGATGGACTTCGTGTGCCCGGATGACGGTGAGCCGACCGTCTACATTCTCGACTGGAAGACGGGCGAGAAGGACGAGGATTCGCGCTACATCCGGCAGATGCAAGGATACGCGGCGCTTGGCTTGCAGCACTTCGTCGGGCGGATGCCTCATCGCGTGGTCGTCATCATCGCGTGGCTTCGTTCGGGCGAGGTATCCGTGGCGTCCTACAGCCTCGGGATGCTCGGCATCCTACGGGAGATCGAGCTTGCGGTGCGCTGGGACGGCAAGACGTACACGCCAGGCGATGCTTGCCGCTACTGCCCCCGTGTCGCCGCTTGCCCCGGACGCCGCGATCTCATGCTCGCCGCCGTAGAGGTGCTCACGAGCGAGCGTAGGGCCTCTCTGGTGCCCTTCGATGGGCGGCTGGTAGATCCGTCAGCCTTCGGGCGCTCGATCGTTCAGGCGCGCTTCCTCAAGCAGCTGTGCGAGGACCATTTGCGCCAGAGCGTCGAGGCGGTGCGCTCGCTTGGAGGGGACGTGCCGTTGCCGAGCGGGCAGCACGTTGTGATCAAGAGCCGAGCTGGGCGGGCGACGTTGAATACGCAAGAGGCATTGAACGTGCTAGAAGAGCGTTTCGGGACGGACGCAGTGAGGCGTGAGGTATATCCGAGCCTGGCACTATCCAAGGACGCCGTGGAGACGTTCGTCGCATCGAAGGCGGGGCGCGGAGAGAAGAAGGCGCTCAAGGAAGACGTCTTCCGCGAGCTGGAGGAGATCGGGGCGCTCACGCGAGCCGGATCGGTAGAATGGGTGGAGGTGCGCGATGCGTAGCGTGAATCCAACGCCGGGCGAGTACAAGTACGCGCTCACGCTTGGACCGGGGAAGGGCGGGATGCGTCGGGAGACAGCGCGAGGCTGGATCTTGTGCGATGGGATCTTCGGGCTACACGAGGACGTCGACGGATGGATGCTGACGCATCTAGGGACGGGACGTAGGGCCGGATACTACCCGACGCGCCGCAAAGCCTATGAAGCTGCCGCGCAACTTGCCGCCCTTGATCTGCCATGGGACGCCAAGAGCAACAAGGAGTGGAACGCGCGGAAGAACGAGGCCGAAGGGAAGGCAGCCATCGAGATCATCGAACGGCTCGGGTACAGATAGGAGGCGAAGAGTGGAGACGAGACCAGCGGTTATCGGAAGTGAGAAGACGCTCGTAGAGGTGCTACAACGCTTGAAGCCCGCCCTAGCGCAGCTCAAGCCGGACGAGCAAAGCGTGGAGCGGTTCCTTCAGACGGTGCGCCGGGTCGCGCAGCGTAACCCCGACGTGCTGCAATGCACGGTCGCCTCGATGGAGAACGCGGTCAAGGACTCGGCGGTGCTCGGATTGGACCCGACGGGCTTGCGCGGGCAAGGGTATATCATCCCGTTCTCGAACAAGCGCGGCGACAAGGAGGCGACCTTCATCGCGGGCGCGTATGGGCTGGTTGACCTCGTCTACCGAACGAAGAAAGTAGCTGGCCTCTCTTTCCGTCTGGTTCACAAGGACGACGAGTGGCAATACGAGGAAGGACTGAATCCGATTCTGCGACACGTTCCCAAGTTTGAGGGGACATTCGAGTATGGAAACCGGAAGGAGTGCGTGAGTGGCTACGTCACCTGGTTTGACGTGATCGACGGCAAGGCGGTGGCGCAACGTCACCTCTGGATGTGGCTCGCCGAGATTGAGCGGGTACGCAAGATCTCGAAGCAGACGGACAGGAAGACAGGCGAGTCGTATGATACGTCCACCTGGTTCAACCACTGGGGGCCGATGGCACTCAAGAGCCTTATCCGCGCAGCGACGAAAAGCATGGCGCTCACGCCGGAAGCCAACTCGCAACTCGACTACATCCTGGGCAAAGAAGATGAGAGGATCGGGATGCCGGACAGCTTCATTGACGTGACGCCGGGCGAGCCGACCGCGCCAGCGGAAGGGCGAGAGAAGATCGGCGCGACGGAGGCGTGATGTCCCTAGAGACGAATCGTGTCTACCTTGGCGACGCTCTTGAGTTGATTCGTGACGTAGCGGACGGCTCGGTGGACATGGTGTTCATGGACCCGCCGTATGGACACAAGAACAACGATGGCGACTTGATCTCTAACCGGGAAGCCGCTCTCGGACGCGGAAAGCCTGGTAATGCGCGTCCCATAGCCAACGACGGCGCGGAGGCAAACGAAGTCCTGCGGGCCATTCTGTCAGAGATCAAGCGCGTCCTTGTTCCGGGAGGTGGAGTCTGCTGCTGCTGCGGCGGCGGCGGCCCAGATCCTCAGTTCGCGCGCTGGTCGCTGATGCTGGACGAGGCGATCGGCTTCAAGATGGCAGTGGTGTGGGATAAGGGGCCGATGGGAATGGGGTGGCACTATCGGCGCTCCTATGAGATGGTCCTTGTGGCGATGAAGGATGGCGCGGCGTGTAAGTGGTACGACGACTCACAGCGCATCGAGAACGTGATTCGTCACATTCCGAAGATCCTGCCACAGAAGGATCAGCACCCGACAGAGAAGCCAATCGAGTTGGCGCAGCACTTCATCCGGCTGCACTCGCAGCCGGGCGAGCTTGTTCTTGATCCATTCGCGGGTAGTGGGTCAACGCTGGTCGCGGCGAAGAGAGAGAGGCGGCGCTTCCTTGGTTTCGAGATCGACCCGCGCTGGTACGAGATGGCGCGGAGGCGGATTGCCGACGCGGTAGAGGAGCCAGGCCTTGTATAGGACGCAGGACGCATCGTAGTGTAGAATACCCGTGGCGGGCCGATGGTCGGGTCCGCACGCCGGGCCTGCGTCTTGGGGGCCTAGGCCCGCCAGTCCCTTACCCAAGGAGGGCGAATGGCAGAATCTAAGGCACCAAATCTCGGCAAGGCGGCTCTCGCTTACGCGAAGCGTGGCCTGCGTGTCTTCCCCGTCCAACCGCGTGACAAGATCCCGCTCGGCAAGGCTGCGCCTCACGGCTGTCTCGATGCGACAACCGACGCCGCTAAGATCAAGGCATGGTGGGCCGAATTCCCAGACGCCAACGTGGGGATAGCGTGCGGCAACGGGCTCCTCGTTCTGGATATCGACGCGCACAACGGCGGGGATGAGTCGTTCGAGGTGTTGGAATCCGAGCACGGCAAGACGCCGGACACCCCGATGGTGCTCACGGGCGGGGGAGGACGTCACCTGTACTTCGCATACCAAGGCAAGTTGAAGAACAAAGTCGCGCTCGAACGCGGTATCGACATCCGCTCGGAAGGTGGATACGCGGTTGCACCGCCGAGCATCCATCCGTCCGGCAAGCGGTGGGAGTGGGAGGCGTCAAGCCGGATAGACGAGATGGAGATGGCCCCGGCCCCGCAGTGGCTCGTCGACAGGCTATCTGAGCCCCCCGGGGCGCACCGAGGGCAGGCAAACGGCCCTACAGTCGATCGCGTAGACCCTGACGGGATTCTCTCCGGGGTCCCGTCGGGGCAACGTCACGCGGCGCTGTTTCGCTACGCGGCGCACCTACGCTCGCAGAACGTCGTCACCCAGTCAGAGGCGGAAGTCCTCGTTTCCCGTGCCGCATCCAACTGCAAGCCGCCGTACACGGACGAAGAGCCCACTGCGATCGTTACGGATGTCTGGGAGAGGTACCCGGCTGGCTCTAGTTTCCTGCGCGACCTGACGGCTGAGGACGTATCGGCACCGCTTGTCACGTGTGAGGATCGGACCGTCCGCGTCGAGTGGATAGCGAAGCAGATCCTCGCCGAGGCGCGCGGGCTGAAAGAGCATTCTGATGGGCGAATCGGCGGACACCTACGGGTATGGACAACGCTTCCCGGCGTGGCACGCGACCTCCGGTCGGCACAGTTCACCTTCACGGCGCTCCGTTCACGTACCGAACTCGTCAGTGATCTTGCGAAGAAGATCCCCGAAGTGAACTGGGACACAATGATCGAGTTTCTCTGTGCCAAGGTCACGGACTACGTCCAAGGCGGTGAGCCCGTAGAGGAAATCCTGGCGGGGCAACAAGTCGAGCCGACGCGATTCGCGCTCTGGCCGCTCCTCATCGAGCATCATCCCGTGATCCTATTCGGGCAGGAAGGCACGGCCAAGAGCTATCTTGCCCTGCTCATTACCTATCTCGCCGTCTCGAATTCGCGTGAGGTGGAGGCGCTCGGTCTGCGAGTAGACTCGCCGCTCAAATCCCTTCTCTATCTCGACTGGGAGGGGACTGCCGACGTAGTGCGCGAGCGTCTGAACATGCTACAACGCGGGATGCAGCTCCCGACCGTGCCGTTCCAGTACCGCCGCTGTACACGCCCGCTCTTCTCGGACATCGACGCGATCAAGGCCAGCGTGAAGGGGACGCCGGATCTCATCATCGTGGATAGCTTGATCCCGGCGGCGGGCGGCGACCCGTCATCCCCTCAAGTGGCAAACGAGCTATTCACCGCCCTACGTTCATTCGGCGCGACATCTCTACTGATCGGGCACGCCCCGAAGCACACCGCCAATACGGCGGGTGCGTCCGTCTTCGGCTCGGGCGTTTTCCAGTTCCTCACGCGTTCCCTCTGGGAGATCCGCCGCGACCAGGAAGAGGAAGAGGACACGATCCTCGTAGGCCTTGTCCACAAGAAGATGAACTACGGCAGGCGCGAGCGGCCCCTTGGCTTTCGCTTCACATTCACCCCGGACAGCGTCACGGTGACCCGTGAGGATGTGGCGGCGCTACCTTCCATGGAGAACGCACGCGGCCCCGGCGCGCGCATCATGAAGTGCCTCACGGATGGCGGGAAGATGTCCCCGGCACAGATCGCGGAGGCCCTCGATCTAGAGCAGAACGTTGTCCGCGCTCACCTCAGTTACCTGCGGGGACGGGGGCGGGTCATCTGCCTGCAACGAGGCGTCTGGGCAGCTCTCGCCGAGGGAGACGCGCCCGGAAGGGACGCAGACTGAAATGCATCCAAAGTGCGTACTCATGCACGCTAGACACGATAGCAAAGACGCCTTTGCTTTCAGAACGATGGCAAAGCTGTGCGCTTGCCTTTGCGTTCAGACGGTGTTGAAAGTACGGAACACGCAAGAATACGCGGGTCTGGCAATGGCAAAGTCTTTGCGTTTTCCCTTGCGATGAGAGAGCAAAGCAAAGCTCTCTCTTAGGGGCTTTGCCTTTGCTAGTAACACTGTTACATGGCACGAGGGAGAGGCCGTGCGCGAGGGGACACGTTGACTCTGAAAAGATGTCAGGTGTCTGCTATCAGGTGTCAGACAGGTGAGAGGAGGAGTTATGACGTGGAGGAAGGTCTGGGCGACGGAGTACGACGTGCATCAGTCGGACATTGACGGATCGGCGTTGCCGCTCGCCTCGATGGGCGTGCTCGGCAAGCGCATCCGCGTGACGGTGGAGGAGGAGGTCAGCGAGTGCTGCGAGAAGTGGCGGGGAGGCGTCACCTTGGGGAAGATGGCCGCTGCGTGGGATTGGAAGACTGAGGCAAAGTTCTGCCCCGAGTGCGGGCGGAAGCTGTAGGGTTTGACTTCCTGGCTAGTATAAGCTATACTACGGGTGGAGGTGACGGGAGGAATGAAGATGAAGCGCGGCTGCGGCGTGGCATCGACGCGACGGATGTTCTCCGCTCGCCCCGGACGAGCTTATGCCAAAGCGAATCTGGGCCAGCCGTGCGAAGATGGCAGCGGCGGTGTGGATGGACACACGATCAGGTAGAGACCGCGATGCGATCTCTCACGTAAGTCGGCGCAATGCCGTGAGCCCGTGAGCCGGTACTCAAGCCCGGCCCGCTGCCACAACAGACAAGGGGGAGAGATGAAGAAGGTTGAAGTCGGCGGGGCTGAGTTCGATCCGTCAGACGTGAAGCAGGTCAAGAAGGTCCTGACCAGCATCAAGATCGCACTTGCCGAGAAACGGGATGAACTGCGGGAAGTCTTGGAGGAGATCCAGGACGTGCTCGACAACCAGGAGCGTGGAGTCGAGGAGCTGGACCGCGCGATCGACACATTCAGCGAGTTGGTGTAGCGATGCCCGTCCTAGTCCGCTGCGTGAAGATCAAGGAGAAATAATGGACTCAGTTCTAGCGATTGCTTGCCATGAGGCCAAGTGCGAAGCGGAGAAGTTCACGACACTCGACGGCATGCTCCTAGCGGCGATGAAAGCGATGGCCGCCCTCTGGGTATCGATAGACGATGATCTCCGTTTCCGCGGAGCCGTCGGCGGTGTCTTGATGGTGCTAAACGAGCGAGGAGACGCGGAAGCCGCCGCTAGAATCAACAGCGAACTAGAGGCGCTACGGAGCCTGTCTGCGCTGTTGTCTGGCGTTCCGGTGGACATGGGGAGAGTCGCCATGCCCGAGAACCCGATCGGCCTCATGAAGCTGTGGGGCGAGGTCAAGGAGGAGGACCATGACTCGTGACCACGAGGCCCTCGCTCGGCTTGAGGCCGAGAACGCGGCGCTGGAGGAAGCATGACCGAGATGCTGAAGTGCAAGTGCGGGCTACCGCCAATGATGTTCCCGCAGACAGGGCCGAAGGGAGATTACTGGCAGGTCGGCTGTCCGTGTGGCAGATCGGGGCGGGCGATCTCATCGAAAGAAGAGGCCATTGCGTCCTGGAACACCGACCGGCTCGCCGAGGAGAAGGCGAAAGAGGCGCTGCATCACGCATTTGGCCTCATCACGGAGCCCGGCGACTGGGACTCTGCAACAATCGAGGGAGAGATTAGCGAGGGCCTGCGCCTACTGGAGGGAAGATGAGAGGCTACTGGTTCAGCCGAAACGACGGAACGACTGAGCATCAGAAGACGCCCGTAGCGATTGGGCATACCGACACGTTCGATGGCGAGCCCATCCCGTGCCAGCAGGGTCTCCACTGGAGCCCGACACCGTGGGATGCTTTGCAGTATGCAGCGGGGCACCGTTTGTGGGAGGTTGAGGGAGAGGGCGGAGTCCCGCACGGCGACCCAATTGACAAGTACGCGGGCACGCAGCGCACGCCGCTAAGAAGCGTCGATCTGCAATCGGTCATAGTGGAGTTTTCCTGTCGGCAAGCGGAGGGCGTGCTACATCTCTTTGAGAAGCAGTACCCAGATGATCCACGCCCGCGAAACAGCGTCGAGGCGGCGCGAGCATTCATGCGCGGCGAGATCACGAAGGAGCAGCTAGACGCTGCCAGGGCCGCTGCCTGGGACGCTGCCTGGGACGCTGCCTGGGCCGCTGCCAGGGCCGCTGCCTGGGCCGCTGCCAGGGCCGCTGCCTGGGACGCTGCCTGGGACGCTGCCAGGGCCGCTGCCTGGGCCGCTGCCAGGGCCGCTGCCTGGGACGCTGCCTGGGACGCTGCCTGGG
>Ga0265297_10008939_pt1 | contig 13175 bp, 11 predicted proteins | sample Munlanlwell13791_FD_192502 | JGI IMG/M metagenome (GOLD analysis project Ga0265297, IMG submission 192502) | Leachate microbial communities from a municipal landfill in Southern Ontario, Canada - Leachate well 137-91 | ecosystem: Engineered > Solid waste > Landfill > Unclassified | place...
GTGGCCTCTCCTCCTTAACCTGTGGTGGCGCTGAAATTTCAATCCGGAAAATATTTTTAACTACCCCAGATTTTATCGCCGCAAGGAGATTCTGGAAAAGGCGATAAGCATCACGCTTATAGGCAACAAGTGGGTCAGTTTGTGCATAACCACGAAGACCAATGCCAGTTCGAAGCTCTTCCATTGTCGTCAAATGCTCGACCCAAAGCATATCAATATTCCGCAGATAAACTGCTTGTTCGATCTGTCTCATGACAAGAGAACCAAATCTTTTTTCACGTCTTTGATATTCTTCGTCAATATATTTTAATATTTGGTCAAGTGAAAGTTCCCTAATTTTCCCCTCACCAAAAATCGCTTCGACTTCCGTTCTTAATTTTTCCCTGTCATCAGCCAAAGCGACAAACATCGCCTCAACTTCTTCTTTGACCATTGAGATAATTTCGTTCTTTATTTCGTCGCTTTCATTCGCCGCTGACTCCAAAACTTTTCGCCTCTTACTATAGATATATTTGCGATGTGAGTTCATCACGTCATCATATTCGACCAAATGTTTGCGAGTGTCGAAGTTATGTCCCTCAACTTTCTTCTGAGCTGACTCAATTGATTTAGAGATCATTGAATTTTCAATTGGTACATCTTCAGGAAGGCCTAGCCGCTCCATTAGCATTTTCATTCGATCACCGCCAAAAATTCGCATCAGATCATCTTCCATAGAAACGAAAAACTGGGAGCGACCAGGATCACCCTGGCGACCGGCGCGGCCTCGAAGCTGGTTATCAATTCGTCGTGACTCATGACGCTCAGTACCAATTACATATAGACCGCCAAGCTTAGCGATACCTTCGCCCAATTTGATGTCGGTACCACGACCAGCCATATTAGTGGCAACGGTCACCGCACCACGCTGACCGGCTTTGGCGATGATCTTTGCTTCACGGGCGTGATTTTTAGCATTAAGTATCTCGTGCTTTACTCCGCCACGTTTCAAGCTCTTTGATATCTGTTCGTTTTTCTCAACAGATACAGTGCCAACTAAAACCGGCTGCCCTATTTTCTGTTTTTCGGCGATATCAGCAACGATTGCTTGAATTTTCCCATTTTCAGTCTTAAATATTTGATCCTGACGATCAATTCTAACCATCGGCTTATTTGTCGGAATCTCAGTCACGTCAAGTTTGTAAATTTTGTAAAACTCCTCAGCTTCAGTCGCTGCTGTACCGGTCATACCGGACAATTTGTTATAAAGCCGGAACAGGTTCTGGAAAGAGATCGTTGCCATCGTTTGCGACTCACGCTTAACTTCAACCCCTTCTTTAGCCTCGATCGCCTGATGAAGTCCTTCAGAGTAACGACGGCCAGGCATCAGCCGACCGGTAAACTCATCAACAATGACTACTTCATCATCCTTGATAATATAATCTTTATCTTTTTTAAATAAAGCATGTGCTTTCAACGCCTCTTCCAGATGGTGAACAAGCATTATCCCGTCTTGATCGTAAATATTAGTGACACCAAGCGCTTCCTCAATTTTTTTTATCCCTTCGTCAGTAATCATTACCGCCCGATCTTTTTCATCAACGGTATAATCTTGATCTTTGGTTAACCTTGGAACTAGGGCTGCAAATTTCTGATAGAGCGAAGCTGACTCTTCCGCCGGTGCAGAGATTATTAATGGGGTCCTCGCCTCATCAATTAAAATTGAATCAACCTCATCGACAATAGCATAATTGAGTTCACGCTGGACGCAATGTTCCAAGGTTGGTGCCATGTTATCGCGAAGATAATCAAAACCGAATTCATTATTGGTGCCATAAGTTATATCGCAAGCGTAGGCTTCCTTGCGAGAACAGGGAATTAAATTGGAACCATCAGCTTCTGAATAATGTTTATAGTCTTTTTTCTTCTCAAATTTATACGAGATTTGTTGATTTTGAATAATACCAATCGACAAACCCAAGAAATTATAAATCTCGCCCATTCCCTCGCCCTGACTGCGAGATAAATAATCATTCACCGTGACTAGATGAACGCCGCGTCCGGTAAGGGCATTGAGATAAAGTGCTAGTGTTGCAACAAGTGTTTTTCCTTCACCAGTTTTCATTTCGGCAATCTCGCCCTTATGAAGAACCGCTCCACCAATTAACTGAACATCAAAGTGCCGCTCGCCCCAGACACGACGGGAAACTTCACGAACAATAGCAAAAGCTTCCGGCATAATACCTTCAAGAATTTTTTCTTGTTGCTCCCGATTTTTATCCTCAAGTTTTTTCTTATAGAGGACAGTGTACTCTTTGAGCTGTTTGTCACTTTTCTTCTTGATCTCCGCTTCAAAAGCATTAACTTCATCAACAAAAGGCTGGTAACGCTTAACTACCTTCTGTTTCGAGTCAGAAAAAAATTTGGAAAAAATTGACATATTTGAACCAAAAATTAAAAGTTTTCAAAGTCTATAAATCAAAACAATTCCATGAAATTTATGGACTTTCAACTTTACAAACTTCGAACTAATTTTAGCACGTGACAAGCACTATTACAATTGGAATTTACTTCTTTCGGCGAAATTTTCCGAATATATTAACAACGCTGTCAAAGCTGACTCCACGACGACGCTTTTCGATTTTTTGCTTGTGCTGATCTCTAACTTGTCTTTCCGCTGCACTTACAGCATTAGCAAAAGCCTTCATTAAGTTATTCTTTTTCTCCTCGACATGAAGTTCGTAGCCCGGAGCATCAAGATCAATTTTTACTGTCTGCGTCACTCCGGTTTTATTTGGTCCGGAGTCATCAATCAACTGGACTGCTGCCTTAACTGGGCTCAAATGTTTCAAATATTTATTAAATTTTAAAATTCTTTTTTCTATGTATGATTTCTGCCGAGCAGTAACAATCACACCCCTAGTGGAAATGCTTATATCCATAGTCCTCCTGTTTTACAAATATTATTTTTTAATCTCTTTATAGGGCAGGTACTTGTGGAGCGCTTTCGGTATTTCGATGCTACCATCTTTTCTCTGTCCATTTTCCATTATAGCAATTAACATCCGTCCGATGGCAATAGCAGTCCCGTTTAAAGTGTGGAGAACGGCAACCTTGCCGTCTTTGTCGCGATAACGAATATTGAGCCGTCGCGCCTGAAAATCGGTGCAATTTGAACAAGAATGGGTTTCCCTATACTGATCTTGACCGGGCATCCAAGTTTCTAAATCATATTTTTTCGCTGCCGGAGCTCCTAAATCACCAGCACATATATCAATTATCTGATATGGGAGACCCAGCCCAGAAACAATTTTTTCTTCTAAAGAAACCAGAAATTCATGTTCCTTTTCAGAATCTTTTGGTTCGCAAAAAGAAAACATCTCAACTTTGTCAAACTGGTGTGCACGCAAAATTCCGCGAACATCCTTACCATGACTGCCAGCCTCACGACGAAAACAGCTGGAAAATCCGGCGTATCTTAATGGTAATACACCTTTTTCCAAAATTTCGTCCTTGTGATATCCGGCAAGCGGTTGTTCTGAAGTTCCGGCCAAAAACAAATCATCTTGATTTTTATAAATTTCATCCTCACCTGCGGGCAGATAACCAGCACCGGTCATTGTTTCACGATTGAGAAGTATCGGCGGAATCATCGGGGAAAAACCCTCTTTGACTAAAATGTCTAGGGCATATTGGACCAAAGCAAATTCGAGCTGAACTAATTCATTTTTGAGAAAATAAAAACGTGATCCGGAGATCTTCCCTGCTCGCTCAATATCAATCAAGTCCAGATCCTCACCTAATTCGACATGATCTTTGATTTTAAAGGTAAACTTTTTTGGTTTGCCAACAGTCCTATTAACTTTGTTATCCTTGTCTGACTGGCCATCAACAACATCAGGCAGCGGAGGATTGGGAACTTGGAGCATAATCTCTGTGTATTCTTTTTGCGCCGCGTCAGCCTCTGGTTTAAGCTCCTTAACTTTTGTTGACCAGCCTGAAGCATCATTTATTGCATCAATTTTTTGTTGTCCATGAAGTTTAGCGATATCTTTTGAGGCTTTATTTAGCTCGCTTTGAGCCCGCTCTAATTCCGATAAAATTCTTCTGCGATTTCGATCAATCAAAATTACTTCATCAATAATCGCCGGATCAGCACCTTTTCTGGCGATGGCTTTTTTGATCTCCTCCGGTTTTGTTCTAATAGTTTCAATATCTAACATATTACTCCTTATTGAAATTTTTCAGTATTTCCTCAACTTTTCCATAAATATGGACCCATCGCGATGATTTAAACCCAAGTTTTTTATACCATTTTATTGGAAATTCTTTCTCTGAATCAGCAATTCCTTGTATATATTTTACATCGTATTTAGAGACTGCTTTATTTATTATTTCCTTAAACAATTTTCGTCCGATTCCCAAATTTTGATGTTTGGGCGAGACAAAAAGTTCAGTGTCACACAAATCATTGCTACCAAAAAAAGGCTTAATCACTCCCAAAAACCCTCCGACAATTTTCCCATTAATTTCGGCAACCAAAAATATGTTCGGTTTGTGATTATGCAAACAAGTTAACAACTCAAGAGCATGCTTTGGATTCCAGCTTTCGCCAACATCAGCATTATTAAATGCCTCAGCATAAATTTGACCAAGATCTGGTAAATCCGTCTCTCTGGCATCCCTTATTTTTATCTCTTCTTTGATCATTATTTATCCTCTGGTTTCATAAATGGAAATAATAAAATTTCACGCATCGTTTTTGAACCTGTCAACGCCATTACTATTCGATCAACACCCATACCCCAGCCAGCAGTTGGAGGCATGCCGTATTCTAATGCTTTAATGAAATCCTGGTCATAGGGATGTTGTTCTTCGTCTTCTTTTCGCTTAACTTGATCTTCAAATCTTTCTTTTTGATCAATTGGGTCATTTAGCTCCGAAAAAGCATTAGCAATTTCTAGCCCACCGAGTATCAAATGAAAACGCTCAACAGTTTTTTCGTCTTTTTTCTTGGCCAGTGGCGAAATTTCTATCGGGTGGTTTATGACAAATGTTGGGTCAGAAGTGGCTTTAACACCAATTTTAAAAGCGTCATCAGTATTTTTTCCAGCAGTGAATTTATCAAATGTCACACGAGGAAATTTCTTGTTAAAATCAACCTTTTTCCCATAGATTTCAATTTCCATTTTACCAAAAACCTGTTTAACCAAATCTCTCATTAAATCCTCAGTAAAGCTCATCAGCTTTTCGTAGTCCGCATATGCCCAATAAAATTCCAGATTCGTAAATTCCGGATTATGAGTAGCATCAACTCCTTCATTGCGAAAGCAGCGGGCAAATTCAAATATTTTTTCAAATCCTCCGACAATTAGGCGCTTAAGATAAAGCTCTGGTGCAATTCGTAAATAAACATCACGATCGTAAGCATTGTAGTGAGTGATAAACGGTTTGGCAACAGCGCCACCGGCAATCGGCTGAAGCGTTGGGGTCTCTACCTCTAAAAAACCGTTATTGATCAGAAAATTTCTCAAAGTCTGGATTATTTTTGATCTTTTGTAAAAAAGTTCTTTGACTTCAGGATTAACAATCAGATCGACATAACGTTGGCGATAGCGGGTTTCGATATCGGAAAGACCATGCCATTTCTCCGGTAAGGGCCGCATTGATTTAGTTAACAATTTAAATTCAGAGACTTCCAATGTAATCTCGCCGGCTTTAGTAATAAAAAGTTTTCCTGTCGCGCCAACAAAATCACCGATATCTAAAAGCTCAATTATTTTAAAATCGTCACCTAAATTATCTTTTTTGAAAAAAAGTTGAATTTTACCTGATTCGTCAACCAGGTCAGCAAAGATAATTGCCCCATGTCCACGAAGGGAGATGATGCGGCCAGCAAGTTTTAGGTTTTCGTTACCAGCGATAAATTCTTTGTGGGAATCGAGAACTTTTTTGACCGTGTAATTTCTGTCAGATTTCGCCGGATAAATTTCAAGACCCGCCGCCTCAAGCTTCTCTCTCTTGTCCTCTCTGGCTTTGATCAGATCCCGTTCAGTTTTTCCTAATTGATTCATATTTTCTCCATTTGTTCCTTTTACCTGATACTAACAAAAAAACTGATAAAATTAAAGCTAAAAATTTCTAATGTCATATCTCGGTTTACCAAATGGAATTCGATCGGGGGCAGAATCACGTGCAGAAAAAACCGACGCCGGGTGAATAAAACCAACGCCAAACTCATCATCAATTTTATCCATCGCCTCTGAAATACGCCTAGATTTTTCAATCTCGGAGAAAATTGACAGCTGAATATTTTTTGAACTTTTTAAATTAAACGCAGAAACAGCGACATAACTTGGATTTTTATACCAGTGGCAATCTTTGAGTAATCCAAAAACATTTGAGATAAAACTTCCGGTATCGGAAAAAGGGGAGACACTCGCCCCCTTTTTGAAACTCGGACCGTCGTAAAAAGAGATTGCGACAAAAACGCCACCAGCCATAAGTTCGCTTTGGCGCAAACGATAAGCAGATTTATAAATCAATTTTCTAATAACCGCTTTTGCTCCCTCAAAATTTCTCGCATCTGGTGCTAAGACATGGGAATGTCCAATGGTTTTTGTTTGCGAAATCTGATTGTCCACTTCATATCCTCGCAAGCGATACCACCAAAGTCGACCAGCATGTCCTAAAATTGAGCGGAGTTTTGGCATATCAGCAGTAAAAAAGTCTAGGGGAGTCAGAAGATTAAAATTTTTTAATCTAAATTCAAGTTTGTGATTTATCCCAGTAATATCGAGTAATTTTATTTTAGAATAAAAACTTTCTAACTCTGATAATTGTATCACCGTTAATCCATCGGGTTTCTTCCTCTCCCCCGCCATTTTGGCCAAAAAACGGCTCGGGCCAACCCCAACCGAAGAGGTCAAAAAATCACCGACTTCCAATCTAATTTTGTCCTTTATCGCCTGCCCTAGTTTTTTAGCAATCTGTAAATTTTGTTCACCCGGAGTTAAAAAAATTATAAATTCATCAATTGAAAGGGGCTGAAAATAGGGCGAAAAACTCTCAATGACTTTTTTGATTTCTTTGTGATAGATGGCGTAAAGCGCCGGTCGCGCTTCGATAATTTTAATTTTAGGATAAATTTTTCTCGCCTCTTTCACCAAGCAGCCAGTTTTAATACCGATCTCCTTGGCTTCACGTGAAGCAGCAATAATACAACCAGTGCCACCAACATAGGGGGCAACACCGACAGGAATACCACGAAGTTCTGGCCGAACCTGCTGCTCAACCGAAGCAAAAAAGGAGTTCATATCGAGAAATAAAACCTGGAAATCTTTTGGGGTTGATGTGATACTCATATAATTATTATAGAACAAAAACCGAACACATACCAAACAGGTCTGAATATTTAAGCCCTTAATAATAAACAAGAAAAAAACCACCCGTATCTCAGAGTGGATTTTTTACTTCTAGGACTTTCAGCTTTACAGACTTTATAGACTTTCGACTATGATATCTTTTTAATTTCGAATTCCATTTCCCCTGCCGGAGTTTCAACTTCAACCTTATCACCAACCTTATGACCAGAGATAGCTTTGGCAATTGGCGAAGAAACTGAAATTTTACCGGTCAAAGGATCTGCCTCAGTTGCACCAACAATTTCATAGTTTTCTTCTCCGTCGGCAGACTCTAGAACTACCTTTGAGCCAATACCAACAACACCGCTACCAGATTTTTCCGCCATTCTTGCGTGAGACAGTTTGTACTCAATTTCAGCAATTTTTCCAGCAATAAAAGCCTGCATATCCCGTGCCTGATGATAATCGGCATTTTCTGATAGATCGCCAAGCTCCCGGGCAGATTTAATCTGCTCGGCTGCTTTCTTCAAATCTTCGTTTTTAAGTTTAACTAGCTGTGCTTCCAGCCTCGCTCGGCCTTCAGGGGTCAGGATTATCTCTTCTCTCATATTTACCTCTACCTACCAAAAAATCCCTTTGGGGGAAGTTGTTTGGGCAATGTGATTAATTAATAAACTATAGGATAATTTTATTCAAATCACCCTTCTTTGTCAATAGCCCAGAATACAATTTGTCAGCGGCTAAAATGCCATTGTAAAATTTCATGGGCAATTGGCGACGCAACTTCATAACCACCACCACCACCTTCAACTAAAACGACTAAGGCAATCTCTGGATTTTCATAAGGAGCATAACACTCAAACCAAGCATGGGTTTTCTGATTGTTAAAAAACTGTGCAGTTCCAGTTTTTGCCGCTGATGAAACTGGAAGATCAGCCAGAATTCGACCAGAACCATAAAGAACTGCTTCTCTCATCCCCTGTTGAACTATCGAAATATTTTCGGCCGAAATAAAATTGTCTCGCTCAACCTCAGTCGAATAATTTCTAACCACGTTCCCGTCGACATCGGTTATCTCTTTTAGAATCTGAGGCCTGAGTAACCGCCCTCCGTTAGCAACCGCTGATAATGCCTTTACCATTTGGATCGGAGTGACCAAAAGATCGCCTTGACCGATAGCAACATGATAGGTGTCACCCAAATACCAATTCTCGCCCTTGTAATTTTTCTTCCATTCGGGACCCGGAACTAAACCCGAAGCCTCAGAGGATAAATCCACTCCACTTTTTGCACCAAAACCAAACGTCGAAAGATAATTTCGCAAAACATCAGGACCAAGACCTTTAATTTTGTCCCAGCCACCGCCAACAGCATAAAAGAAAATATTATTCGATTCTGCTATTGCTCTCGTAACATTTGACATACCAGCATGATATTTCCAATCGGGAAATTTCCACTCTCCGATAACAATTTCTTGTGGAGTCTCAATTGAGGTATTTTTAGTGATTATTCCCTCTTGGAGACCGGCTGCCGCTGTAACAATTTTTATTATTGAACCAGGAGGATAAGTCCCCATTGTTGCTCGATTTAAAAGTGGCAAAGATGGATCTTCAAGCAACCTTTTGTATTCACTTTTGTTAATCTCGCCTTGAAAAATATTATTGTCATAAAATGGCACAGAAACCATACCCAAAACAGCACCCGTTTGAGGATTAATCGCAACCGCTACTCCAGAATTTACCTCCGGACCAGCGCTTTGTATGCCAGAAACAAGTTTCTCCGTCATTTTTTGTTGCAGATCATAGTCGATATTTAATACCAAGTTGTTGCCACCAACCGGCTGCAAATTATTAAAATCTTTAAGCACCTGAATAATTCTTCCGCGCGAATCAACTTCAACCTGTTCAATTCCAGGATCACCACGAAGTTCAGTTTGATAATACTTTTCGATTCCTGCCTTACCAAACTCCTCGCTCATCAGATAATTAGGATTTTTTGCCAATTCATCGCTTGATATAATGCCGGTGTAGCCCATGATATGGGCCAGGCCTGAATCGCTTTTGTACTCCCTAATCGCTCTTTTGCTGATGACAACTCCCGGTAGACCAGCTACTTCTTCCTCTAAAATTAGAGCTTCTTCTCGTGGTAAATTTGCCTTTAAAATTGTCAAATCAATTGAAAACTCGCCGTTAGCCTCGATCTTTTGTTTGATCTCGTCTTTTGAGATTTTAGCCAAGGCTGATATTTTATTGAGTAGATCTTCCCTCTCCGTTTTTTTCCTTGGTAAATCCGAGGGATAAACTCCGAGAGCAAAACTCGGTTTATTCCGCGCCAGCCAAACCCCTTTTGAGTCAGTAATCACCCCGCGGCTTGAGAGAATACTCCTAGGACGTATCCTGTTGCCCTCAGCCAAATTAAAACTTTTTGAGGCGTTTATTACCTGCAAATAAAACAACTTAGAACCAATAGCGATAAATATGATTAATATTATTAATTTGAGATATATTGATAGTCTGCTTGTTTGAGTCTCCTCAATCCGAGATTGACCCTCCAGTGTGACATCCTGATATTGAAAATCGCTCTCTTCACTCAGAAAGACTTTTCTTTTTCTCTTTTCTCCAATTAAAGCGGAAAAATTTCCAAAGATATCCATAATCAAATATTAATTTTTATCTGTTCCCTGCCTGCTTGTGGGTTTAAGAGATAATTTATTTTATTGATTATAAAATATAGTGCCACTGTGATGATCGTTGAATAAATTGCTCCCTCAAGTGTTAGGAGTAAATTTGTCAGAGAGAACTCACCCATAATTAACAATCTGAACAATCCGAAAAACAGAAAAGCAATGGCAAAAATTGGAACCGATAACATCGTTGACGGTCGATCAACCAACCTCTTATTGATGGCAAAAGTTATTGTGATAAATAGAAAAAAATTCGGTAGGAGAATATAGACAACGGGGATTTGACTAAATATTACTAAAAATATCGTCGAAAATATAAGTAGCATACTTGCATTCTGAAAAGATTTTTTTACTAGGAAAACTAAAATTACAGAAGTAGTGAAACTAAAAATTCCACCATAAATTGATAAGGATGGGGCAACAGTTGCATCGAAAAGAGCAACGAATAATGAAATCAGAAGAATAAATAACCACATATCAAATCCCAATAATAATAAACAAGTTCTCCAGTTTCGAGAAGTTTATCGGAGATTTTACCTCAATTGTTTTAAAAATATCTGATTTTGCTGATACTTCACTTCCAGTGCTTCCAACAAATATACCTTTTGGCAATTTGCCACCAAGACCAGATGTAATAATACTCTCTGACTCAGCGATCGGCGTATCTAGGGGGATATTTTCTAAAGTCATACCTGAAATTCCACCTTTTAAAATCCCAGTAGTTCTTGAGCTCTCAAGCATCACCTGAACAATTGAATCCCTACTGGTTATAAGCACGACTCGCGAAGTGTCAGGAGTCACCTGATCAATTTTCCCGACCAATACACCAAGATAAACCACCGCCATGCCATCAGATACTCCATCATTTGAACCCTTATTTAAGACCAAGGAATCATAAAAATTTGTCGGGTCAAGACCGATTATCTCCGCAAGAAGTAGCTTCATCTCCGGATGGGCTTCTTTATACCCAAGAGCTTCTTTCAAACTAGTATTTTCTTGTTCAAGCTCCTCAAGTTTTGTGCTATCAACTTTCGCCTTAATTATGTCCTCGACTAAACGACGGTTTTCCTTGCGCAGGTTGCTGATTTCTCCAAATATTGACAGTGTGCCAGCGATACTTTTTCCAGCTTTAACCATTCCAGAAGTCAAAGGTTGACTCACTTTTAAAATAAAATTGTTGGTCGCTTGACTTATCTTCGATGGTACCAGCAATATCAAAATCAGCACTACGATGAAAAAAAATAAAAATAAATTCCTCCTAGTCATTAACTACGCCCTCAATTTAAATCGATTAGGAACAAGGACATCCGACAATAGATCAATATCTTCAAGAACTATGCCTGTCCCACGAACAACACAGGTCAATGGGTCATCGGCAATATGTACTATCGTTTTAGTTTCTACAGCAATCAACTTATCAAGACCCCGGAGCAAGGCCCCACCACCAGCAAGAACGATGCCTCGATCCATTATATCGGCTAGAAGCTCAGGGGGTGATTCTTCCATCGTAACTTTAATGCTATCGATAATGGCATTGACCGATTTCTGTATCGCTTGACGAATCTGTTCATTATTAACAATAATTTCTTTTGGCAAACCGGTCACCAAATCTCTTCCTCGCATCGGTGTTTCCAATTTCTCTTTTATCGGTATCGCTGCTCCAACTTTAATTTTAATTTCTTCTGCTGTTCTCTCACCTAACAAAAGATTAAAATTATCTCTCGCATACTGAATTATATCAGTATTCATTTCGTCACCAGCAATTCTTAGCGACCGGGAGGAAACAATGCCACCAAGAGAGATAATTGCCACCTCAGTCGTCCCCCCACCAATATCAACGATCATATTCCCGGATGCGTCTTGAATTGGAAGTCGGGCGCCGATCGCCGCAGCGATCGGCTCTTCAATTAGATAGATTTCGCGGGCGCCAGCGTTAATTGCCCCTTCCTCTGCCGCCCGTTTTTCTACCTCAGTAACCCCGTAGGGTATACCGATCACCACCCTTGGGTGTGGAAATAAGGAAAATTTCTCTCGATGGACTTTGTCAAAAAAATATTTTAGCATCTGTTCTGTTACTTCAAAATCAGAGATTACGCCATCAACCAAAGGCCTAACTGCAACTATGTGGGCGGGAGTGCGGCCAACCATTCGCTTGGCCTCTTCTCCGATCGCTAAAATTTCTTTGGTTTTTTTGTTTATCGCCACCACTGACGGCTCGGTGATAACAATTCCTTTACCTTTTACATATACCAAAGAGTTAGCGGTACCGAGATCGATACCAATATCATGAGACAGGCGATTAAAAATAAAATTAAACGGTGACTTCATATTGCTGATTATAAATTAATGCGACAAAAAAGCCAGAGTTTACCTCCCCTGGTTACAAACTAACACTAGATTAAAGAATATAAAAAATCAATCCCAGAAGAGATTGATTTTTTATTTATTAGTTAGCTTTAAAAGTTGCAATAATGTTTTGCGAATCATTCATTACAGCAACGCCATCGTCTGGTCGATCTTGTGCTGATCCAGTATAAAAAGCATAAGAAGAATTGGCACCAAGATATTTTGGAATCATGGGGTCGTTCGCTTGCTCAAAAGCACTTTTGCCAGATAGCGATACGACTGTGATGGAAAAAGGACAGAACATTCCAGATTTCTGGTCTGACCAGCTGGAAGAAGTCGTCGGGACACAGGCATACAAGTAAGCAGTGGCGGTCGAATCATCAGGACTTTTTTCAACTATCTCGTAATTTTTCCACAAATCATTGAACGTCAGCGAGAAACCGTACTTCGTATTTGAATAATTTTTCCAGTCAGAAGTTGTTGCAGTTGTTGGCGAGTTTGTTACGGGGGAAGAAGATTCATTGGAAGCTGCTGTTGTAGTTTTAGCCTGCAAATCCTCAACCTGATTGTTCAAATCGTCAATCTGAGACTGCAATTCATCTTTTTCACTAGTGGCTTTCTGATTCATATAGTAGTAGGTGCCGCCACCAACTACTGCCAAAGTTATTACTACCGCGATAACAATCTTCCAAACTGTGGTCATTGTCCTCCTTTTAAATTATGTCGAAATATCTCGTCGATTAAATGCAATAAATCCGGCGATTGAGAAAACGACTGCAACAGAGATAAAGACAATTACCGAA
>Ga0265297_10008940_pt1 | contig 13175 bp, 8 predicted proteins | sample Munlanlwell13791_FD_192502 | JGI IMG/M metagenome (GOLD analysis project Ga0265297, IMG submission 192502) | Leachate microbial communities from a municipal landfill in Southern Ontario, Canada - Leachate well 137-91 | ecosystem: Engineered > Solid waste > Landfill > Unclassified | place...
CCTGATCGGATAGGCATCTTCTTCCAGATGAGCTAAAGGAGCATGCTCGCTTCGAATGTAAGGCCCCATACCAATCATATCCACATCCATTTCCCCAAAAAACAGGAGATCATCCACAAGGTCGTCATAGGTTTGCCAGGGAAGTTTAATCATTACCCCAGTGCCTGTCTGATAGCCGAGTTCTTTCAGCATGAAGAGACATTCTTTCCGTCTTTGAAAAGAGTGACCGGAAGGATGCAACTTTTTATACAGCTGTTCATTGCTTGCCTCAATGCGCAGCAAATAGCGATGTGCCCCCGATTCCTTCCACATCTTGTATGTCTCTTCTTTTTGCTCTCCCAGTGATAGGGTAACACCCAATTCACCATTACTTTCCTCCTTTATCCTTTTAATGATCCGGTCAATGAAACGGATATAAAAAGGATCGCTGCGTTCCCCGGATTGCAGTACAATGGAGCCATACCGGTTTTTCCAGGCAAAATGAGCCGCTTTGATAATGTCCTCTTCCTGCATCAGGTAGCGGTTTACTTCTTTGTTGCTTTTCCTGATCCCGCAATAATAACAGTCTTTACTGCACCTGTTGCTAACTTCAATAAGACCACGGAAATATACTTTTCGCCCTGAATGCTTAAGTTTTATTTCATAAGCTTTATTAAAGAGTTTTTGTTTAGCTGATTCGTCCTCAAGTGCAAGCAGATAGCGCAATTCCTCCCTGCTTACCGCTTCTCTTTCTGCTTTCTTTACTATGAAATCAATATCCATTATGCTGAATCCGTGTTGTAAAACCTGTGCAAATATCCATCTTTTCAGGATCAATCTGCACAGGCTGATGTAATGATAATTCCGCAACCCTGTTCATTCTTGAAAATGGACAAAAGATTCCGATATTGAGTAATTATCCTGATGTATGCATCGCATTGGTGCTTTGCGCCCTCTGTATCTTCTGAGAGATTATGTGAGATAAATAAAGTCTGCCTTTCGTTCTTTTTTCCAAGGGAGTTTTTCATTTCTTTTTTGGGGCCAAAAAAGAAACGAAACAAAGAAAAAACCCTTGTCGGAAAGATGCTTTCACCCTGTTGGGAACAAATGCGGAAAATTCAGTCAAAGTAAGTGATCTTTGCTTTAAGCTTACCTTTCGTTTTTATTTTCTTATTAAAACTACGTTTTGTCCCCTCTTTACGAAGTAGAGAGGGGTGCAGGGGTGAGTCGCTTGGCCCGCCTTTCCGACTTCCCCACGCTGCTGCCTCTCCGGATTATTAATACGTTCACCCTTTAAGCTGTGCAATTAGTAGTCGTGATGTGATTTTCACGCTAAAATCCTCGCCCTTACCTCTAAAATCCAATCAAAATGCCGACCTTTGCCCTTTATGTGATTCACATGTTACGACTTTTAAAAGCCATTGGTGTTCGTTTCGAATTGTTTCTTTCCATTTTTTCGGGGATTTTTATCTCCTTACTGATCCTGACTATTTTAATGATCACCAAATCCAAACAGGTTATTCGCGTCTCGCTGGAAGAAAACCTGAAACTTGAGGTAAATACGGTGGTCGAAATGCTCAGACGGGAACATAATCTGAAGCTTGAGAACGCAAAAAACGACCTTAAAGTAGCCGATTATTTGTTCAGCAGTTCACCTTTACAGATTAGTAATGAAAAATACCTCATGAAAGTACGTGACCAGCTTACCAATGAAACGGATGAAGTGGTATTGCATTATTGGGAACTGGATGGCCGCAATCTGAAAGAAAATCATGATTTTGTGGACCAGATAAAAAAGATGACCGGAAGTACCGTAACTATCTTTCAAAAAACAAGTGTCGGATACATTCGTATTTCTACCAATGTGCCGGATGAAAAAGGAATCAGAGCAACAGGCACTTACCTTTCGCCAAATTCGCCCGTTGTCAGGCAGATTGAGAAGAAAGCCAATTATTACGGACGTGCTTTTGTGGTCAATGATTGGTATATCACCGCTTATCAGCCCATTATAAAAAACGGGGACATCATCGGAATGCTGTATGTCGGTAAAAAGGAAAAGGATATTGATGAGCTGAGAAAAAGCATCATGAATCTGAAAATCGGGAAAACAGGTTATGTCGTTGTTTTTGATAACGAAGGGCACCTTGTCGTGCATAACGCAGGTAACGAACCTGATATCCCTGACTACGGAGACATTTACCGTCTTTTAAAAAAGGATCATGGGTTAATCCAATATAATCCCCCGGACAGCAAATCCAATAAAATAATCGCCTATAAAAAGTTTGCCCCATATACTTTCCAGGTAGCCGCCATCATTGATCAGCGGGAAGAGTCCAAAAACCTGGTTCAGAGTGTCATTATCTTCTCCATTGCCATTGCACTTTTTTTTATTATTCTGCTAAGCGTGATCATGTTCAGACTCACCTCCAAGCGTCTGCATATCTATTTAAAAAAACTGCAGGAAGCCGACAACAGGCTTGAACAGGTAACCACTGCTTTATCTGAATCGGAAAAAGAGTTTGAAACATTGTTCAACAATACCAATGATCATATTTTCGTGATTGACTTTGATGGTAAATTTATCAGAGTGAATGCTACCGCTTGCCGGATATTGGGATACACGCATACGGAATTGCTGAAGAAAAGATTTACGGACATTAAAACCCCCAAATATGTCAATTCCGTGCGCGAAAATCTGGATAAAATCCGTTTGCTGAGAACTTTCCAGTATGAATCTGAACATGTAACCAAGGACGGCAGAGTTATTCCGGTTGAAATGTCGAGCAGGTGTATCCAGTTCCATGGCAGAGATGTAATTCTGACCATAGCACGCGACATCACCGAAAGGAAAAAAGTGGAACAACAGTTGGTCACCACCATCATTGAAACGGAAGAAAAGGAAAGGAAACGCTTTGCTGCTGATCTTCATGATGTGCTGGCCCCTATTCTGACCACTATTAAACTTTTTACGGATCTGCTCAAAAAAGGAGATCAGAAAAAGATCAGTAATGAAGAGATTGTTGCCAACATCGAAGAACTGGTGGATCAGTCCATCATAACCACCAAAGAGATCTCCAACAACATACGCCCGAATGTACTGCAGGATTTCGGCCTTGCTACGGCTATTCGTGACTTTTGTTCTTATATCAGTAAAACAAAGTCTATAAAGATCAACCTGGTAACTACCAATTATTCCATCACCAAAAGAGGCCTTGAAGAAACAATCCTTTACCAGACATTGAAAGAGTTGATCAACAACACCCTGAAACATGCACAGGCGCAAACAATCACCATTGACCTGAAAAGTTATCATAATCAGATTATTCTCTATTACCGGGATGATGGAATCGGATTTGATCATGAACTAGCCATAAAGGAAAAGAGTGGACTGGGACTTAACAATATTTTCAATAAAATAAAAACCATAAAGGGTAATATTGACTTTAACAGCAGTACCGGCAATGGCATGTTTGTTCTGATTACGGCAACAGTTACGGAAACGAATTAATTGATTGAACTATGGATATTATTAAAGTAGTGATTTGTGATGACCATGTGATCTTCAGGAAAGGATTGGGAACCATTCTGAACGAGATCAACGAGGTAAAAGTAATCGGGGAAGCATCCAACGGGCAGGAATTGCTCACCCTCATGAAAAAACAGGATGTGGATGTCGTGCTGATGGATATTCGCATGCCTGTTATGGATGGCATAGAAACAACCCTCAAAATAAAGGAAAGACAATACGACACGAAAATCATAGCCCTCACCATGCATGAGGAGATCGGGTATTTCAACCAGATGATTGAAGCCGGGGCGCATGGTTACTTACTAAAAAAAACCACCCGGGATGAATTGGAAGCTGCCCTGAAACAAGTCATTAAAGGCGAATATTATTTTGCAGCCGAATTTTTGGCTCATGCCGAAAAGCATTTCCGGAAAAAAGCGCAGGAATCTCCGGTAGTGCTGACCGACAGGGAAAAAGAAGTACTGGAACTGATCTGTAAAGGATATTCGAATCCGGAAATAGCGAAAAAACTTTTCCTGAGTGAACGGACCATAGATGGTCACAGGGCAAATCTGCTCGAAAAAACGGGGGCTAAAAATGCCCCGCATCTGGTGATGTATGCCATTAAATATGGATTGGTTAAGATGTAATTTTCACAAGTACAGATATTCTTCATATGATTTACGTGGATTAAAATAATGAGGGTTAAAGAATTAAAACTTAATCTCACAAACAGGCTTTTTCTTTCCTACCTGTTGTTATGTTTTGCCACAATCTCATTTGTAAGTGTGTTTAGTTACTATAAATCCAAGAATGCACTTATATCCCGGACCTATAATCAATTGCGTTCCGTTCATTTCGAAAAAGAAAACACTTTAAAAAGATTTTTTAATGAACGAACGGCTGAGTTCAATTCTCTTGCAACCAAAATATGTCTGGACTATTTGCCATTCTCCAGGTGCAGCAATTCCAATCTATCAAGTCACCCGGAAAATACACAAACCGAAAGTGTACTCATTAACTATCTGGAGCATTCCAAGTATTTTATATTCACCTATCTTACTGACAAACAGGGACAAATCACCGCAAGTACAGCAGGGATGCCGGTACCTTCTTTTATTTTCAATCATGATAGCATTTATAATACTTTTCTTTTAAAGCTAACCCATTCAAAAGAAGTGCTTTTCAGTGACTATCTTTATGATACGATTTCGAAAAGACACTTAATGTTGATTGGCAAATATCTTACAGATTCATTATCTGACAACCATTGTTTGTTGTCAGTTGTCAATACAGATGAAATTAACTCAATAATGTATCATGACAACCCCTTGAACGGACTTGGCAAATCCGGTGAAAGCTATTTAGTGGGCCGGGATTTAAAGATGAGAACCAATTCCCGCTTCCAATCAAATGCTGTTATGCATGTAAGTGTAAATACCTTTGGGGTTAAAAATGCATTGAAAAATACTTCCGGCACTTCTCAATACCCTGATTACAGAGGCATAATGGTTCTTGGTTCCTTTGGGCGTATAAACTTACCGGGATTGGAATGGATTATTCTGGCTGAAATTGATGTCAAAGAAGCAATGATTCCAATTTATACCATCAGGAACAGCATCATATTATTAAGCCTGATTGTGTCCTTGTTTATTTTTGGTATTGCCTATCTTATTTCAAAAAGTATTTCCAAACCACTGATCAGGTTAAAGGAAGCCTCAACACAAATATCTGCAGGCTATTACAACATCAACCTGAAAAGTAGCAGTAACGATGAAGTTGGTGAATTGAGTGATGCATTTAACGAAATGGCTATGAAACTCCAACAGCAATCTGAAGAAATTAAAAGGGAAAAGGCAAACCGGATTCGCTCGATGATTGACGGTCAGGAAAGTGAGAGGCAGCGATTGTCAAGGGAGTTGCATGATGGCCTTGGCCAGAATATGTTGGCAACCAAACTCCGGCTCGAAAGATTTAAAGGGAAAAACAATGAGGATGATTCAAAAATAATTGAAGAGGTTAAGCGCCTTTTAACCGATACCATTCAGGAAGTTCGGACGATCTCCAATGACCTGATGCCAGCTGTTCTGGAGGAATTCGGACTCCAAAAAGCAATAGAAAACCTGTGTAAAGGTTTGGTTGTTGACACCAACATCAATACGGAGTTGAATTTCCGCTTTGATCATGATAAATTGAGCAACAAGGCGGAAATATACTTATTCAGGATAATTCAGGAAGCAGTGAACAATATTGTCAGACATTCTGGTGCAGATTTACTTCAAATTGAAATAACTGGTCACGAAGACAATATTGAAGTAAAAATCTCAGATAATGGGATAGGATTTAATTCAGCAGATGTTCAGAAAGGCAAAGGTTTAACCAATATTGCCGATCGGGTTGATTTGCTGAATGGAAAACTAAAAATTGAATCGGAGTCAGTAAAAGGAACTTTAATACACGTAATTATTCCAAATAAATAACTTAAATGAAAATTAACGTAGTTTTAGCTGATGATCATCAAATTTTCAGAGACGGGATAAAAGCCCTGTTAGCTGATGATAAAACGATTGAAGTTCTTGCAGAAGCATCCGGAGGTGATCAACTCCTGTCAGTCCTTAAATCAGTTTTACCTGAAGTTTTAATTCTTGATATCACTTTACCTGATATTTCCGGAATTGAACTTACAAAGATCATTTCCGAAAAATATCCTTCTGTTAAAATTCTGATACTTTCCATGCATACTGAAGAGGATTTTATCATCAACAGCCTGAAAAACGGAGCAAAAGGCTATTTACCCAAAGATACCACAAAAGGGGAGTTACTTGAAGCAATACATTCTATTTCATCCGGGTGCGAGTTTATTGGTAAACAAATAACCTCAACGATTCTCAAAAATTATCTTCGTAAGAATAAAAAGGGGGCTTCCGAAAACAAAGAAGACAATCAACTTACAAGGCGTGAAAAGGATATTATCGAACTTATCGCTAAAGGTTTATCAACAAAAGAGATTGCCTCTTCCCTATTTATAAGTCCTAAAACAGTGGATTGTCATAAAACACATATTTTACAAAAGTTAAATCTGAAAAACTCCATTGAACTGATTATCTACTCTATTAAAAACAGAATCATTGATCTTGATAAAATCTGAACCTGTCTATTTTTATAGGAGTATTATCTGATAATACAAGTTAACTCTGATCATAAAATCAGATATTTCGTTTATTTCCCGAGAAATATCAGGCCTATATTTTTGCCAGAATTATTGTATCATCCTAACATTCAAGTTATGCAAAAGTTTTTCGTTCTTTTGATATTAATGCAGATTTCAATCCTGTCAATTGCGCAAGACAAAAGGTCCGAATTAAGTTATACCCTTTCAGCCGACATCATGAGCAGGTATATCTGGCGTGGTGCTGACTATGGTAAATCTCCAAGCATTCAGCCTACTTTTAGCTTGAAGTACAATAACTTTGAATTTGGTGTTTGGGGTTCCTTTGCTTTAAGTTCCAATTTCGCTGAGATTGATCCTTATGTGAAATTCAATGTTAAGGGATTTTCAATTACTTTGACAGATTATTACATCCCTTCGCTGGCAAATGACAATCCCTCATTTGCACCCTTTCAGGATACACGTTTCCTGTATTTTAAAAACGTGCATGCATTTCACTTTGACACCCTGACCAATACCTTCAATAATGCTTTGACATGCAATGCCTTAGAAGGGATGATCCAATTCAAAAACCTTGACATAACACCATTTAGTATTCTTGTAGCAACCTACTTTTATGGCAATGATAAAAAAATTACGGACACCACCTTTCATGATGCAGGTAAAACGCTAATTAAGGAAGTGAATGTGAAAAACCAGTATTCAACATATATTGAGCTGGGTTATGCATTTACATCAAAAGAAACAGATTTTGATCTTTTCCTGGGATTGACACCTGTATCCGGTGCTTATTCAGATGGCTTTGGCGTTGTTAATTTGGGGCTAACTGCGGCAAGAAAAATCAAAATAACAGAGGATTATAGTCTTCCTGTGAAATCATCCATCATTACCAATCCCAAAGCGGGTAATTTGTTTTTTATTTTTGGATTTTCAATTTAGTTTCAAAAACTTTTAAATCAAATAATTATGTTAGACACAGGTTCAACCGGGTTTATGCTGCTTGCATGCAGCCTCGTCATGCTTATGACCCCCGGACTCGCATTTTTCTATGGCGGTTTGGCTTCAAAAAGGAACATCCTTGGAATCATGATCCAGAGCTTTTTCTCTTTGGGCTGGACAACAGTATTATGGATAATATTCGGCTATTCGTTGTGTTTTAGTGGAGGAGAAGGCGGTATTATCGGTAATCTTGATAAAATGTTTCTGAGGGGCATCGGTGTGGATTCCCTGTATTCAAACGGGCAAATACCCGAATTGGTTTTTGTGGCTTATCAGATGATGTTTGCCATCATTACACCTGCGCTGATCACAGGTGCTTTTGTCAACAGGGTATCATTTAAAGCTTATGTGATCTTTCTTACTGTTTGGCAAATCTTTGTTTATTATCCATTTGTTCACATGGTGTGGGGTGGTGGTTTATTAGCACAATGGGGTGTTGTTGACTTCGCTGGCGGTATTGTAGTTCATGCAACTGCCGGTTTTGCCGCACTTGCTTCTGTTATTTATGTTGGTGCCAGAGTAAATAAGAATTCAACTCCCAACAGTATCCCATTGGTAGCTATTGGTAGTGGATTACTTTGGTTTGGTTGGTATGGCTTTAATGCAGGCAGTGAGGTAGCTGTGGATAAAATAACTTCCCTGGCCTTTATCAATACGGATATTGCCGCTTCTTTTGCCACTATTGCATGGGTAGTGGTAGAATGGATTAGGGAACGAAAACCAAAATTTGTCGGACTTTTAACAGGTTCAATTGCCGGTTTGGCATGCATTACTCCATGTGCAGGATTTGTTCCTGTATGGGCATCGCCTATAATCGGGGTGCTGGCAGGATTGACATGCTATCTTGCAGTTCAGTTTAAAAACCGGATGAAATGGGATGATGCACTCGATGTGTGGGGTGTACATGGAATAGGTGGTGTCTTAGGCACCTTACTGTTAGGCATTTTTGCTTCAAAGGCAGTAAATGCTGCAGGTTTTGACGGATGGTTGCTTGGAAACGGAGCCTTTTTTGGAAAACAATTGGTGGCCGCTTTTGTGGCATCAGCTTATGCATTCATTTTTACTTATCTGATGTTGATTATCATTAATTTCATTACTCCTGTCAGGGTAAATCAGGATGATGAAAATGCAGGCCTTGATCAGTCATTGCATGGTGAAAGTGCTTATGACGAGGGTAGCTTGTAATAAAATTAACAAAATTTAATCTCTGAATCGTGCTCTTTTTTACAGGAGCACGATTTTTTCATCCCCCAACTGAATCTTCCAAAGCAAAGGATATTTTAATCCAATAAATTGCTGATCCCGAAAAAGGGAGCTGGCCTGTTAAGCTTTTATTTAACAATGTATTGCACCATTACTGATATCCAATTGATATTATTCATGCAAATGTCAATACCTTAAAAATGGTACAAAAAACCTTGCCGGAAAATGATTAATCCTGTCTGGAACAAATGCGTAAAATGGCACAAAAAAGAGTGACGTTTACTTTATCTCCAAATAAATGCACTATTCCCCTGAATTTATCTCCAAATAAGTGTAATCAATGGTCATATTTATCTCCAAATAAATGTAAATTAAAATTATTAAAATCTGTTTTTCTATTACTTACAGCATGCACTAAAAACTGATTATTTTTATTGAATGTTCTATCCCGGCTTTAGGATGTTCAGTTGGGTTAAAAACTTATAACAGCTTTTAGTTATACCGATTGGATATCCGTAATAGTCCAGTATTGGAATACAGATGGAAGAATAAAATTGGGATTGTGGTATATAAAACCTCTTATCTTTAATTGCAATGAGTGATTTTTTTGTTTTGCGCTTTCTCCAGCTTTACTGACTAAGCTTTCGTACTTTTCTCTAAGAGGGTTTTTCATTTCTTTTTTGTGGCCAAAAAAGAAACGAAACAAAGAAAAAAGCCTTGTCGGAAAGATGCTTCCACCCCGTTAGAAAAAAATGCGGAAAATTCAGTCAAAGGAAGTGATCTTTGCTATTAGCTTACCATTCGTTTGATCATCCCGACTTTATAACACACCTGATCATCAAAGTGGCATAATTACCGGCAAACATCAAACGACAAGCGCCTTTGACGAATTTTCACGCATTTTTCCCCAACCCCACCCTTTGCCCGCCTTTCCGACTTCCCAACGCTGCTGCGTCTCCGGATTATTAATTCGTTCACTATTAAAGCCTTTGTAAGAGCTTGTTCCCTGTTGCTTTTGTAGTACTCTCAGGCAGAAGCGTGGCCTTGAATTTTTGTTTCTTTTTGTTCAAGCAAAAAGAATAATAAAGCCTGCCCGGCTTTAGGGCTGGTTTTTTATTGCTGTCTTTTACCCTGTTAACGAAAGCCCTAATCAGAAAATCTTCCAGGAAAAAGGTTGAAATTTTATAAATCCTTTTGATATAATTTATAATTCCCGTTGGTATTAAATGTCATGGATAGATCTGGTCAGGGGAAAAACATCCGTCTCCCCTCCTTAAAACTGACCCCCGCCAAAACACCTGTTCTGCAGATTCTTTCCCTAAAACCCTTCATTTGTCGAATTCGTAAAAGTTTGTTTATCAATAAATTACTATTTCATCTGGGAGCAGGATAACGACAGATAGATCAATGCATCATATTGATTATCTTATATCTAAACCATCATTACACGTATTTTCACCTGGCTTCCATTCGTGCTTTCCACTCTTGTAAACGGGGCTCTGTTCAATCTACTTTTGTGTCGAATTTTAAAAAAGAAATGAATGTTAAACAATTTAAAATTAAAAAAAATGGAAACTAAAAGAATTCTTTTGACAGATGATGATATGGATATCATTAATGTTCTCGAGACCATCCTTGTTCATGAAGGATATGAAGTGGCTACTGCCAATAACAAAACGGAAGGACTGAAAAAACTCAGCGAGTTTAAACCCGATCTGGCTATTCTGGATGTCATGATGACCACACATTTTGAGGGTTTTGAGATGGCCAAAGCCATTAAAAGCAATACGGAAACAAAAAACATCCCGGTGATCATGCTTACTTCCATTGAAGTATTGATCACAAACAAACCGGATATTCAGACCATTGCACGTGAATTCAGAAAAGATCCTGATTTCAAAGAACTTGATGTGATCCTTATTAAAGATTCCACTTCGCTGAATGCAGGTATTGATTACAAAGCCGAAAATGGCACATCCGTTTGGTTACCTGTGGATGGTTTTATTGCAAAACCTGTTGATTCCAGGAGAATATTACCCGAAGTAAAAAGACTATTAAAATAATTTACGTCAACAAGAAAACAATTGCCATGAATACAAAAGATGATCATACAATAAGTAAAAATGGGGGAAATGGCAGAGATAGCCTGATCCCCATTTTACAGCAGATACAGGAAAGAGATGGATATCTTTCTGAAAGTGCTTTGGTGGAAGTTGGCAAAGACCTGAAACTTCCGACAAGTAAGATCTATGGAGTGGCAACTTTTTATAACCAGTTCCGTTTCGAACCGACTGGAAAATACCATATCCAGGTATGTCGGGGTACAGCTTGCCATGTTTTGGGATCAGCTACCGTTCTCCAGGAGCTTGAAAAATACCTGAAGATCAAAGCAGGAAAAACCAGCAGTGACAAATTATTCAGCATTGAAGTGGTTGCCTGCATCGGTGCCTGCGGACTTGCTCCCGTGATCAATATCAACGGGGAGTTTTATGCGAAAGTAAGCAGTGAGTCCATAAAACAGATTATTGACCATTACCGGAGCAATGAAATCGGTAACGAAACAGAAAATCTCAAATAAGCAAGATCATGGCAAATACACAAAATATAAGTAAAGAGTCCCTGTTTGAGCTGATCTCCACACAAGTGCGGCCTGATTTCCAACCCAGTAAGGCTATGCTGAAAATGAAAAAGGAAATCATCGAAAAAGTAGTGATCTATGTCGGTGCAGGTACCTGCGGATTAGGTGCAGGTGCAGGAAAAACTATCAAAGCTATTGAAAATTATCTTTCCGATAAAGAAATTGATGCAGAATTGATTCGGGTGGGATGTATTGGTTTATGCTCCAGCGAACCTATTGTAGATATTCAGCTGCCGGGAAGACAAAGGCTTTCTTTTGAGCATATCCGGGATAACGATGTCAGTGAGCTTCTTGATCTCGTCTTTACAGGTGACATTCCTGAAAACAAGTTAATCGGGCAGTACAACATTCCATCACTTAAACCATATCCTTCCTTGCCGGTCATTTGGGATCACCCGTTTTTTGCGCCCCAAAAGCGGATTGTACTGGAAAATTGCGGCATAAGCGATCCTACCGATCTGAATGAATACATTACACGTGGAGGTTATATTTCTCTATATCGGATTTTGAATGAATATACCCCATCTGACGTGTGTTCCAAAATGGAAGAATGCGGACTTAGAGGCAGAGGAGGAGGAGGTTTCCCTACAGGAAAAAAATGGAAATTGGCTTTGGAAACACCTTCAGATCAAAAATACCTGATTTGTAATGCCGATGAGGGCGATCCGGGCGCATTTATGGATAGGGCTGTTATCGAAGGCGATCCTTTCCGGCTTATTGAAGGGATGTGCGTTGGTGCTTATGCAATAGGAGCATCAAAAGCTTACGTTTATATCCGTGCCGAATATCCTCTTGCTATCGAACGACTGCTTTTTGCCATCCAACAAGCTGAAAAATTTGGCTTGCTGGGAAAAAATATTTTCGGAAGTGATTTTTCGCTCGAAATAAAAATCAAGAAAGGAGCCGGAGCTTTTGTATGTGGTGAAGAAACGGCACTGATTAACAGTATTGAAGGGAAAAGAGGAATGCCTCGCCCTCGCCCGCCTTATCCTTCTGTCAGCGGATTGTTTGGGAAACCCACTGTTATCAATAATGTGGAAACCTTCGCCAATATTCCCGGAATCATCAGAAAAGGATTTGAATGGTTTGCCTCTATGGGAACGGAAAAAAGTAAAGGCACAAAAGTTTTTGCTCTTTCCGGAAAGATTAACCGTACCGGACTGGTGGAAATACCCATGGGAACCAGCATCAGGGATATTATTTTTAAAACAGGAGGAGGAATTTTAAACAATAAAAAGTTCAAAGCCGTTCAGATGGGAGGTCCTTCCGGAGGATGCGTCACCGAGCAAAACCTGGATATTCCTGTTGATTACGAATCCCTCATTTCGGTGGGGGCCATGATGGGTTCCGGAGGAATGGTGGTGATGGATGAAGATACCTGTATGGTGGATGTGGCCAAATTCTTCATGGATTTTATTCAGCGCGAGAGTTGCGGAAAATGCATACCCTGCCGCGAAGGGACAAGAAGAATGCTCGAGATTCTGGAAAGTATCACTTCCAAGCCCAACGGCAATTCACTCGACAGGTTCAGGGGAGTAATGCTTCTTGAAGAACTTGGACAAGTCATTAAAGACACCTCCCTGTGTGGCCTCGGCCAATCTGCACCAAATCCCGTTTTAAGCACCATCAAGTGGTTCAGGAACGAGTATGAGGAACATGTTTTTGAAAGACGTTGTTCT
>Ga0265297_10008941_pt1 | contig 13175 bp, 19 predicted proteins | sample Munlanlwell13791_FD_192502 | JGI IMG/M metagenome (GOLD analysis project Ga0265297, IMG submission 192502) | Leachate microbial communities from a municipal landfill in Southern Ontario, Canada - Leachate well 137-91 | ecosystem: Engineered > Solid waste > Landfill > Unclassified | place...
CTTAGCGGGATTGCAGGAAATATTTTCGGAATGAAAGCAATAAAAAATTTGAGACTAATTGATGCATCTCTTCCGCAGGAATATATTCGAAGTTTCAAGGGACCAAATTTAGGAATTCAGGGAATTAGAAAATATTTCAAAGTTTATGACAGGCCGATTTTGGGGGCTGTTCCAAAACCAAAAGTCGGGTTCAGTGCAGAAGAACATTCAAGAATTGCATTTGAAACTTGGATGGGCGGTTTTGACTGCGTGAAAGACGACGAGAACTTAACATCGGCGAGTTTTAACAATTTTTACAAGAGAGTTCAGTTGATGTCAAAGATGAGAGATAAAGCAGAAAAAGAAACTGGCGAAGTTAAAGATGCTTTCATTAATATCACGTCTGAAACAGAAGAAATGAAAAAAAGAGCAAAGATGCTCCACAATCACGGATTCAAATATGCAATGATTGATGTTGTCGTCGCTGGAACCTCGGCGGTGCAAACAATGAGAAATGTTCTCGGAGATTATGGTATGGCGATTCATGCACACAGAGCAATGCATACTGCTTTCGCACGAAATGAAAAACACGGAATAACAATGCAGTTCCTTGCAAAGATAATGAAACTTGCTGGCGTCGATGAAATTCATTCGGGGACTGCAGTAGGAAAGCTCGTCGGAAAAAAAGAAGAAGTCATATCTATTGCAAATGTTTTGAGAGAGAAAAATGTTAAAGCATACAAGCAAATACTTTTAGAGCAAGATTGGGGAAATATTAAACCTGCATTTCCTGTTACGTCAGGCGGTCTGCACCCTGGCTTGGTTCCAGATATTATGAACATTTATGGAAAAGAAGTTGTTATGCTTGTTTCTGGAGGTATTCACGGACACCCTAATGGGACAAGAGCAGGAGCAATTGCAACGAGGCAGGCTCTTGAAGCAACGAACAAGAAAATTTCTTTGGAAGAATATTCGAAAAACCATACGCAATTAAAACAGGCACTTGAAAAATGGGGAAGACTAAAACCGAAATAGGGTTTCTTTTTTAAAAAAGAAACTACTGTGGTAGAAAAATAAAAGCAGGAATAAAATGGAAAAAAAGATAGATTATTTGTTTGTTGTAAGAACAAAAGAGGATGTTGATTATTTGCCGAGGGGAAGCGGAATTTATGTTAAGAGAGAAACTAAAAAATATTATTTTGGAGAATGGAGTTCTATGGAAGGAACATTGAATGTAAAAGTTTCAAAAGATAAATGTAAGAAACTGGAAAAGTTATGAAATATAGAAAAGGAATTTTTGCAGTTGTTTATACGAAGAACCAAATCAATGGGAAGGTTGAATATTTAATTCTGAAAAGAAAAAAACATTGGAACGGTTGGGAATTTGTGAAAGGGAAAATTGAAAATTTTGAGATGAAAGGGGTGGCTGCACGACGGGAAACTATAGAAGAAACAGGACAGAAAATTTTGAAAATAAAAAAATTTAATGTTAAAGGAAGTTACAAATATAATAAAATACTAAAAGACCGACCCGGTTTAATCGGACAGACTTATCATTTATTTGCTATTGAAGTAGAAAAAGGAAAAGTTAAACTTGATAAAATTGAACATTCAGATTACAAATGGGTTGGGTTCAAAGAAGCAATGAAAAAATTAACCTGGAAAAATCAGCAAGAATGTTTGAAGAAAGTAAATAATTGGCTGGTTAAGAAGAAAGAGTAAATGATAATAGTTCTTTTGCAGATTTTTTAGTTATTGGAATTTTGATATCGTTGTAAAATAAAACTTCGGGGTTTCCTAATCTTATGCGAATGTAGTTTAATGTTGGTCTTACATCGTTTTCTCCTCGGCAACTATACATATTAAAAACTAAAGAATTGTGTTCGGGATAAGTGTGAAAATCTGCGTGAGATTCCTGCAAGAGAGCGATACAGGAATATCCTTTTGGTTTGAATTGATGTTCTTCCCAGCCAAGAATTGTAAAATTGTCGTTTATCAGAGCGTCTTCAAGCATTCCTTTTAGTTTTCCATTTTTGTTGTTCAAAAGATTTTTATCTTTAATCAAGAAAGTGCAAGTTATCTCGTGCCCAACTTCTGGCGACTTATATTTTTTGAATATCATCTCATTTCCTCAGATTATAAGTTAGATTGTAATCTGCGGATTCAAAGAATTCTTTTGCGAATTCAGCGACGATATTTGGATCATAAAATTTGCAGGAGAAAACGTCTAAATAAACTGTGTTGGTTAAATTTGCGAAATGCCCAGAGATTAATGATGTTTCGATTAATTGGGTCATTGAGAAGCCAGCGACTCTTTCATCTTCCCCAAAATTTACAATAACGCACTCTCCGAATCTCTTCATGTCGATTAATTCACATAGTTCAACAACGAATTGTTTTATTTTTTCTGCATCTCGGATTGTTTCTGGATTGCAAAAATGTAAATCTATCGACGATGCAAGCCCCCAAGAATTTTCTTCAACATACTTCTGTTTAAGGGAATCTGCAGATGATGAAAAGTTAGAATTGGAGCCTTGGGGCATTCTGCATAAATCTCACTTCCTCAAGGTGTGAGTAAAATCTTTATTGATCTTACAGACATTTATTTTTTTCATTTCTATTTTAATTTTTTTTTATTTAAAAAGTTTTCCCCCAAATTTATTTTATCGACGATAATGTAAGACACCTTATCGGTTTCTTTACACTCAATTTCCCTTTAAATTTGACTCACGGCTGATAATTGATAGAAAAAAAGAATAAAAACTTCTTTTTCGTTAGTTTGTCATGGTATTTAGGGAAATAATTTTAAAATCAGGAACGAAAATTCTTCTTGGGAAAAATGCCGAGAATAACGACGAGCTTATGAAAATGTTCCGAGGGAAAGAAAATTTAATCATGCACACCATTGCACCAGGAAGTCCCTTCTGTGTCATTGAAAAACTAAATCCGACGAAAGAAGAAATTAAAGAAGCAGGAATTATTTGTGCGTCGAAGAGCCAGGATTGGAGAAACAATAAACAAGATGTGAGAATAAATTTGTTCAGCGGAAAAGAAATAAAAAAACCTCTTCTCGCAAAAGCAGGAACCTGGAAAATAACAGGAAAAGCAAAAGTTGTAATTGCAAAGCAAAAAGATATTTCCAAACTTATAAAAACTCAATAAAATTTATTTTCTTATGAGTTATACAGAAATGCAATTGGGAAAGAATGGACTTACTGAAAATTTTATCCAGACGTTGAAAAGCAATTTTGAGAAGAATGATACTGTCAGAATTTCTGTTTTGAAAAGTGCGGGTGGTGAAGAAGGCAGAACAAAACTTACAGCAAAGAAATTTTCTGAAGAAATGCTAAACAAATTGGGGAAAAATTATACTGCAAAATTAATCGGTTTCAAAATAGTTCTTAAGAAGTGGCGTAAGGCTAGAAGATAAATCTGCGCCAATTTGAACAAAGTTCAAATGCAATTCGTCGCTTCGCATCAAATTGGTGGCGTAAGGCTAGAAGATAAAAATAATTTTCTTATAAAATTTTTAGAATAAACAATTAACAACTAGCTGTTGAACTTCCAGAATCTGTTCCGCTTCCGAATCCTGCTGATGCTTGTGCTGTGCTTAATGTTTGAGAACATTCTGAAGGAACATTATTGAAAGCTTCACAAATTACGCCTTTGATTTCTTCTGGGCTTCTTCCTGATGAAACTTCAACGCCGTTAATTACTAAAGTTGGTGAGCCTCCGATTCCTTTTGCACCTGAATTTTGCACTTCAGCTTCATACATAGTTACACCGTCGGTAGTCATACAAGAATTTATTGTTGAAGCATCTATTCCAAGTTGATTATAAAGTGTGTTTAGTTTAGGAACCAAACAAGTTGCATCACCATTACAGCTTCCAATTGAAGTGTCTTCGGCAAATGCTTTTACATAATCAAGGAATTTATTTGGGTATTTTTTCTCGACGCATAATTGTCTTTTTGCTTCGATTTCTTCATATTCTCCGTGCATTGCTCCGATTTGTCTTATCTTTAAATCAATTTTACTTCCAAATAAGTTTGCAACGGGGATAATTGCTTTTTCCATTTGTAATCCGTAAGGGCAATATGTGAAAACATAAAGTTCAACTTCTGGTTTGTCAGATTTAGGAACTTCTTGAGTTTCTGTTTCAGTAGAAGAAGATGATTCTAATGGAATTAAAGATTCGGCGATGTTTTTTCCGTCTTTAGTTATGTAAACTGGGACGACGCTTCCCTTGTAATTTAAGTTAACTTGATATAATCCAGATATTTCTTCTATTGAGGCAAGTGTAAGGTCAGAAATTCCTGCAGATTCATAGAATGCTAATGTTTTTTCAGCAGCAGCAGAACTTGAAATAGCGTTTCCAGTTATTCCTCCTGTGAATGTTAATAAAAGAAGTGCAACAACTAAAACACTTAAGACAAAAGTCCCAAGCATCCAGGGGTTTTCTCTAACTTTTTCTGTTAAATTATTTTTTTTAGATGTATGTTCAACGTGCTCGTGATGTTCGTGTTCTTCTTTTTTTTCTTCTTCCATTATGCAAACTCCGTTTGTATTTATGCTGAACTTTGTTCAGTCATTTCAAGATAAAATAAAACCCGTTTAAAAACTTTATGGACTTTCAGTAAATATAAAAAGCTAAAGGAATAATTTACATTATGACTTATGATATTATATTGGGGCGAGACGAGTCTGACAAAAAGCGCTTCGGGAATAAGGGATTGATTTTTCTCGGTAAGGGATATGTTCAAATGGGAAGATATACTTCTTTGAGTAACAAAATTTTTATGGATGTTGCAAGAAGCCATGTTGTTCTCGTCGCAGGAAAGAGGGGTTCTGGTAAAAGTTATACTCTTGGAGTTATTGCAGAAGAGATTTCTAATTTGCCTTCGGAGGTCAGCCAAAATATTGCGTCGCTGATGTTTGACACAATGGGAATTTACTGGACAATGAAATATGAAAACGAGAAAGACAGAAAACTTCTGCAAGAATGGGGAATGAAAACCAAGGGTCTGCCTGTAAAAGTTTTTGTGCCGTCGGGGTATTATGATAGTTATTTAGCAAAAGGGATTCCTATCGACGAGAGATTTGCTCTTGACATCAGCGAGATGACTGCTGAAGATTGGCTTATAACTTTTGGACTAGATATTACAAATCCAGTTTCTGTTTTGATTCAGAGAATGATGGGAAAGTTTAAGGAAGGAAGTAAATTTGAGATTGCAGATTTTATTGAGTGGATAGAACAAGACGACAAAAGTGAGATGAGCGCGAAGAACGCGGCGATTGGGCTTTTTGAGGCGGCTGAAGAATGGAAAATTTTTGCTGGGCGAAATGAAGAGCCTACAAAGATAAAGGATTTGATTAACGCAGGAATGACTTCTGTTCTTGACTTGAGCATTTACAATTCTGTTGGAGCGTTTAATATTCGAGCGCTTGTTATTAGTTTAGTTTGTAGAAAAGTTTTCAACGAAAGAATGGACGCGAGGAAGAAAGAAGAAATTGAATCTGTTTCAAAGGGGATTAATATTTCATTTAGTGCAGAGAAGAAAGAAAACCCGCTGGTTTGGATGTTTATCGACGAGGCACACGAGTTTTTGCCTCTCGGTGTAAAAACTGCGGCGACAGATGCATTGATTCAATTATTAAGAGAAGGAAGACAGCCAGGAATTTCTGTTGTTTTGGCGACGCAACAACCAGGACAGATTCATCGTGATGTTATGACGCAGTCTGACATTGTAATTTCACATAGAGTTACATCGAAGCCAGATATGGAAGCACTGAATTATATTATGCAAAGTTATGTTTCACAGGGAATCGACGCTTACATGAATAATCTTCCGTCGCTGAAAGGAAGCGCAATAATTCTCGACGATAATTCAGAAAGAATTTATCCGATAAGAATCAAACCACGATTCACATGGCACGGAGGCGAGGCGCCGACAGCAGTTGGAGTTAAGAAGGAGATTTAGGAGTTAATATTTTAGGTTATACCAATGCCTTTTGAAATGCTTTAAACATAAAGCATCAATTACAAAAATAGATACTAAAATTGTTGTAGTGGGAAGAGTCAGAGCAAATTTTATATTGGAGTATAAAATCAAAAGTCCAACCAAAGATAATGAATATAAAAAACCGAGCAAATAAATAGATATTATAATAAAAGACAAGTGAAGTATAAGTTTAGAAATTTTATCATAATCTCCAGGACTATATTTTTTATTATCATTTGAGAAAATTTGACTGATTAAGTTGATGAATGGAGGGATAAAAAACAATACTCCAATAATTAAAAAATATGGTTTTATTGTTATTATGAAAAGATTTAACCATCCTTTTTGTAATTTAAAATCCCAAAGAAAAAATCCAATTAAACTTGAAGCAAATGCTAAAAGGATTGTAATTTGTAAAGATATTTTCTTCTTTTCCATTGCATTAAGGACACGCAAGATTTTAATTAATTTTCCCCCTCCCCCAACATTTATAAATCCCCTTTTTCTTCACATTTTATCAAACGGCTTCGGCTGTTCTTATTCCGTTATGGAATGATACATATTGAAGATGACAACAAAGAAAAATTTAGTTTATGAAATGAGCCCGCAAGAATATAATCTTAAGTTAGCTGAAGCGCTGAAATCTGTTTCTGAGTTCGAGGAACCTGAATGGTCAAAGTTTGTAAAATCTTCTCCGAGTAAAGAGAGACCAATTGAAGACCCTGATTTCTGGTATAAGAGAAGTGCTTCTATACTTAGACAAATTTACAAGAATGGAATTGTCGGAGTAAATAGATTAAGAACTAGATACGGAAGCAAGAAAAATAGAGGAGTTCGACCCGAGAGATTTGTCAAGGCAGGGGGAAAAATTATTCGAACAATTCTTCAGCAAGCTGACAAAGCAGGTTTCACAGAAGTCCTTAAAGATGTTAAAAAAACTAAAGAAAAAAGACCTGGAAGAAAACTTACTGCTAAAGGAAAAGCATTTTTGGAGGCAATAAATTAAATGGCAGAAAAAACTCAAAAAGTGAAGAAAGCAAAACCTGTGAAAGAAAAAAAGATTAAAGTTTCTAAAAAGAAAGTTCAAGTTCAACATAAAGTTGTAGAATTCAAACCAGTAAAAGTTCCGAAGAGACAATTGGCTTTGAGAGAAAAGAAATCTCGACTTGCCGTCGCTGGAAGGCAGACAAAGTGGGCTCCTGTTTGGGTTGTTATGAAAAAATACGGGGCTGGGAAAAGAATACATCCGTCGGCAGTTACTGCTCACAGAAGAAACTGGAGAAGAACTAAATTAGATATATTGCCACGAAAGATTAGAAAGTGGCATATGGGATAGTTCGTTAAATTTGGGTCACGCCTGATAATAAAATTATAAGAAAATGGTAGAAACAAAAAATAAAACAGAAAAACTTGAAAGAGAATATATTATTCCACTTAGACACAGATGGAGAATTGTTCCGCGATATCAGAGAGCAAACAAAGCTGTGCGAAGTGTCAAGGAATTTTTAGTCAGACATATGAAAGTTCGAGACAGAGATTTAGACAAAATAAGAATTGAAAAATCTTTGAACGAATTAATCTGGTTCAGAGGAATAAAAAATCCGCCTGCAAGTGTTAAAGTCAGAGCAATTAAAGACGGAGACATTGTAAGAGTTGAGGGAGTTGACCTTCCAAACAGAATCAAATTCAAGAAATTAAGAGAAGAAAGAATAGAACAATCTGCAAAAGAAGTTGCTAAGAAAAGAAAATCTGAAAAAGTTTCTGAAGAAAAAGTAGATGAAAATAAAGACGGAGTTGACGACAAAAAAGCTGAAGAAGAAAAGAAAGAAGCAGTCGTTGAAGCAGGAAAAGAAATTGAAGAAAAGCTTGCTAAAGCAGAAAAGCATACTACAAAAGTAATGACCCCCAAGCAAGAAAAAAATCAGAGAACAGGATATAATCAATCTGGCAGAGGCCATTAATTTTATATTTCCTTTATTTTTCTAATTAAAATGAAAACAAAATTTGATTCACATTGTATCAATGGAATTGCAGAAGGTTGCAAATATTGTGTCAGAGGAGAAAAATTAGTTTTATTTGTAACTGGAATTTGTAAAAGAGATTGCTGGTATTGTTCTTTAAGTGAAAAGAGAAAAAATAAAAATATTATCTATGCAAATGAACGAGTTTGCAAAAATGTTAATGACATAATTCAGGAAGCTAAAGACAGCAGAGCGACGTCTGCAGGAATTACTGGCGGTGACCCCTTGATTGCATTCGACAGAACAATAAAATTTGCTTCTAAACTAAAAAAGAAATTCGGGAAAAAATTTCACATTCATATCTATTTGCCGACGAAATTTGTCACAGCCGAGAAACTGAAAAAACTTTCAAAGTGCGTCGATGAAGTCAGATTTCACCCAGAATTCTTAATCAAAGAAAACACAATTGAAGCGGATATAAAAAAAATAAGAACTGCAGGATTATTCTGGAAAAAGGAAAATTTAGGGATTGAATTGCCGATGATTCCAGAAAAGAAAAAGGATATTTTAGATTTTATTTTGAAAATGAAAGATTTTGTTGGATTTGTAAATCTCAACGAGTTTGAATTGTCTGAAACTAATTTTGACAAAATAACAAAAAATTACAAATTGAAAGAAGGAGGATATGTTGTCAAGGGAAGTGTTGAAGCGGGAAAATGGGTTTTGGAACAACTGGGAAAAAAGGAGATTAAACTTAATGTTCATATTTGCACAGCGCAATTGAAAAATCTACATCAGTTTCAGAATAGATTAAGACGACATAAAATTTTTCCTTATGGGAAAAGGACAGAAGAGGGAAATGTAATTTACTTAGTTGCCGACGGAAAATTGAAAATGAAAAATACTTTTTATGACAAAGAAAAAAATAGGACAATTTTATCTGAAGAAGTTGCAAAAAGATTATTGGGCAAAATAAAAATTAAAAGAGTTGAAGAATTTCCAACTTGTGACAGAATGGAAATTGAAGAAGAGGTTATATGTCCGCAGAAGTAGAGGAAATAAAGAGAAAACTTAGAGAAAAAGCAAAACCAGAGAAAATTCCTTTTTCTAAAATGATTTTGGCAACGCCATTTGAAGTTATTGGTGTAACGACTCCCAATTCCCGAGAAATTGCAAAAAGCTACAAAAATTTAGATATGTATGAAGTTTACAATCTTTTCGACGAGCTTTGGAATTCTAATGTTCACGAGGAGAAAAGTCTTGCGATTCATATCTTGCAACAATATAAGAAACAATTTAATTTAGAAACATGGAAATTTTTGAAACAGCGACTTGACAAAGCGAAAACATGGGACCATATTGATTATCTTGCAACAGATATTTTTGCAGAAATTTTACTGAATAATTTATTTCTTATGACAGAAATTAAAGAAATGGCTAACTCGAGAAACTTTTGGGAGAGAAGATTGGCGATTGAATCGACGATGAAATTGATTAAGAAAAATAAAATTGAACTTACTCTGCGTCTTGCAGAAAAATTAATTTACGACGAGAACACTTATGTTCAGAAGGGCGCGGGTTGGATGCTTAGGGAAGCTGGAAAGAAAAATAGAACAATGATTCGAGATTTTATTATGATGCATCTTGATATGAAACCTGTCGCATTTTCTTATGCGACGGAAAAAATGACAGAGTTAAGAAAAATCAGGAAGGAAAAACAAAAAGATAATTTTAAAGAGAGAGAATTATTTGGAGAAGAAAATGGAAATTGAAAAATTAAAACAGAAGAAAAGTATTAAGGAACTTCTTGAGTTTGGACTTATAGTTTTTGACAAACCTGCGGACTGGACAAGTTTTGACGTCGTGAATTTTGTAAGAAGCAAATTGAAATTAAGAAAAGCAAGTCATTTTGGAACTCTTGACCCGATGGTGACTGGGGTTTTGCCTCTTGCATTAAATCGCGCAGTAAAACTCACAGGATTTTTTATCGGCGAGGACAAAGAGTATACTGGAACTATGCACATTCATGAAGATGTTTCTCTTGAAGAAATAAATAAAGTGATAGAAAAAAAATTTGTAGGAAAAATTATTCAGATGCCTCCTGTTCGTTCAAGTGTAAAAAGACAGGAAAGAGAAAGAGAAATTAAAAAATTTAAATTGCTTGAGAAGAACGGGAAAAATATCTCTTTTCTCGTCGAGTGTCAGGGCGGGACTTACATAAGAAAATTAGTTCATGATTTAGGGGAAGAAATGGGAATTGGCGCGCACATGACTGGATTGAGAAGAGCCAGGGCAGGAATTTTTTTAGAGAAAGAATGCATTACTAAAGAACAATTTGAAAAAGCTGTTGAAAAATATTTTGCAGGCGACGATAAAGAACTTAAAAAAATAATTTTACCTGCAGAAATTATAACAAAAGTTTATCCTGTTGTAAATGTAAAAGCGGAATTCGTCGAAAAGATTTTGCATGGAGCACCTATCGACGAGAAATTTTTGATCAAAAAAGAAAAATTTGAGACAGGAAAAATTATCTGCATCTTTAATGAAAATAAGTTTATCGGGATGTATAAAGTGATTAATGAGGGACATATTTTTGCAAAAGGAGAATTCGTGCTTCAAACAATAGACAAATAGATTTTTAATTCTAAAAATATTACCTCTATTATGAAAAAACCTTACATGAAGAAATTTTCAAAGATTGCTAATTTTATTGTATGGATTGTCGACGGAAAATATATCCGAAGTAATATCGACGAAGAATTTACAAATTTTGGACAACATTATAGATTTGAGTTTATTCCGAAGAATGAATTATGGATTGATAAGGAAGGAGTCCCAGGGGAAGAAAAATTTTACATAAATTATCTTCTTGCGGAAAATAGGTTTATGGCGAAAGGGATGAATTATCCCAATGCTGTGGATAAAGCTAATGTTATTGAAAGAAAAGAAAGAAAGAAAGATTATTTAATGAAAAAAGGAATGGAAACAGAAAAGAGAGCAAAAGAAGATATTGATTTTGTTCATAAAAGATTATTGAATGGGTATAGTAATAAAAAAGTAAAGGTGTGGATTGTCGACGGAGAAGCAGTAAGGGATTTATTTTATATTGATTTTACAGAGGGCGGACACGGATATGTTTATCCTTTTGTTCCGAAAGATGAAGTCTGGATCGACGATGATTTGACCCCTGGAGAGATTAAATTTGTTCTTCTTCATGAGATGCATGAAAGAGCTCTAATGAGCAAAGGAATGAAATACGACCCAGCCCATAAAAGTTCGAGTGAGATAGAATATTATTGTAGGAAACATCCGAAAGAATTAGATAAAAATTTAAAAAAAGAGATTAAGGAAAATAATAATGCGTGAGTTTGTTTATTTTTCACAGAGTGCTAGGACGTCGGGGAATTTTGACGTCGGGAAATTAATGGAAGCTGGGCGAATGGATATTGCAATCCATAGTTTTATTCAGGGGGTTTTCTTATCACATGGATTTAGAAAAGATGCAGTTTTTCATTTTATTTTCTATGGACAACCAGACCCTCCGAAACATATTGAAATAAAAGTTACAGATGATTTAGAAATCAGCAAAAAAGATGTTGGAAATTTAATAAAAAAGATTTTATACAAATACAAACCTGGAAAAAAGATAGAAGTTTTCCCAAATTGTTTTATTGAAAAGAAAAGTTTTTTTGATGTTATTGGGGAAATGGAAGAGGCAGGTAAAGAGATTTTTATCCTTGATAAAAAGGGGCAGGACATAAGAAAAGCAAAAATAAAAGAGGACTGCGTTTTTATCCTCGGAGACCATGAAGGGCTTCCAAAAAAAGAATTGAAAAGATTGAAAGATATTGCGACGCCAGTTTCTGTCGGGGACAAAATGTATTTTGCTTCGCAGACTGTTGCGGTAGTTAATAATGAGTTAGATTATCGAGGAATTTAATGTCACATAAAATATTTAATTTCCTCTCAGCAACTTCAAATTTAAAATAATCGCTTTCCCCAACCAAGTCTCCGTCGACTTGAAGAAATACTTTTTCTGCACTTAGAATTTCTAAATTTTTAATCTGACAATGATAGTTTTCTAAGTTGTTCAAATGTTTTCCAGAATTGATTGAAGATAAATTGCGGAGCAGTAAACTCAAACTAGATTTGCCTTCGATTAAAAATAAATCTAATAACTCATCGTCGGACTTTGCTCTCGGGGCTATCTCAATTCCATCGGCGTAATAGGGAATATTTGAAATTACCGCCATAAAGGTTTTTTTATTTACAATTTCTTTGTCTGTTTTGACCACAATATCTTTAGAGGTGTATTTAGAAAGAGCCCTGAAAACAGCAGAATAATAAGCTAATTTTCCTTTTAGAAAATGTCTTTTATTTCTCTCGTTTAAAGTTTCGGCGTCGAATCCTATACTTGCGTGTGCTAAAAAATATTTTCCGTTTACTTCACCGACGTCTATTTTTCTTGTGTGCTCATTAGCGAGGATGGAAGATAATTTACTTATGTCGCGGGAAGGATTATAGATCCTTGCAAAATCATTAGCAGTTCCTCCTGCAAGCATTCCCAAATTTTTTTCTTGTGTGTTTTTCATCGCCCCTTCTGCAACAGCATTCATTCCGCCGTCGCCACTAAGAGAAAGAATATTTTTATGATGTTTATCTTTGCTTACAAGATTGACAGCATCACCACGACTTTTTGTAAATTCAACATCATAAGGTATTTCATATTTTTCAAAGTTATGTTTTATTTTTTTCCAGGTAGACAATGTTCTTCTTTCATTAGCTTCTGGATTGACGATAATTAAGGTATTACTAGATTTATTCAATAAATGCATTCAGGGAAAAATAAATAATGGCTTAAAAATATTTTCGTGTTTAGCAAACCTTTAAAATCTGTTCGACTTTTTCTTTTGTATGAAGAAAGCGGTCAGATTGTATATTCATGGAACTGTGCAAGGTATTTTTTTCAGACAATTTGTTAAAGACAATGCAGAGAAATATGATGTTCGGGGATTTGTGAGAAATCTTGAGGATGGAAGAGTTGAAGTTTTTGCCGAGGGGGAATCAGAAAATGTAAACAATCTTATTGAGTCTTGCAAAAAAGGACCCAAACATTCTCAGATAAGAAATGTAGAGGTAAAAGAAGAAAGACTGCAAGATTTTAAGGAATTTAAGATTCTGCATATCTGAATAATAAATTATAAAAATATCACTTTCTAATTTTATTTATGATA
>Ga0265297_10008942_pt1 | contig 13174 bp, 14 predicted proteins | sample Munlanlwell13791_FD_192502 | JGI IMG/M metagenome (GOLD analysis project Ga0265297, IMG submission 192502) | Leachate microbial communities from a municipal landfill in Southern Ontario, Canada - Leachate well 137-91 | ecosystem: Engineered > Solid waste > Landfill > Unclassified | place...
GGGATGTACGCAGTATTGCACACGCAATCCTTCACGATTTTACCGGCTCGTTCCGGCGGACCCTTTTTCCCGGTGCCTACCCGAAAATGATAAGGGGGGGGGTCTGTTTCAGCCAGAATGGGGGAGGGGTCTGCCGGATACCCCCCCGGCCCCATGCCAGGGGGGTCTGATCGAATTGCACGGGCACAGGGTGGGGGGGTCGGGTCGCACCCCCCCTCCCTTTGCCGGACTTCCGCTATGTATATCACGGATCCGGCGGATCTTTTTTTAAGAACGGAGGGGTTGATCCTGAATACCACCCATAAAATACTCCTGGTCCTCGTGCTGGTCTTTTCCTGCGGGATCGTGCTCGGCGTCCTGTATACCCATTCCCTGGCGCCCGGCACCGGATATCCGGCAAAGACCGCGATCGCTTCCAAACAGGCCCCGGAGCCCATCGGCCCGTACAGCCAGGCCGTCCGGTCGGGCGGTTTCGTGTACCTGTCGGGGCAGGTCGGCATCGACCCTGCAACGGGGAACCTGACCGGGGAAATCGAGGAGCAGACGATCCGGGCCATGGAGAACCAGCGTGCGGTCCTCGCAGAGTCCGGGCTCTCGTTCTCCGATGTGGTCCAGACAAGGATCTACCTTGCGGACCTGAACGATTTTACTACGGTTAACCGGGTCTATGGCACATTCTTTACAGCCCCGTACCCGGCCCGCTCAACGGTGCAGGTTGCCGGCCTGCCCAAAGGTGCGCTCGTCGAGATCGAAATGGTTGCAGAGAACCGGTAAAAGCATCTCCCGAAAAAAAGGAAAATTTTCAGTACTCGCGGTACACCAGGTCGCCCTCGTGGACCCGCTCGCTGACCCGGATGCCGATGTCCTGCCCCGGGTCAGCCTCCACGATGGGAGTGTGGTCGAACTCCATCGAGGTCACGGTCTGGTGGATGTCGTCGTGCGGTCCCAGGATGTGGATATGGTCCCCCCGCGCAAGGTGGTCCGAGAGGACGATAGCGGCCACACCCACTCTCGGGTAGTAGTGGGTCACTTTCCCAATCACGGTCTCCATTGTCGGCTCCCTCCCGACATGAGACTGATCCCCGGGCCGGGAAATAAATGTTGTGACAAAAATACCCTGCTGAATGGATTAATCATTCTTTCAGGGAGAGTTGAACACCATCTTTTTCCGGACCGCCTTGTGGTAGCGATGCCCCATTATCACGTGCTTAGAATTTTTTAAGAGATTGTAATAATAGTGCCGGTGAAAATTTTTTCCGGCATGGTACAAATTGCCATGCCAACGCTGCGACTGCTGAACTCTTCGACGGTGGTTGCAATTGGGGGGGGACTCAGGCTGCATATAGCCTTCCTTCTCGCAGGTTTAGCTGTCAGAATACCAGAATACATCGCATGTGCGCTGATTATTTATGCCACATATACTCTGGATCGGGCCCTTGACTGTAAGGAAGACGCAATCAATAAGAAGGAACTCGTGGGGGCAGATGCGAGGTTCGGTATCCTTGCATGTGTTTTCGCATTCCTCATCGGGACCTGTATTTTTTTAAACGACGGGATATACCTGGCACCGTTCTTTCCCTTCATTGTCGGATTCGTATATACCCGCGGCATACGGATCGGACCCTATGCATTTAAGCTGAAAGGCGGTGCCGGGATCAAGAACATCATCATCGGCATCACCTGGGGCGGATCCATTGCACTCGTTGTCGCCCACTGGTGCAGCAACCTGGTCACGGTGATGGTCATCTTCCTGTTCTTCGCCCTGAAGCTCTTCACGACATCCTGTGTCAACGATTTCAAGGACGTTAAGGGGGATGTTGCTGCCGGTATCAGGACCCTGCCCGCCTGTCTTGGAGAGAACCTCACGAAAAAGATCCTGATCACGATGATGCTCGTCCTGCACACCGTCATGGTATATGCAGTCCTGTACAATTTCATCCGGAATGAATGGATTGTCCTGCTGTACAGCCTGATTGTGTCCACAGCATTCCTGATGGTTTATTCCTCGTCATTTGAGAAGAGCACGTCCCTGATCCGGAAAAGGATTCGGGAGATTGTTATCTACTGGGAATCCGCGATTACCCTTGCCATCCGTGCCTGTGCTTAATCGGCAGATTCAATTTTTTTCGCCTGTTTAAGGAAATGTTCGAAAATCCGCTCGCCCCAGGCAAGCGCTGAGGGGTCATAACTGATGACATCGTGTTTGGAATCGAACACGCCATTGCTGTAGAACAGCGACAGGGAAAAATAGGAGTCGGTAAGGATGTAGGAGAACCTCGTATCGGCCTCCAGGACATAGACCGATGCAGTTTTGTACTTCAGTCCCTGTTCGAGAAGATCATGATATTTTTCGCTGATAATCTTGAATACTCCCGGCGTCAGGATCAATGACATGGGAACCCCTTTTTTGGCCAGGTTCAGGAAGAAATCGGGGAAGCGGGGATGCACGGTATGGGAGATGCCCTTGATCATCTTTGCCTTGAATATATTGTTGAGGAATTCGCTGATTCCGAAGATCTCCTCGTCAGCGGTTTCCAGGATTTGGTAGTTCCCGAGATCCCGGATGTCAGTCAGTATTTCAAAGGGAAGGACGTTCAGGTTATGTTCGCCCCAGAACTGCCTGTTCCGGTCAAAAATTTCCATGGTTCATATGAGTGGCTCCATCTGAACGGCCAGTACCTTTCCCATGGGGGTCAGGGAAAATGTCCTCCCGTCCCGTTCGATCAGGTGTTCTTCCTCAAGGATCTTTATCTGGGGGAGCATCCCGGTTGACGTGACGTTCAGTATCCGCTTGATGTCATCCCATTCCCTGGGGCCGGTATTCAGCAGGATCAGGAGGTTCCTGCGTTTGTCCGATGCAGAGATAATACTAAGAAGTTCGTTCATGGGTTTCCGATCCACCCGTACTACAATTTGTACTTAATGAGAAAAAGCCTCCAATTCACTACTATTATAATTGTGTTGTATTACGGTGCGGGGTTTGAATATTCTTCTGGTATACCGACTCTGGTGGAGGTTATATCTGCATCCGGCATATGCGTGACCGGTGTATGGAGTTATCGCCGCACTCCCTTCTGTTAATGAGGCCCGTGAAGTTTCTCGCGAATTATCATCATGTTAAAAATTTTAACGGCTTTGAAATCGTCAGATGGATAATAATATACTAACTCTCTCCTGATACTATCACGGGGCGTCCAACCCTTGCACATGCATCACATCACCTTAAGAGGGCTGGAACGAACCCTTCCGGTTTTTTACCGGTACGATATGCGCAGGAACACACATCGATCCCATTGACAACATGAGTCCTGACAGCCGCGCCCCGATAAACCCGGAAGAGGATTCCATACCATCCTCATCCCCATCCTTGAAAGTCCTGCACGTGGACGACGAACCCGTATTCCGTGACGTCTGCAGAATATTTCTGGGAAAGTATGGAATATCCGTCACACCGGCAGCTTCAGTACGGGAAGCACTCCATCTTCTGGAATCCGGGAAGTTTGATGTCATCCTCTCGGATTACCAGATGCCCGGGATCGATGGGGCCGGTTTTCTTAACATGCTCCGCGGGAAACACATAAACCTGCCTTTTGTTCTCTTCTCCGGCCTGACGCCCGATAAAATGTCAGACGATATTACCGGCAGCGGAGCCGTATACTATGTCCGGAAGGGCGGCGAACCGCGAAAGATGTTTGACGAACTGGCAGGCAGGATCCGCGATGCCTCGCGGGCAGACCGGGAAGATGCGTGCCCCCGGATGCGTGCGCTCCAGTACAGGACACTGTTCGAGCAATCCGGTGCTGCGGTCATCACGCTGGACGATACCCTGCTGATCACTACTGCCAACTCCGGTTTTGAAAAACTGACCGGGTACGGAAAAGATGAGATCGAGGGGATCCTGCGGTGGGGTGACGTTGTTCATGACCGCGATGACGGTCAGGTGATGGATTATATCTGCCACCTTCGCCGGGATTCGATTCCCGCGGGAAAGGATCTCTCATTCTTCCTCAAAACAAAAAATAACCAGATCCGGCCCGTCCTTGCAACCATTGCCCCGGTTCCGGATACGCAATGGAGCGTTGCCTCCCTGATCGAGGTCTGGCAGTCTCCGCTTTACCGGGACAGCCGGGACACGAAGACCTGAAACCCGGAAGCCCCCCGGCTGAGCGAGGCTCTCCGGCTCCGGCCGGTACTCTGGAGGACTGGCATCTCGCGCATCAGCGTCCGCAGGCTCTTTTTATTCCGGATTATCCCGTGCCGGCCCGGTGTCTGCCCGGGACTGCATGAGCGCGTGAAAATACTCCGGCTTCCTCGTGGTGAAAAGCCCGTGCCATGCCTCGAGTGCTGCAGGGGACATCGCCCCGAGACGAAGGAAGACCTGGTATGCGAATTCCACCGGTGCAAGCCCGCTCGCTGTAACAAGGTTACCATCCGTCACGGCCGGTTCGTTCACGTAGAACCGCTCCCCGTGATAACCCGGGCAGAACATTTTGAGGGCGGTCAGGTCATTGCTCGTATGCCGCCGGTTGTCCAGCAGGCCGGCGTTTGCAAGAGCCAGTGTTGCCCCGCAGATCGCCGCCACCACCGCCTCGCCCTCCAGCACCTCGCGGACTTTGGCAATGACCGGTGCCTGTTCCGGGTCAAGCCAGGTATCGGCCCCCGGCAGGAGGAGCAGGTCGCCGGCGCCCGGATGGATCTCCCCGATGGTTATGTCCGGCTTCAGATGCAGCCCGCCCATTGTGGTGATCGCGTCCCTGGTACGACCACAGAGTATAAGGTCATAGCGCAGGGACGGGTCTTTCAGGAACCGCCCCGAGCGGAGTTCGGCAAGGACATTGCCGGCCTCCCAGTCAGAGAGCGTATCGAGAACCGCACAATAGATCGTCCTCATGGATATCCCGTTGATCAGCAGGAGGAAAAAAGATTCGGGATTTTTTTAAAACCGCGTTATTCCATGGGCAGGATGCCTGCAGCTCTCAGGTCTGCGAGCGGGTAATCCCGGGAGACGCCGGACTTAAAGTTCCCGGTGTTCATCTCTTCCTCGTACTGTTCCTGCCCGGCGGCAACTGCCTCCTCGAAAGTTGCCGAACCGGTCATCGTTGTCTCAAGGCAGGTGATGGCATCCGATCCGGGCATCGTGTCATAGCAGACAAAGGCATGGGTCGGCATGATGATGAGGTGGGGATTCATGCCGATGGACTCCAGTGCGGAAGCGTACAGGACTGTCCCGTCGACACAGTTGGCCGAGTCTGCTGCAATGGAATCCTGTGGCAGCCGGACCCGCTGGGGATTGTCGCCACCGTTGCCAAACGCGATCGGCGAGTTGATGTAGGTGATCCCGTAATCGTTCTTGAGCGCGCTGAATACGGCCTTCACCTGGGCGTTCGAATAATCAGCCCATTCCTGCTCCGAGCAGCTCTCCCCGCACTGGTACCCCGCAATCGACTTCTCCGGGTGGTATTCAGCCGCCTTGCGCATGAGCGGATCGATCACGGCCGCATGCGGGGTCACCCATGCAGCGAGGTATTCCGACATGTCGTACTCCTCGTCCCCGTCTTTCACTTCCCAGACCATCGTGTCTTTCGGGAAGACCTTCACGGGATATGTCTGTTCCTCGATGAGTGTGCCGTCCGCAAGGCTGACCTTGTAGTGGAGCGCGGCGGTCTTCACCTCTGCGGGTATCGCGGCACTACGGAGTACCGGGGTCTGGCCGACCGTGATGTTCCCGTATGCCGGGACTTCCACGGTGTTGATCGCTTTGTCCGTGAACCCCGGGACTTCTGATTCCACGACGACCGTTCGTGCGCTGCTTGTGGGATTGGTGAGCTCGAAATCAAGGTAGGTCACGCCACGGTTGGCGAACTGGAGGTAGGTCGACGGCAGGATGGAATCCATTGCTGCGACATCGACACCGATCCCGGCAAGGCCGCCCCCCGTGGTGACACCGGTGCCGGACGGTGCCGGGTCTGTAGTAATTCCCGAGCAGCCGGAAAGCAGGACCAGGGTGGCGAGGAACCCTGACAGCAGGAGAGAGATCCGAATATGCATAGATCTTTTAGTTATACCGTGATCCGGGAAATATGTTCCCCTCTGCCGGGAAAAATGGGATGCGATTTTAATTACTTATTGATATGCACGACCTTCGCCGGCGGGAATCCGTTGAAGTACGTGGACGAGGCATGGGAGTACGCCCCGATGTTCTCGGAATAGACAAGGTCCCCGATGTCGAGGTCGGGAAGTTCGGCGGAGAGCGTGATGGTGTCGAACGCATCGCAGGTGGGCCCGAAGACCGCAGAGATCTGTTTCTCGCCTTTCTTGAAGGGGAGGACGGGGTAGTTGATGTGGTCGAAGACCTGTCCCGAGTAGGTATGGTACACCCCGTCGTTGATGTAGTAGCAGGGCTTGCCGTCGCGGACAGCCTTCCCCACGACTTTCGCAACCAGCGTGCAGGTATTGGCGACAAGGAACCGGCCCGGTTCTGCCAGGATCTGCATATCTTTGGGGAAGAGGCGTTTTATCTCGGCATTCAGTTTCCGGGCAAGGGTCCGTATAGAGCGGATACCGGGGTGGTATTTTACCGGGAACCCTCCCCCGATATCGAGGATACGGATCTTACGGCCGGTCCGCTCCTCGACCTCCTTGATGATGCTTGAAGCGATCTGGAGGGCCTGCATGTAGTTCTCGAAATTCGTGCACTGGCTGCCGACATGGAAGCTGAGTCCCTCGACAACAAGCCCGTTTGCGAACGCCTCGATGATGAGGTCTACCGCTTCGCCCGGGTGGGCTCCGAACTTGCTGGAGAGCTCGACCATGGAGCCGGTGTTTGGGACGCGGATGCGCAGGACAAGCCCGGCATGGGGGGCATGGTCGCGGATCTTCAGGATCTCGTAATGGTTATCGAAGGTAACGAGCGGTTTGTACTTGTCCAGCGCCTGGAGCGTCTCGATCGGCTTGATGGTATTGGCGTAAATGATCTTGTCCCAGATGTATTCCTGCTGCTCTTTTTTCGGGAGTTTTTTGATGTTCTCGTACACGATCATGAACTCGGGCATGGACGCGACATCGAAGCTGCACCCGATATCGTACAGGGTCTTTACGATCTCGGGGTTCGAGTTGGCCTTGACGGCAAAATAGACCTGGACATCAGGCAGGTGTTTCCGGAACTCCCGGTAGTTCTCCCGGAGTTTTTCATGATCGATCACAAAAATAGGGGTGCCGTTCTGTGCGGCAAGATCCTGCAGGAACTTTTTTTTGGCAAAGCCGATATGGGGGACAGGTAAGGGGGTCTCAGGGTCCCCTCTCTTCTTCCGCTTCTTCTTGGTGTCAACCGCGACTTTTGTCATTATATGATTGCTTTACTGTACGAATAAGAAGTTTTTGAATTGCCAGATATCTTCGCGGTCATATTCGTTCTCGGGGTTCTCCTTGAAGAAGACCACGCGGTTCTTCAGCGGGGTCCAGTCCGAGGGCCCCGACCAGAAATCGCCCAGGTACGGCTTTGCAATGTTAAGGACAAATTCGTGCGGAAGGTCGTCGGGGAGGCAGAACCCCTCCTTCGGGTTCTTGATCATCCACATGACCGCGCTGACGATACCGAGGCCTACCTGGATGGTGGTGGCGTTCTGGCCCGGGGCGAGCTTCTTAGCTTCACCTATGGAGAGGATGCTCCCCGTCCACCAGGACTTGTAGGGGTGGCCCATCAGGAGCGCGCCGAGGATATCGGCACCGGTGATGATCTCGCTGTCGCTCATGATCCGGAGCTTGTGCTGGAGATCATAGTTCCGGGCACGGAGCTCATGGATGGAGGCGATCGTTGCATCGCAGGGCATGTATGCATAATGGACAGTCGGGCGGTAGATGGCCCTGCCGTCCTTCCAGACCGTCCAGCGCTCGGAGATGCCGAATGCCTCGCCGTGCCGGATGACCATGCCGATGATCTCCTGGTGGGGGATCCAGGACCTGACCCAGGTATTGAGCCCCATCTTGGGGATGAGGATGCCGTTCTTGGGCCCTACGGGAGGGATGATGGCAAGGGGAGGGAGGGTTTTCTCGTGGGTCCCCCACCCGATCTCAGCAGGGGCTACCCCCTCCTCGCGAAGCCCCTCGATGCACCAGGTGCCGACAAATTCTCCCACTTTCTTGGGTGTCCGGGAGATCTGGGTGTCATGTTCCGAACAATGGATCACCTTCACCCCGATCTCCATGGCGAGCTGGCCGAAACTCTCCTGCTTGATCAGTTGTCTGATCCGTTCCGGATCTTTTGCGAGCTTGTCCGCAATCATCCGGCTCGCGATGTCCACGAGCCCCTGCTTGGCAAAATGGGAGATGAGGCCGGGGTTGGCACCATGGTCGACAACACAGGTTGTTGCGTCTTTCCAGTCCTTTGTCAGCTCTATCAGTTTCATCTGGCGGTAGTACAGGGTCTTCTCGTACGGGTCTGCCGTTGCGATGGTTGCATCGGGGTCCCAGGCCTCGACCGAGGTGTTGACATAGAGGACGTCGTGATCATGGCACCACTGGATGACCTCGCAGGTATCGATGTTCCAGGCAACATCGATCAACAGGCCGCCGGGAGTGAGGTATTCCGCAAGGGTCTTATTCAGGTTCTCGGGGGTAATCTTCTTCTTGATGAAGCGGAGGCCGCCGGCAGTCCAGGCTTTGAGGTCGGCGGACTTATCCTTGAAGTCGATGATGGTGATCTGTTCCAGCGGGACGGTCACATGCCGGAGCAGGATCGGGAGCATGCATTTGCAGACAGCACCGTATCCGATGATAAGGACCTTGTTCTTGAATTCCATGGTTCTCCTCCTGTAGACCCCGTGAGGCCTGCACAGGTACATTGGGCGCCTGGGTGTATTAAACACGACGAGCCGGGTTTTTCCTGCGAATACTATCCGGTGTCCCGTCCCCGGGTTTCCTGCAATACCGAATACCAAATCATTTTACCTTGTCCGGTCAACTGTCCGGTCAGGATATATCATGGGGATACGTGAGGCGGCAATGTCGGTCCCGTCAAGGGAGGTCTGGATGGCTTCCGTTGAGGCGATAAAACCTTATGCACTGGCCCTCCTGATATTCACCGGGATCCTCCTGGAACTGGTCATCCATTACCAGCTGAAGATCTCCGTTGTCTATTCCCACTTCTTCTACCTGATCATCGCCATAGCCGGTCTTTGGTACGGGAGAAAAGCGGTCTTTGTAGCTCTTTTCTTTGGCGTGCTCCATATCTCAGTCGGCTGGATGATTGTCGGCTCGATCAGCCCGGACTCCCTGGTCCGTGCTGCAATGCTCCTGGTGGTTGCATACATCATCGGGTCTATTGTCGATACCCTGAATGGCTATTTCGGGATGATGGAGGCGCAGAACCGGGACCTGCTGCAGGTCAACGAACGGCTTGCCGCTTCGGAACACGCGTTCCAGACCGCGAACCGGAAACTGAACCTGCTCTCGAGTGTCACGCGGCATGATATCCGGAACCAGCTCACGGCGCTCCTCTCGTACCTGGAACTTTCCCGCATGCAGGTTGCCGATCCCGCCGAGATAGCACATATCGAGAAGGAACAGGCTGCAGCCCATGCAATCGAGCGGCAGATCGAGTTCATGAAGACCTACGAGGATATCGGCGTCCGGGCTCCCCAGTGGCAGGATATCCATGCCATCGGGGAGCGGTTGAAAGAACGCCTCCCGGAAGGCTGGGTCTCGCTAACGGTCATGACGAACGGTATGGAAGTGTATGCCGATCCTTTGCTCGAGAAGGTCTTCGAGAACCTTGCCGACAACTCTCTCCGGCATGGCGAGCGGGTCCGGCAGATCACGATCTCGACCCAGGCCCGGCCGGATGGCGGGATCGCTCTTGTGTACCAGGACGATGGTGTCGGGATCCGCGACGAAGACAGGGAGCGGGTCTTCGTGAAGGGATTTGGCAGGAATACCGGTCTTGGCATGTTCCTCTCACGGGAGATCCTTGCCATCACTGACTTGACTATCCTGGAGAACGGCACGTTCGGGAACGGTGTCCGTTTCGAGATTCATGTCCCCCCGGGGAAGCACCGGATCTCTGCCCCCGCATCCTGACCGGGCAATCCCAACTCCCTGTATCATGGCCGCGCCGGCCCGTCCTCATCCCCTATCTGCACCGGATATGGCACAATGATGTATTTATTGTGGTGGAGAACATACATATCCGGAGTATCAATACCTAAGTGACATTCTTTTTACGGGGTGGCGGATCATGGCAGACAAAAATACACCAATGGACCAGCGCGAACTGATGACCCTCCAGAACTACCTGCAGGAATACGGGCAGCAGGCTGAGATTTTTGTGCAGCAGTTGCAGATGCTGGAGAACGGCAGGATGGAGGCCCATGCAGCCATCGAGTCACTCGAAGGAATGCTCGGAGAAGATGGAACCGTCCTTCTCCAGATCGGCGGCGGGGCAAGCGTCCGGGCGAAGGTCGTGGAACCGGAGAAGGTCCTCCTCGCTATCGGCTCCGAGGTTGTTGTGGAACGGTCCAACAAGGACGCCGTGGAATTCTTAAAAGAGCGGATCATGGAGATGGAGGCCTCGCAGAAGAAGGTTGCCGAGACGCTCGACCGGCTCCGGGCCCAGATGAACGAGATCAACAAGCGGATCGAGGCCGGCTACCAGCAGGCCATGGCTGCGGGCCAGACCCCCGGCTAAACGGAGAATCTCCACCCATGTTTGGCGGACTCCGGGAGAAGCTGAAGGCGGCACGCGAGCGGCTTGGCGGGAGCATCCAGGCTGCAGCAGAGAAAGCGGAGCCTGCCGGAAACGGGGCCCCTGCCGCACCCGAGCCCGGACCGGTAACGGAACCGGTACCTTCCCCTGTCCCGGCAACAGCCGAAGCAGCCGCCCCCTCGCTTGTCCAGAAAGTCAGGACCCTCATCATCGACCGCGAACTGATCGTTTCTGAAAAGGACCTTGACGATGCCCTCTCCGAGCTCGAGATGACCCTGCTCGAAAGCGATGTCGCCCTTCCCGCAACCGATGCGATCATCGGCAGCGTGGAGAAGAACCTTGTCGGGAAACACCGGAAGATCGGCGAATCGGTGGACGACCTGGTTGTCCATGCCCTCAGGGCTGCCCTGCTGGATGTGCTCGGGCAGGGTTTTGACCTGAAGGAATACATCGCGAAGCACGAACGCCCCGTGAAGATCCTGTTCACCGGCGTGAACGGGACCGGCAAGACCACGACCGTTGCCAAGATCGGCGCCTGGCTCAAGAAGGAGGGGTTCACGGTCGTCATTGGTGCCGGCGACACGTACCGTGCCGGTGCCATCGAGCAGATCGGCGTGCATGCCGAACGCCTCGGGATCCGGATCATCCAGCACCAGGAGGGAGCCGACCCGTCGGCCGTGCTGTTCGATGCCGTGGAGTACGCAAAGGCCCACAAGATCGATGTCGTCCTTGCGGATACCGCAGGACGGTTCCATAACAAGGCCAACCTCATGAGCCAGCTGGAGAAGATAAAAAGGGTCATGAAACCCGACCTCGTGGTCTACGTGGACGAGGCGGTTGCCGGCAACGATGCGGTGACCCGTGCCTTCGAGTTCGACAAGACCGTTGGCGCCGATGCCGTTGTCCTGACCAAGGCAGACATGGACTCCCGGGGCGGTGCCGCGATCTCGATCGCCCACACCATCGGCAAACCCCTGATGTTCCTCGGGGTCGGACAGTCCTACGACGATATAATGGCCTTCGAGCCGGCAACGGTTGTCGAAGAGCTGCTGGACGGGGGCCCGTGATGCTCGACAACCTCTCGTCGTCGTTAAAGGACGCCCTGAAGAAACTGGCCGGCAAATCGGTTGTGGATCGTGCAGCGGTCGACGACCTGGTAAAGGACCTCCAGCGTGCCCTCATTTCATCGGATGTCAACGTCAAGCTCGTCATGGAACTCAGCAAGGCGATCCGCACCCGGTCCCTTGAAGAGGAGCCCCCCAAGGGGATGAACGTGCGGGAGCACGTGCTCCGGATCGTATACCAGGAACTCGTACGGCTGGTCTGGGCATCCACCGAGGTCAAACTCGAGCCCCAGACCATCCTGATGGCCGGCCTGCAGGGGAGCGGCAAGACCACGACCACAGCAAAGCTCGCCCGCTACTTCCAGAAGAAGGGCATGAAGGTCGGCGTCATCTGCGCCGACACATTCCGGCCCGGTGCCTTCGACCAGATCTCAACGCTCTGCAGCAAGATCAATATCCCCTGTTTTGGCAACCCGCAGGAGAAGGATGCCCTGAAGATCACCCGCGAGGGTCTTGCAGCGCTCAAAGAGCAGGAACTGATCATCGTCGATACCCAGGGCCGGCACGCCCTTGAGGCAGATTTGATCAAGGAGATCATCGATCTCAACCTGCTGACGAAAGCCACCCACCGCTGGCTGGTCATCGACGCTGCACTGGGCCAGCAGGCAAGCGAGCAGGCAAAGCGGTTCCACGAAGCGATTGGGATCGACGGGGTTATTATCACCAAGATGGACGGCACCGCAAAAGGCGGTGGCGCCATGTCGGCCGTTGCCGAGACCAAGAGCGGGATCGCGTTCATCGGCAGCGGCGAGACGATCGAGGACCTCGAACGGTTCGACCCCGACGGGTTCATCTCCAGGCTTCTCGGCATGGGGGACTTAAAGGCCCTCGTGGAACGGGCGAACGAGGCCATCAACCCCGAGGACGTTGACGTCAACGCCATGATGAAGGGGAAGTTCACCCTCCGCGACATGTACAAGCAGCTCGAGGCCCTCAACAAGATGGGCCCCTTGAAACAGATCATGGGAATGCTCCCGCTCGGGAACATGCAGTTGCCCGAGGGAGTCTACGACGTCACGAGCACCAAGATGGTCCGGTACCGCATCATCATGGACTCGATGACGTCCGCTGAACTCGACGAGCCCTCGCTCATCAACAGCTCCCGCATGCAGCGGATCGCCCACGGGGCCGGCGCAACTCCTGACGAGGTCCGGGAACTGATCAAGTACTACAAGATGATGCAGCGGACCCTGAAGGGCCTGCGGGGCGGGCAGGGTGGCGGCAAGTTCAACATGCAGCGCCTGATGAAACGCTTCTCCGGGATGCAGTGAGTCCCCCTTCAATGACTGCGTTTGCGATTGTCGGGCACCTTGCCCGCACGGACGGGAATTTCTCCAGCAACGACCTGCCG
>Ga0265297_10008943_pt1 | contig 13172 bp, 22 predicted proteins | sample Munlanlwell13791_FD_192502 | JGI IMG/M metagenome (GOLD analysis project Ga0265297, IMG submission 192502) | Leachate microbial communities from a municipal landfill in Southern Ontario, Canada - Leachate well 137-91 | ecosystem: Engineered > Solid waste > Landfill > Unclassified | place...
TAAACCGCGTCGTCTTTTTCTTTAATTAACGAAAAATAATAATCCGGAATTCTCACAGGATACTTATCAAAAATTTTCTTAAGTTCTTCCTTATCTAATTTAGACACTCGCGAAATTTCATCTATAGAAACAACGCCGTTTGGTTTTATCAACGGCCCAGGAGGTTCGTCATCTGATTTTTCTTCGGTATGTCCAGAAATGCAGTTCATCTTTTTGAATGTTGAATAAATATAGAAATACTATTTAAACATTTTGTATAATTTTTTAATTACAAATTTCAATTCTTGAAATGTTTAAAAATTCTTTTTCCCAACATTATCTGTGGGAGAGATTGAGGAGCTTAGGAAAGAAAATGAGGAACTGAAAAAAGAAATTGAAAAATTAAAATCAATTCATATCACTAGAAAAAATTCTATGGCTGAAAAAGCAATGCAAGGAAATTTGATGTCACGTGCTCCTTTCGGCTATGAAATCATCGACGGAAAATTAATTCCTGCAGAGTATTCTCGGGAAGTTGAAGAGATATTCGAAGAGTTTCTGAATAATAATATCAGCTTAAGGACACTTGCAAAAAAGCATAAACTGTCTGTAAATGGATTAAAAAAAATTCTTAAAAATTTTACTTATCTAGGGAAAATAAAATTCAACAACCAAATTAATGAAGGAACTCATCAGCCGATTGTTTCCTCAACGCTGTTCAATCATGTTCAGAATAAGTTGGAGAGATTGGGTGTGAAATAATTATTGAAATTGATCCCATGTCACTGAAGGGAGATTTGGTTTCTCTCGTTCTTCATATATCTTTTCAATATAAGTTGATGGTCCTTCATCCCAATTTGTACAGATATCTAGTTCTCCTTCGGTTACAGGCATATCTTTTCCCGTTATTAAAAAAATAATCTTTAATTGATCTGCTCTTGTTTTATTTTTAGTAGTATGTAATTTTCCAATATTGCATGTAATCTTTGGATAAAAAGGAAGATCATCTTGATAATATTCAAATTTTTTATACCTATTTTCTTCTGATTTAATCCATCCTTCTGCACTTATTTCAAAATCTTTTGGAACTCTCAAAAATATTAAAGTTTTTTCTGCTATAATCTTACCTAAATTTAATATGTTTAAATTTATAATTGTCTTATCCTTATCCCATTCTGGGACAGGGATTATCTTCAATGATGGTCTTTTTCTTTTAGAGAACAAATCTTTAATTTCATAATGTTCCATCTCTTTGGTTATTGACCCATGCCTCTTATAATATTTTCGTTGCTCATTATCTTTATGAACCTGGTGGGGGGCAATATCGCTCTGAGGTATTTCTATAACTATTACAAATTTCTTCTTATCCTCTGAAGAAATTTTATTTACTTTTACTCCATCTATCTTATCAAAAATTTTGGAGCTAATAATCTGTTCTATTCTTTCTTTATATCTTTCATCTTTTTCAATCCATACAATTTCTATGGGGAATTGATCTTCTTCTTTAATCCCGTAGATAATTATCCCCCCTTCCGAATTAGCCATTGCCGAAACATCTTTTGCAAGTTCTTTATTGAAATCCAATTTAGAAAAATCCGGGATTTTATAATCAATATTTGTATCCTCTTGTATCTTGTTTTGAATGAGATTCAACAAATCTTTTTCAGTTTCGATTTTAATCATAACTAATCAATAAAAGAATTAATATTTAACAATTATTGTATGGAAAAGTAAATAATGATTTTTTCCTTCTTATCTATTTCTCTTCCGTCTTATCTATACGACTTTTGTCTCTTTGATCTAGCTTTTGAATCTCCTGGCTTGTAAGTTTCTTTTCTTCTTACATCTGCAACAAGAAGAGTTCTGTCATAATCTAAGAATGCTTTTTCTAATTCATCTGATTTTGCAAATTCAACAATTGCCTTTGATAAAGCAATTCTTGACGCTTCGATTTGTCCTTTTTCTCCACCGCTTCTTGCTGTTATCTCAATATCAAAATTTAACTTTCCTAAAAAGTTTTCAGTGATTCTTATTGGTTCTTCTATTTTTAATCTATCAAATATGTGAAGTGTTTTGTAATCTCTTCCGTTGATAGAAACTTTTCCTGTCCCATCTACAAGAACTGCTCTTGCAACAGCCATCTTTCTTTTTCCTGAAGTAATTATTTTATTCATTTTGAAATCTCCTTAACCTGCACGCCTTTAGTAATATTTCTTTCCATCAAAATTCCCTTTTTACCCTCGAGTTCTTTTGGAATTCCAACATAACATTTTATTCTTTTTAGTGCAACTCTTCCTCTGCCTACTCTGTAATTTGGAAGCATTCCTCTAATAACTCTCTTGACAATTTTTTCATTTGTTCTTGAAACTTTTGGTCCCTTCTGTGTGCTTCCAACTCTTTTTCTTTTTGCTTCAAGATTGTCGACAATATTTTGTTTGTTTCCTGTTACAATTATTTGTTCACAATTCAAGATTGCTATGTCTTCGCCCTTCAATGCTTCTTTAGCTGCATAACTAGCAAGTCTTCCTAATATTGCATTTTTTCCGTCGATGATTTTCATTATTTTATTACCTTAATCCCTTTTGCTTCGGGGTTTTTTTTAATTTCTTCAATTATAGTTAAAACTTCACCCTTAGCTTTTAATATTTTTTCTTTCGCCTTTTCAGAAAAACCAAAAGCAACTACTTTAATCTTTTTGCTTACATCTCCTTCGGCCAAAACTTTTCCCGGCACAACAATTATGTCTCCTTCTTTTGCTTCTTTATTTATTCTGTCTAAATTAATTCCTAACTTATTTACTCTTGGTCCAGACAAAATTCCTGCAACTTCTTCCCATTTCTTTTTCTTTTTAGCCTCGATGATAGTCTTGACTAATTCCAAATTTTTTTTCCTTTGTAATTGTGTTTCTATTTGTGATTTTGTTTTCATTGTATATTTAATAGAGAATAATATTCTCTACTCTCGCTTGCGCTCGCAGATAAAAGTGTGAGAGAAAATGGGTTTATAAAAGTTTTTATATCCTACTTTTGATAAATATTGATAAGCGGAATTGCCGGAGCGGTCAAACGGGACAGACTCAAAATCTGTTGGCTTAGTGCCTACAAAGGTTCGAATCCTTTATTCCGCATGAGCGAAGCGAATGCGAAATACATGAGAACTTTGTTCGAGTAGAAACCGAAGGTTTCGTTTTTTATTCCGCACTTATTTATTATACAAGTTTAATTTTCCATATAGAAATATCACTAATCTTAACTCTAGGATCATTAATAGATAATGATTTTTTAAATCCAATAGCGTCTTTTTTTCTGGTAAAAAATACATGGTCATTTATACCATTATAATAAGGATTCATAACACGATCTTCTTTATACATCACACAATAATTTCCTTCTGGGCAACGAGATAAGATTTGTCTAATCAATAAATAATTTATAACTTTATCCGATCCAAAATTATTATTAAACTTTTCCCAATTAACGATAACTCCTTTCCCCTCCTCTTTTACTAAATCACTAATCAACATAATTTTTCTTAAACCGTCATTCTTTTTAAGAATTTATATTCTACTTCTTTTTCTTTTTAAGATTCTTTTAAATTCATAGAAGGAAAATTTTTCTTATATGGCTTTACTTCTGTATGTGGAAGTTCTGTTAATTTTTCTTTAATCTTCTTCTCCCAGTTTCCAGGAAAATACTGGCTTAGAAAACACCCCTCTTTTAACTTAATAGAAACTCTTTGTTCTAATTCCACTATATATAATACACAATTATTTGTTTCTTTATCTATCACTTCTAATTTTTCCCCATCTCCATAATATTTAATTCCAAATTCATATTTTATTTTTATTTCTTTATCTTCATAATTCCAAACTCCATGGGTTGAATGCCCTCTATCTTTTAACTTAGTATATTTTCCGCAAAGCGCCAAATCCTGACAATTTTTTAATAAATTTTTTTCTTGTATTTTTTTAACAAGTTTGCTTTTTTCAGCTTCTAATTCTGCTAACTTCATAATCTATTAAATGATTATTATTTTATAAATAAGATTATTATTCAAAATATCTTTTATTTAGAAATACTCTTACTAACTTCTTTCAAATCTTCTGTTAAAGCTTCAATTGCACCTTGGAAAATTTCTTCTTCAGGAATTTGTCCGAAAGATTCTACTGTAATTATCAATTCTTCTGTAGGAATTAATTCAATAGATTCCTTTCCCATTTTTCTGCATAAATCCGTGCATGCTTCACACATATCACACTTTTTCTCGTCGGTAACAGAAACTTTCCCATTTTCTGATTTCAATATTTTTTGCGGACAAACATTAGCAACTTCTTTTGGACAATCCTTGTCTATCTTTATTTTCATTTTATTTCTGTAAAACATTAATCCCGGAGAAAACTTACAATGTTTACTTCCTTTCCCAACTTTTGCAATTGCAACAATTTCTAGTTCCTGTCCTTTTTTCAAAACTGTAATGGGAATTCTATCATGAACAAGTTTTACTTTTCCAGTCATTTCTCCAGAATAAACAATCCCATCTTTTTTTGCAACCAAAACTAATTGTTCTTCTGTCTTATCATTAAATCCTTTTTCCATTTTCAAAGGAACCATTCCAATTCTGTGAGCAATTGTCTCGTCGTATAATGGAGAATCATTCTTCGAAATTTCTACTTCATCAGCAGCTAAAACCGGAATCTGGTCAACATATCTTCTTATAGCATTTGCTAAACTTTCATCTACTTCTGCACTAAATGTGATTTGGTTTTGTTTTTTATTTATTACTTCCATGTTATTATTTTCTATCAGTGTAGTTTCTTTTTTCTAAAAAGAAACCCATTTTTTAAACTTATGGTCTTCTCCCACGTCTTCCACCTTTCTTCTTTGGTCCTCCTCTTGGGAAACGTGTAGTATCTAATATGTTTAATATTTTAATTCCTTCTCTTGTCAAACTCTTTACAATTGCGTGAGCTCCAGGACCTAAAGCTGAACTGCTTGTTTTTGATCTTATCCTAACGTAAAGAGATTTTATTCCTGATTCCGCTAAAGTTTCTGCAATTCTTTTTGCAATAAAAATAGCAATAGTAGGATTTGCTTTAAGTCGCCCGTGTTTAGTTACCATTCCTCCTGTGACTTTTGCAATTGTTCTCCCAGACATATCTGTAACATGCGCGATAGTATTATTAAAAGAAGTATAAACATTCAAAACAGCTTCAAGTTCTCTTACTTTTTTTTCAATCTTCTTTTCTGTTTTATCCTGAACTGGTTCTTCTTCAACTATTTCTTTTTTCATTCTTCAGAAACTTCCTCCTTTTTTTCTTTAGTTTCTTTTTTCTTTTCAAATTTTTTCTTGATAGAAATTTTATTCTCTAAATGAACAGGAACAACAAAAGAAGGTGAATTAACTGCATTGCCTTCGATTAAAACTTTCTTATGAGTAATTAATTGTCTTGCACTCTTTGGGGTTGTAGCCATATGTTTTTCAACTAAAACTGTTTGAAGTCTTCTTTTCAAATAATCTCTCTTATCTAATGAAAGAACATCACTAATTGAATCAACCTTAAAACCGATTTTTTTAAGTCTGTCAAAAAATGCTTTTTTATCTTTCTCGTCGGAAGAAATTAATTTTTTAGCCTTTTCTCTAATTGACTTGATTTTTGCGTCTGCTTTCCAAATTTCTCTTTTGTTCTTCAACCCAAATTCTTCTTTTATCTTTTCTTCTTCCTGAATTCTTGGTTTGTCAAAAGGTCTTTTTGGTCTTGAGTATGTTTTATGTTTTCTTTTCATTATGAAAATTCTCCTATATTTTTATTTTCTGTCATTTTATTCTTTCTTTACTTTCTTTTTAATTCCCACACTCTTCTTTTTATTCTTTCTGAAGTGACTCTTAGTTCTTTGTCCTCTGACTGGAAGTCCGACAGCATGTCTTAATCCTCGATAACTCTTTATTTTTCTTAGTCTTCCAATATCAAACTCTTTCTGCAACTCTAAATCATTTCCAACTAAATGTTTATTTTCTCCAGTTTCAATATCAAATTTTCTGTTAAACATATACACTGGCATTTTTGGTTTTTTAGAAAATTCATTTATCTTTTCAATTTCTTCTTTTGTTAATGTTCCAATTTTTTTCTTTTTGTCTAAATTTAATGTCTTACAAATTGCATTAGCCATGCTCCAAGAAATTCCTTTAATTTTTGTAAGTCCGACGTAAACATTAAGTTTTCCTTCAATATCTCTTGACAAAATTCTCACTAGTCTTTCTTCATATTTTTCTGCTTGTGGTTTTCCTCGGTGTATTTGTTCTGCCATTTTTATTTTACAAACAAGTTGTGTCTCTCAATATTTACTAATTCAGTTAATATTCTTTTCTGTATTGCTTTTTCTGGGTCTGGAAGATTCTGAATTCTTTTTTTCATTTCTTCGAATGATTCGAACTCTTTCTCTTTCCTTTCTTTTAATATTTCTTGCATATGTCTTTTTCCAAAACCAGGTAGCAATTCTATCTGGTGTAATCGTTTATTTATTGCATCTGCCTTATTGAAAAATCCAATAAACTCTGCTTCTCGTTCTTGAACTACTTTTTCAATAAATTCTTGGAGCTGATTTTTTGCCGATTCTGTTAACTTTTCTCTGTGCATTCTTCCAAGAATGTAATAAATCTTATCTCGCTTTCCTTCTCCAATATAAACTTCTTCTCCAGAAGTTAAGGATTCCCCTCGTCTGGGAACCAATTCCAGCAAAACTAGATTCCTTTTACCAATAGCTTGTGCTACGGGCATCATTTTTCCTTCTAAAGGATATCCATTCGGCAGATAATCTAATATGATTGCAGTTTCTTCTTTTTCCATGTTCATCATTTGAATTTTTTAATTGTTTCAAGTATTTTTTGAGTCTCATTTTCGTCTAAACTAACATCGACCAAAATTTTATTTAATTCTTCTGCATTTTCTGGCAGTAAATCAACTATCTTGATTATATTCTCTGTTTGTAATTTGATAAGTCCAAGCCCTTCTATTTCTTTTTTCAATTCTTTTGCTTCATTAACATGTAATTTGTTGAACTTTTTTACAAATCCAACTAATTCAGAACAATTCTCTTCATCTTTCATATAGTCAATTGCTTCTGCAAGACTAAGTGGTTCACTATTTATTATCATGTTTTTTTACTTGTTTTATTTTTTTTAAATGTATTGGCTCGACTAAGATTCTTTTTTCTTTATTTCCTTCTTTAATCTTAATCATATAAACTTTTCCTTTTCTCTCTTCAACAATTCCAGTAATTCCTTGCAATCTTTTTTCAAAGTTTGATTTAACTGCGGGTTCTCTAGAAATAGCAACAAAATCTCCTTCTTTTAATCGCTGAAAGTATCTACTAAGTTGTAATTTTCCTCTGGTTCTTACAGGTTTTCTATTTGCCATAGATTACCCACAATTGTACCATTTAAAAAACTATCTTTTGTCACGCAACTTTTTTATCTCTGACAATTTCACACGAATTAAATTCCAAATCTCCTCTCTCTTTTGCTTCGTCGGTGGTCTTTTTTATTGCATCGAACATTTTCTTTCCCCAAACTTTTTCACCACATCTGTCGCAAATTTGCATACTTCTATCGTCGGAAATTTCGGAATTGCAATAGACACATTTACTCATTTTTTCACCTTTGTTATCTTGAAAGAGGAAATTAGTTTTTAAAGATTTTTATTCTAGCTCACTCATATCGCAAAGCATCGACGGGTTTTAACTTTGAGGCCTTGAATGCAGGAACTCCCCCAGAAACAGCACCAATTAAAAATGCAAACACCAAACTGCCGAGAACTAAATAAATTGGAGATGCTACTTTTAGTAAATTTGTATGCAACTGATTCACTGCAATAAATTCTACTATCTTTGAAATTAGAAATCCGAGAACAACTCCGAGAATTCCCCCGATCAATCCTAGTAATCCCGATTCAAATAAGAAAATAAAAAGTATGTCCTTATTCTTTGCTCCGACGGCTTTCATTGTTCCAATCTCTTTTGTTCTTTCCAATACTGAAGTGTACATCGTGTTTGCAATTCCAACACCCCCAACAAAAAGAGATATTGATGCAATTCCGACGAGAAAAGCAGTAATTATATTTAGAATCATATCAAAACTTGATAAAAGTTCTTCGGGAGTTGAAATCTCGAAATCTTTTGTCTTTTCATCAACATCCCTAACCTTCATCAATCTTTTTTCAATTCTTTCACTTACTTCTTTTATCTTTTTCTCGTCGTCAACTTGGACAATTATCTGATCAACTCGATTATTTGAATTAAATAAATCTTTGAAATCTTCCATTGACATGTAAATATTTTTATCATCTGAAGGATTCCCAATTGCACCAATTATTCCACTAACTCTAAATTCTTTCTCGTTGATTATTATTTTATTTCCCTCACTTATTGGTTCATCAAAAACAGAACTATATTTGTAATCATAACCCAGCATTACTTTCATTTTTTCTCCTTCTTGTATTTCTTGTCCTTCGTCCATTTCTAAATTTGCACTCGTCGTAAATAAATCCATTTTATCCAATGGAATTCCTATTACCATAAAATATCTTTTTTGTTTATTAAATTCAATTTCTGCATTCCCAATTGTAGCGTAAGAGATATCTTTTACTCCAGAAACTTTTTCTATTTCATCGACGTCAAAAGTTGTGAGTTCAACTGCACTTATTCCCGCCCCAAAACTTCCCTTAGGGGTTATGAATAATTTATCTGTTCCAAGAATTTTAAACTGTTCATCAATTGCTCCTCTCAATCCAAGAGACAAGCTTATCAAAACAAATATTACTGATATAGAAATTACAATTCCTGTTATTGTCAGCCAACTTCTAAGTTTTCTTTTTCTCAAATTTTTAATTGCTAATTTAGAATAATCTTTTATCATTATGAGAACTCTCCTTCATTTATTTTTATGAATGAAGAGGCACGAAATAAAATTGAATTTTTATTTCCTGTCATTTTCTTAAAGCATCGACGGGTTTTAATTTACTTGCTTGAAAAGAAGGCATTAACCCAGAAAGCAATCCGATAATAAATGCAAATAAAATAGAACCGAAAATTAAAGGATATTCTAATGTTACATTTAAAATTTCAGTCTGGAGAATAAAATTTGCAATTGCAGAAATTCCGAAGGCAATTCCAATTCCCAATACTGCCCCAATTATTCCCCCAATCAATCCAATCAATCCAGATTCAATAATAAAGATATAAAGTATCTCCTTATTCTTTGCTCCAATCGATTTCATAATCCCAATTTCTTTTGTTCTCTCTAAAACAGAAGTATACATTGTGTTAGCAATTCCCACTCCGCCAATAATTAAAGATATTGCAGCAATCCCAGCGACGATTAAATTAATTATGTCTAAAATAGTATTTACTCCAGAAATTGCTTGTAATGGGGTCTGAACAGAAAAATCCTCTTCTCCGACATCTTCATTTCTGTCTTTCCTTAATGCATTTTTTATTCTCTCTGCAACAAGTTCTGTTTCTTTGGAGTCAGAGATCTGAGCCACAATCATATCATATTCATCTTCTATATCCAACAATGCTTTCATATCTTTTTCATTCATAACAATAAGATGATTTGTCTGCATTGACTTTGACGTTTCTAGAATTCCGATTACCTCAAAGCTTTTAGCGTTAATAATAACTTTATCTCCTTTTTCAATTTCCTTTTCAAAGAAACCTGTAACATAAGCTCCTATAACAATTTTCCCGCTGTCTTCTGGTTTTAACAATCTCCCAAATTCGGCTTCAAAACTTTTCTGTACAATCTCTGATTGTTTTACCCCGTTTGGAACGCTTATCAAATAACTAAACTTTAGCTCTTTGTTAAATTCTATTTTAACGCCCCTTAATAATCGGGGGATAGTTTCATCGACGCCATTTACTTTAGCTATTACCTCAACATCATGTTCATTTAGTTTGGTTATTGCAGTGCTTCCTGGAGGACCCATACCTGTTTCTGCATTAAGAATTGTAAGTTTATCTGTATCCAACGCCGAGAATTGTCCTGTAACTGCATCTCTTAACCCATTTCCTAAAGTTATTAACGCAACAACTGCTGCAATTCCAATAAAAACTCCCAGAATTGTTAACCAAGAACGAACCCCTCTGTGTTTAAGATTTCCGAGTGCAAGAAAAAAATAATCTTTTTTCACGGGATTACCTCCCTTGAGCTTTGTTAATCCTTTTCTTTTTTCTAACTTTTCTAACAATCATCCAGACAACAAATAAAAATATTCCTGCCCCAACATACACTACTGTGCTATCCTTTTTTATAATTCCCAAAGCCAACGCTTCTTCCATTGAGTAAATTGTAACTGGGAGATTTATTGTCTTAGTGCTCTTTTCATTATTGAAATCTCTGTATTCAATCTGTGCAGTTAAAGTAGGATTTTGAGTTTTGAATATTACATCAAAGTTTGCAGTTTGAGAATCGTCTGAACTGACTGTGCCGACGTAGTTTTCTGTTTCTGACAAAAGAACATAACCTTCGGGAATAATTTTAACACTAACAAATTTTGCATCACCAAGACCTTTATTTACAATTTTTAATGTTATCTTTCCCTGGCTTCCAACAATTCCATTTTCCACACTGACAGAATAAACAAGCTCAGGATTTGCTTCTATAGTTAATGTAAAACTCCCTTCTTTATTTTTAATTTCAGAAGTTCCATTTTCTCTGTAACTTAATATATAAGGAATTTGATAATCTCCTGCTTTTGCTTCGCTTGAAGTCTTAATTGTAAAATCAAATTCTTCTGTATCGTCGCTAAAAATTTCAATATCGTCGCTGTCTGAATCAATAATTGCAAAAGGAACTTTTGATAAATCTAATGTTAAAGAAACATCTTCTGTATCAACATTTAGTGTGTTCTTTATTTTAGCAGTTATCTCTTGCTGACTTCCTGGCTGAAAATTACTTGATTCAACAGATTTAACTGTCATAGCCGAAGCTAAACTTAAAGATAAGATTACTAAAGCAAAAATACTAAATGCAATTTTTATTTGTTTATTCATATTATTCCCTTCAATTTCTGGTTTATAAATTTTTAGATTATAACCTTTTCAGAATTATAACAACTATTGCCTTACCCATTTATTTTTAACTTTTTTTTCAACCCATTCAATTTTTCCATCCCTCATAGAATAAATTGTTTTTGCATGTTCCTTGGCTAATTCCGGATTATGTGTAACAATAATTATTGTCTTCCCTTCCTCGTTAAGTTTGTTTAAGAATTTCATTACTACTTCTCCTGTATGGGTGTCTAAATTTCCTGTTGGCTCGTCGGCGAGAATAACCTCCGGGTCATTTGCTAACGCTCTTGCAATTGCAACTCTCTGTTGTTGTCCTCCAGAAAGTTGATTTGGATAATGATTCATCCTTTCTTCTAACTCAACAAGTTTCAAAAGTTCCTCTGCTCTGATCTCTCTATCGGTCTCTTCTTTTTCCTGAAACAGCATAGGTAACATAACATTTTCCTTCGCGGTTAAATTTGGAATAAGATTAAATTGCTGAAATATAAAACCAATCTTCTTCCCCCTTATCTGAGCAAGCTCTGATTCTTCAAGATATTCTATATCATGTCCATCAAGATAAATATTCCCTTGCGTGGCCAAATCCAAACTCCCAATTAAATTCATACTTGTAGATTTCCCGCTTCCCGAAGGCCCCATTATTGCGACAAAATCGCCATTTTTTATTTTAATATTAATTTCATCAAGAGCCTTAACTGTTTCTTCTCCCATCTCATAATACTTTGCAACATTCTTCAATTCGATTACATTTTCTTTTTCCATATTCTTTTCCCCCAAGTCTAATTTTTAAACCTTCTCTTTCAAAAGTTTTATAAACCAAGAATAAGGGATAATATTATGATAATTCCAGTAAGATGTTTTTCATGTGGAAAGCCAATCGGCCAACTCTGGGAAGAATATAAAAAAAGAATTTCTGCAGGAGAAAATTCAAAAAAAGTAATGGACGAACTAGGCTTGGAAAGAGCATGTTGCAGAGCAATGTTCCTCGGACAAACCGATTTAATTGAACTAGTTGGAAAATTCAAAAAATCTTAATTAATCATTTTCCAGCGATTAATTTTTTTGCAATTTGAACATTCTACCTTTTTTATCTTCGCTTTTATTCTAACTTTCTCTTTTTTTGAAAAAGGATTTAAACAAAACTTACAAAATAATTTCCTTTTTTCTTTTAAGGGAATCTTCTGACTCATCGCCAAAGTTTTTATTTTCTTGATCTCTTTGGGAGATTTATTTTTTACTTCTTCAAAAAATTGTTCAATATTTTCCTTTGCCTCTGTTTTAGAAATCTTTTTCATAATTTAATTAAGAATTACTACTATATAAAAAATATGAAATCAAATCAAAAATTTTCATTCATCTTTTTAAGAAAAAATATGAAAGACAGCTTTATGATTTCGCACCTTGTCGGGCACTAACGTCATAAACATAGGGAGCTTAACTTCTGTGTTCGGAAAGGGAACAGGTGTTTCCAACCTATTATGGCCGTCTTCAAAAATTCAAGATTTTACCCATTTATAAAACTTTTTATATGGTTAATTTCTTTTAGAGATACGCGGAATTGCCAGAGTGGTCAAATGGGCGAGATTAAGGCTCTCGTGGCTTAGTGCCTACAAAGGTTCGAATCCTTTATTCCGCATGAACGAAGTGAATGCGAAATACACGAGAACTTTGTTCGAGTAGAAACCGAAGGTTTCGTTTTTTATTCCGCATGAAATAATAAATAATAGAATTCTCCTAATTTGATTTATTCCGCATATTACAGAAAACTAAAAATTCCTTTCTGAATTAACAAGATTCCCAAGATAACACAAATTATCCAAAAGACTGGGAAAAAAATTAGTAAAAGAAAAACAATTCCCGACGCAAAATCAATCCAGCTTGCAAAATTTTTTAGTAATCCTAAACTAGATTTTATCAGCAAAATTATTCCTAAAGTCACTAACAAAAAAAGAGGTAGTTCAAATCCAGAACAAAATAATAAAATTAACCCGCCGATTAAGTCAATTGCTCCTAAAACTTTTACTAGCATATTTTTTAAATAACCTATCTGTTTAAAAACATATCAACGCGCTCGTAGCTCAGCCTGGATTAGAGCATCTCCGTCCTAAGGAGAGGGTCGTAGGTTCA
>Ga0265297_10008944_pt1 | contig 13171 bp, 32 predicted proteins | sample Munlanlwell13791_FD_192502 | JGI IMG/M metagenome (GOLD analysis project Ga0265297, IMG submission 192502) | Leachate microbial communities from a municipal landfill in Southern Ontario, Canada - Leachate well 137-91 | ecosystem: Engineered > Solid waste > Landfill > Unclassified | place...
AGCAAGGACGATCCTCACCGCCGCGCATGATCTTAATATCCGAAGGCCACTGCGCACCTTCAATCGCTACAAACTCGAGATCGCTCTTAGCAAGACGACGATTTTCTCGATCATCCTCTACCGCTTTATTCAAGCGATCTTTAGCTTCTTTAAGAATCTGCTCTTCTTTTTTATTCATCTTAATGTCCTAACCAAGATGTAGAGCTAAGATTACTATCAATATATCTTCGCCTATCTAATTTCATCGAAGCAGTCGGCTGTGTGTAAACTCTGGTTGTGCTGTTGTAGAAATACTCACTGATACAAAGCGCATCTGCGATATTTGGACTCTTAATACCACGAGCCTTAAGATCCTTCTTCGACTCTATCACATATCCACCATGAGCATTGAACGTATATCTTACAGTTGCAAGCTCATTAGCAAGCTGATCACCAAGAGTTTCTACCTGCCCGGCAACCTTATCAGTAGGAAATGAATACATTCCAAGCAGACAGACATCCCTCACCCTACACCACAATTCATCACGAAGTCTGTGATACTTTGCTATATCACTCGAAGCAAACGTGACATTGATAGGGAAGATGTTCTTGAGATTATGCTTCTCAAGCCAATCAAATACTGGACCACCAACACCAACTACGTCAATGCCACAACCACTGGCTTCCAACTCCTGATAGGTCTGATTGATAAATCCACCAAGGTCTATAGTATTGAGTTTTCTGTGTGTCTCCCAAGGAAGAATCTTCAATCCCTTCCGCGGAAGAATGATAGAGTCATCATCACCATACCTTGCAACATCAACACCAAGATTGATCGGTTCATCCTCTTCTACTTCAAACTCATTACCGATACACTGCTGAGCAGTCCAAAGCGGAATGAGTGTATTCTCATCCTGCAACGGTGGCTCACCAAGTACACGGATTCGATAGACATTAGAATCAATACCATACTTCTGCGCAAACAGCAACGGCATTGAAGGATCAACAAGAGAGGATTTATCCGAGCGCCAATGCAGCTTACACCAGCTCTGCGAAATAGCTGCATGGAAGTGAGTATCGTAGAAGTACCCACTATTTCTAGTCATATTTCCAATCAAGATAACAATATTGTCTGGCTGGGTCAACGCTCCTTCTAGTGGGATGAATGTGGGGTCAGGCACGCCTGATGCCTCATCACAAACTATTAATAAATGGTCAGCGTGAAGCCCAGCCAGAGTTTCTGCTTGTTCCTCTTTAGTTGCTCGAACGGAAGGAGATATAAAACGAACCCACCATTCCTTAGGTGCCTCGCGGTGGAAGATAATATCTCGACGTACAACAAACTCATCAGCTACAACTGACTGCCGCAGCCACTTAGAAATCTCTGACATAAGAACGTCTTTAAGCTGACGATTGGTAGGTGCTGTACAGGCTACTTTTGCATACGGTCTGGTTATCATGAACCAGAGGATAATGACTGAAATTGCTCCGTCCTTCCCAGCTCCGTGACCACTACGAACAGTAATCTTTTTATTCTTAGCAACAGAAAGGAACAGTTCTATCTGTTGCTCAGTCATTTTCTCTACAAACGCCGGGATGCACTCCTTAACAAACTGCAATGGAGATCTCTTCCATTCAAGGAGTTTCGCAACAACAGCTTTGTTTATTTTAGTTTCGCCTAGTTCCATAACGACTCAGGATTCATGTGGCCCAAGGGGCCACGGCGCACTTTTACGCACCCAGCATCCCGTGATTCTTAAACTGAGGAGTACGATGCTGGTTTGCTAGGTCATTCGTGCGCTTGTAATGTTGCCTAGATCTTTTTGTACTCCTCAGTTCAACAACAAATTTTGCTCCACGGAGTATACTACGAACCTCAGTTCGTGAAACACGTCTCTTGTTGGGCCACGGGTTTGTGATAAACCACTTCCACAAAACGATACGAAGTCGATTGGTGTACTCAGTTCGTGTAACCTTATTACCACCAGCAACGAGTGAACCTTTTGTATTCAGTCCCGTTATACGGGAGTGACAAAGCCGACAAAGTACTACAATGTTCGGTGGATAGTAAGTAATATGATGTCTGTGAAGATGCTCATGACTTCCGCACTTAACACAAGTTCCGGCGACCTTCTTCGTCCGCTTCGCTTTCGCTGGCGGAGTAAATATGGCTATCAAAGCCTTTAACTGTTCCATGTTTTGTGCAGTAGCTGCCATCATCATTCACCAGTCAAAAGGTCAAACTTTGACTTTTCTTAAAACGCCGTCCGGTCAACATCTGCAAGGGTCCGGGGAGCATCCTCGTTTGTTTCATCGTTGTACTCCGCGTCCATGCAGTCTTCGGGCGGTGGCTCGACTCCATTGTTCAGCGCAGCCTCTTGTTTCTCCATCGCGATCAAGTGTCCGATCAAGCCCTTGATCTCACTCGGCTTGCCCTCAATCACGAGCTCCTTGTCTTTGAGGATCTTGAATGAAGCGACGAGATCTCGAAGTGGGGCTTCGTTAATCTTGTCTGGTGTAATTGCTTCGAGTATTCTCGACTGAAGAGCTGTTAAATGCAGGGACTGGATGGCGCGGTATTGAAGAATAACACTTTGTTCTTGCTGAAGCTCTTGTATCCTCTTACGAAGCGTCGGTGCACTGACACCAACCTCTCCCGCGATTGTGGGAATAGATTCTCCACGCATCAGCATATCTAACGCGGCTTCAAGATCAAAAGGTTTCTTTGGTCTGCCTTGTTCACTCATCAAACAATCCCGAAGTGTTCGCAAGAATTATTAAGCCCGTGGTACATACAGTGTCCGCTCGGACCAATTTGGAAGCGTTTGCAGATTGTCTCGTTTCCGTTTGCGGAGCAGGTATACCCCGCCACGAGGCGACGGAAATCGACCAGGAGAGGGGCGGGGTTTATATCTAGACTCCCTCCTCTTGGTGTCAGTATCTGCTCCAGCTGTTCTTCAAGTGATACGTTTTCCAAACACTCTTTTTCTGTTCTCTTTCCAGTCAAAAGGTCACACACGGTGGACTCCCCGCCCCGATACTATCTCCATCCTTTCTCTCACCATAGCACGGTATTGTAAGAAAGTCAAGAGATTTTTAATAGTTTGGTAAATTATTTTTCGCCTAGTTTTGGCGGATACTTTTCGTTACCTTGTGTTTATGATGTACTAAGGGGACCAGTTCAATTTTTACTCTGGGGGGAGTAGAGGGTGTTTTGCCCGTGGTCAGCGTTTGCTTGGCCCTCATAACCCCCGGTCATACCAGCCGAAAAATTTTGGCCGTCAAATCTTTGACGCCAACCGTCAAAACGCTGACTTTCACGAGATTTCAATGTTGGCACGAGTTATGCAATCCTTTAGTATATCACAATCACGGCGGAATGTTGGTACAGACCTTGCATGGAAATGGCCTTTTGACCGCTGACAATTTTGTCGAATCCTCAACAATTTTGTCGAAGTGGATAAATACGCGGAATCATTGTGGAATCGGCTGAACCATTGAAAAACCCGCGACAATTCTGTCGAATCGACGGCTGGCACGGGAAAATGACGGAGATGGAATGAATCGAATTTCTCCAATAATTTCAATCACTTACAAATTATTTTCGTTGGTCCAGCGTTTTGGCACGGCCATTGCATTTTATTGGGCAAGTGCGGCGGCACGGAAAAACACGCGGTAGGGTTCATTCACATAGTGGTCATTGACCACATCGCTGGGCGAAGTAAGTGGAAACGCACGGATGAAACAGGCCGTTATACCCAGACCGGAAAAACGCGAATCATGCCTTCCGTAATACGCTCCTCCACGGGCGACAATTCGCCAGAAAGGGAGCGTAACAATGGCAAAGAGAGTAGTGAAGTGGACACTCGACGGCAACGTGTTGAAACTCGGCAAACAGCCGATTGACGACAAGACACCGTTTGTCCCGGAGGCTGAGTTCGATTTGGCCGTGATCTATCCGAACATCGCTGAGATGTCGGACGTTCAAAAGAACCTGATCGTTTACGGCACGAAGCAAAAGCTCATGGATGTCGGAGCGGGCGAAAAGGCTGACGCTGATGCCAAGATTAAGAATGCCAAGGACAAGTGGGCAGAACTGGCCGACGGCAAGTGGACCGGCGAGCGGACCAATGCGACGGGTGCGGCTGAGAACAAGCGCATCGTTGCGGGAGTCAAAGAGGCCTCGAAGATTGTCAGCCTCGAAGGGCTCATTCTGAAAAAGAACCTGTTCCCTGCGACGTTCACGGAAGAGGACGAGAACAAACTGCAGGAATTCCTCAGGGAAGCGGTAAGGTTGGCAAACAAGAAAAACAAGTAATCTACCGGAGGAGCGTATTGTGGAAGGTAGGATTCGTGGAGGTGAGGGGATGGAAGAGTATTTCAATATCACGCTGACATATGCAGACATAGTTCAGTTGTATGACATTCTCAGATCGCGTGGATCAAAGTATATCCTAACCGACGCTGAGTACAATTTCATCGCAGCAGCCAAGGCTTGTATTGACAGACACAATAAAAACTAAACATCTCCTACCTTCCACGGAGGGTATGATTCCAAGAAACGTCAAATTTTGACCCGTTGTCTGGAAACAAAACAATCAGACAAAAAGTCACGACCCAGTTGGTCTGGGGGCTCCTTGGGGGTATTGATCTGTGATGTTTTCTCAGTTTAGAAAATAAAGGAGGAAAGAATGGAAATCTATATTCTCTTAGACGAAGGCGATGTCTACTCTGTTCACAAAACCAGAGCTGGAGCAGAGAAGCGAAAGCTTGAACTTCTCGAACAATACTGTGGTGACTTAACTGCAGAGGATATTTCGATTATTACTGGAGACCTTGAAGACTAAGGAGGTTTAAGATGATCGAATTCCTCGGAGTGTTCTGCATCATCCTGCTGGCTTGGATTGCTTGCAGTTATGCAGTTGACAAGCTGGTAAGGTGGTTAAAAGCCTGACACACGGACCTGAGCTAAGTCCTTAAACTGGCTCTTTAGTAATGCCTGTAATTTAGTAAAATAGTACACGGTAAGCGGTAAGCGGTAATAATCCGCCCGGTTCCCCGGTTCGGCCTGTGACCTTTCTTAGTAATGCACTAAGAGCCAAGCCTGTTCTGGTTCTTATTCTTATTTATAAAATAATAATTAAATAAGACTAATAAAAAGCTTAGTTGTAATTTAGTAAAAACAGTAATTTAGTAAAGGCAAAATAACGGGACTCACAAACCGATTACCGATTACCGTTTACCGATTACTAGCTTCATAACATTCATAGACTTTATAAATCTTCACAAACTATACAAAATGTATTGCAAACTATGAAAATGTATGGTATAGTAAGGACAACATGATGGAAGTAGGTATAAGATGTATGAAGGAAATAGAACTGACAAGAGGACTTAAAGCTAAAGTAGATGATGAGGACTTTGAACAGCTGAACAGATTTCGGTGGCACGCAACTCCCGGTGGCAAAGGATTTTATGCGAAGTCAATACTGAGGCCTAAGGATGAAGAAGTCTTCCCGTGTATGATGCACTGGGCCGTATTGAAGATAAAACCACCGAAGGGATATGTTATAGATCATATTGACGGAGATGGACTTAATAACCAAAGAAGTAACTTGCGTGTTCTATCTACTAGACAAAATACACAGAATAAACATGGTAAATACTCCTCTAAATATCCCGGAGTCTCGTGGTCTAAAGTCAGCCAGAAGTGGCTGGTTCATATAATGGTAGAAGGTAAAATTCGTCATCTTGGTTTATTTGACTCAGAAGAGGAAGCACAAAGAAGATATGCTCTGATGTCAAATCTAACTGGAAACAAACCAATTACTGAGAGAGGTTAAGCTATGACACTTCTGGAAACGATTGAAAGAGTAGTATTGACTGATGAAGATGAGTATATTCTCTGCAAAGATGCAAAGCAAGCAGAATCTATGCGCGTATCTACTTTCAACGCTCGTCGTAAGATGCCGGAGAGATTGATTGCAGATATAGGGATTCAAAAAGTCTATGAAGATGGAAAGTATTTCGTTCGTATCTTTAAGAGACAAATTACCGAAGCAGAGCACTGGAAAAGAGATAGCAAGAGTGGAAAACTCATCCCGGCACCTATCGAAGAGTATTCTGATGAACTTAAGCGAATCATTAAGCTTATGCGTGAGGATGGAAGAAGTGAGGAAGAGGTAAAGGAGATGGTTGCGTCATTCTCTGCTAGTGCGAATACAGAGGATGTTCGGAGTGAGTCTCTGTAGTATGAGTCAGTCATTCGGTCAAAATTTGACCTTTCTTAACCAAACAAAGGAGGCAGCAAATGATCTCGGAACGAACACTGAGGAAGTGGAGGAAGGAAGCGTTAGAGGCAATTACAAATACTGATGAACCAAAGAACTCAATTGAATTTTTTATTGTTCTTGAACAGCGGATTATTCAGCTCACCCAAGAACTCATGGATCAGCATTTGTTGAGGCAGAAGAAATAAATTCGTTCAACCTGGAAGAAACCATTTGCAATCTGGTTGATTTTGTGGTAAGATGGAATTACGAAATCAGAAATGTTCTTTGAATAAAGGCGGGAGCAAAAGCTTGAGGGAGTCAAAGACTGGGAGTAATTCACTGGAAGTGATGGGTGATCCCAACCAGCCCCGCCATAAATCTGGACCACGACTCATTGAGGACTCTTATGACAGGTGTAGTCCTGAAAACAAAAAGCGTAGAACGCTACCATAAGAGAGTGACCTGAAAGTCGTGGTCCACAAACCTAAATGAAAGGAGGCTGGTAAAATGAGAGGAACAAAGGCAAAACGGATTCGGAGAGAAGTGTACGGTGAAGCGTCTCACAGGGTAAGACACTACTCAATCGTCGATGGCCAGCGCATCAATAGAGGACTCCGTGCGCGGTATCAGAAAGCGAAGGGAAGGTGAGAATTAGTGTCAAACCAAATGAAGGAAATCTGCAAGAACTGCGGCTTCACTTACGGAGCGCACTTAGCAAACAAGTATTACAGCAATATGTATAGACAAGAATTTCCTAGAAGTTGCTGCCCCGGTCATGAGGGCCGGATGGACTGGAACGCTGGACCCGGAACGATCTTTGAACCCACAGGAACTTATAAGGAGGAGGTGAAAGGAGATGCATGAGTTGATTGAGAAAAAGATAAAGGATATTGAGAGTCGTATTGAAGAGTATAAGAGAATTGAAGATGATCTGATCTTTGTCTTAGCACTTCTTCAGGGCAATGACAAGTACCATGTCTGGATTGACTATGATGTGAATATCTCGTGGAAGGCTAAGAGTATTGATGAAGTCAAAGATCTTCTCAAACTCTTTGCTAAGAATGGAGTAATGCTTGAAAATTTCTACAAAGAGAGTACATACTGGAGATTAAGAGGTAGAAATGTTTGTATTTATCTTATCCCAACTTGGTTCGATAGTGCAGAGGAGGTTGAAGGAGTTACTTGCAGAAGAGTACAAGTAGATACGAAGCTTGTACCTACTCCTGTCTACAAAATCATCTGTGATGGTAAAGAAGTCACTCCGGATGAAATGAACAGCTGACATAAACCTTCAACACCTTGCAAAAACCATTTGCATCCTGAATGAATTTGTGATAAGATGAAATAAAAAATGGAGGTGGGAGACATGGAAGCAAGATTAGTTACAATGCCACGACTGACGGAGCGATCACAGCGTCTGCGTTGCACTTACAAAGGAAATCAAATCACTTGCCTTATGGAACCGGCAAGTCAAGTTGACCTCAAAGTCAAGACTTCGCCAGTTTTGCTTATTGCGGCAGACTCTGAAGGAAAGCCCGTCGATCTCGCTGAAGTTTCACGAAAGGATTTGTATAAAATACTAAAATATAAGAGGAGGATTAAGCAAGATGAAAACTTCGAAGCCGAAGCCCACGGAGCAGGAAGTCCACGACTCGATACGAGTGATCTTGAGCGACAGGAAATCGTACTCAACGAGTCTGAACTACGCAGTGAATTACTGCCAGTGCGGCCTGAGTCAAACGGGTGAGGAGTTGAGAGTGCAATGCCTCTACATTCTCAACAATATCTCCCGTTGGAGACACGAGAAGGCAAAGGAAGTACGAGATATTTTGAAGAGGTTCTCGGTGAAGTAACAAACTTAACTTATACTAGGAGGAATAAATATGAATAAGCAAGGACCAGATTTCTCATCGTTAGCAGATAAATGGCCTTCAGCAATAGTTGCGCGTCACGAAATAGAAAAGTTTACAGGTGGAGTAATTACTGCTAAGTACCTTGCAAATCTTGATTGTCAGGGACTTGGACCTAAGATACACTTTAAGATTGGAAAGAAGGTTACTTACGTTGTAAAAGAATTTATAACTTGGTTAGAATCTAGAGCAACTACTGTACAAAAGGATTACAAAGATGATGATAGATAACTTCAACAAGCTTGAAAGAGTCTTTGAACAGCACTTGTGGAACAGAGAGAGCAAACGTCTTGAGGAGAAGGAAGACCTTGAGAACTGTGAGTTCAACGAGATTACCTGCATGGATGTTAAGTGTAACAAACCCCGCGAGTGCTGTGAAGATTGTCCAATCGCTCTGGAAATTAAAGATGTCATAGTTGATATAGTGGAGGATGAAGCTGACATATGACCGCGAGTAAGAAAGGTCAAAAATTGACCGTTTGTCTGGGATCAATTATAAAAGGCTGGAATGGAGTCTATGATATAGATGTACTGATAAATGATAAGAAGTACACTTTCTTTGTCACATCTGAGTTTGCAGTAAGAAAAGTAAAGCAACTGATCAAGCGGCGGAAACCCGGTAAGGCTCTTCACATATTGAAACTGTTTAACACCAGGGAGGTACTTGTTCATGCGACAGATGAAGGAGGTAGCACCAGTCAAGGTAAAGAAGACAGTCAAGGTTCCGTGGCCAGCGGACAGCAAACCTAAGACCTTCATGTTCAAGATGTTCGACCCGGACGATAAGCCGAAGCTCTATGTGATGAACAGTGGAAGGGAAGATTTAGAAGTAAGAGGTTTAGCTGTTCCTCAACCGACAGGAATGTTGCTTAAACGTGTTTATCAGGCTGTCTGTATCTGGCTGTTCAATTCTGCAGAGGAGATGAAGCAATGATCGCTACTTACTGTTCCGGCGGACACACTTGTAGGCTCATTCCTAAGGAAGAAGGAGTACCTCCGAAAGTAGGAGAAATGAATAAGTGCTCTGCGCATCTTCCTAACGGTGTGCATAGGGTTTACTGTGCGCTGACGAGAGGATATGTGAATCTTGAAAAACGTGAAAGGGAGGAGGATTAAACTGTGAACGAGCATATTGTTCGCTTTGAGCGTGGATATGACTGTATGAAGTTTGAGTGTATTAATAGAAGTAAAAAGTGCTTTCCCGGCTCAGGCGGCTCTCACGGGAAGCATGGACTTGCGATAAGATTTGTATCAAAGGGAGTTGATGGAGCTGTTCAGTTTCTTTTGTACACTGGTTGGCTTCCTCAGTTTGCTGAGAAGGACAGTATTGGTTATAGATTTATATGGGACTGGGGATCAGGGCTTGGGTTTATGCCAGCTGATCTTAGTTATCACTCTAAGGTAGCAAGGTATGAAGGACAAGATCATGTTCAAGATTCTTGTGAGTTCTGTGATGGAAAACCTTGCTACTATGATGGATCTGGGTTAAATGCCAGTGATGCAATGTACGCTCTGGTAAATGGTGGAGACAAGGCGCTGTGGGAATTTCTGGATGCTTACTATGAAAACATCTTCAATGGAGCACCCTATCCTGAACCTGCAGAGTATGAGAAGCCTCTGCGTAAGTAAAGGAGGAAAAGTAAATGAAAGCAAATAAAGTGAAGATAAAAATCGATGTTAGTGTACTGAGTATTGATAGTGTTCCGATCCTACTTTTAGAAGTAATAGAGCGTATTCGTAGTGAGTTTTCAAGTGGAAAGATTATAGCTGACGATGGAGATCAAATTAAGTGGAAAACAAAGATAAAGGCTGTGAAGTTCTAGGCCGTGAAGAGGGCCGGGGAGGGGGAACATGGAAGAGATTAAGAGATATGAGCCGGGAATAAGTGGAACAGAGTATAAGGATGGTCGTTACGTCCTCTACACCGACTACGCCGCCTCCGAGGAAGCGCGGAAGAAGGCAGAAGAGGAATTACAACATCTACGAAACTATTACCGTCCTCTCGTTAAAGAAGGCGAGGAGGCTAATGAATCTCTCAAGCAACAGAACGCCGCCCTCACCGAGCGGGTGCGGGATGCAGAAGAATCACGCAAATCATGCGCCGAGATGCACGATGCGCTCATTAGCGAATATAACAAATTGCTTGCCGAGCGCGACACCCTCCGGCGGGAGTTGGGGGAAGCGCGGGACAAGATCAAGGCAATATGGACTCTGATACATTGGCCGACAGATGACAAGGAGGCTCCCCTTCGTCACATTGACTATCAAGAGGTTGTGAGAAGGATCTCCAATATCGTCAATGAAGGAAAGGCAGCCAAGCAGGCTGAGAAGCAGGAGGAAGGAAAGGCACGGGGTTGGGATGGCCCATTTCCTGACGTACCAAAGCGCAACCCTGACGACAACAAAGAGGAGGCAGTATATGAGCCGAAGTGACCTGCAAACAGTAATACCACAAGAATTTCTGGACAAGCTTCGACCTGCAAAAACATTGAGCGAAGCTTTAAGTGAATCTCCCGAGAATCCTACAACGCCGGAGGCGAGAGAGAAGCAGGAGGCCCGCGATGAATAGGGAAGAAATTGACCTTTTGAAGAAGCACCAGGGGAAGATACGGGAGGCAATGGGAGAAGAGAGGCCGGACGATAACCGTCTATGCCTGCATTTTCACGAAACGGTTTCCGCCTTTGACTGCAAAATATGCAACGAGAAGAAAACAAAGGAGTGCAGCGGGAGTAAATATCTTGTGATTCCCGACACAATCTCCCGCGATCCCGACAGGCCGGAGCGGGGGCTTTGGGGGATGATTGATTGGAAGCGATGGGTAATGATTTCACATGACGACGGCACTGTAGACATTCACAACAATGAGACGATTTTTGAGAATCTGCCGCCCTACCTCGCACTTCTCAGGGCGTATGACTGGCAGGAGGGGAAGGGATGAGCGTAGACTTATCGTATCCGTATTACATATCTACCAACACTGCTGAACTGGATGCGCGAGACGAAGAAATTCGCAGTATGTCAGATGAAGAGTGGAAAGAGTATTCCGATAGAGTAGAGATTCTTTATGCTGGTATATTGGCCGGTTCCTTTGACTCAGAAGGGGTTCTGCGTGGTTCCTATGCCTTAAACGCCGCGTGGTTCCAAGTAGAAGTAAAGGATATTCTAAAACGACTAAGAATCACGGGAGGCCGACCATCATGAAGGTTGAGGACTGGCTGAAAGAGGCACATAGATTTGACGAAGCCGTTATTGGTCACGGACTGTCTCTTTTGAACCGGAAGGCTATCCGCATCATCGAGATGCAGCGTGAGGCGTTATTCAACATTACGTTATTGGCAAGCAGCAAGACGATGGTGGACATTGCCCAGCAAGCCCTCGACGCGGAGGTGGAGGAATGAAAGAGGAACGGTGTATCAGACGGTATATCACGACTACATCCGGCATGAGAGGTTCCTTTGCTGTCTTGATGGGAGTGTTCAGTGATGGAAAGGGTGAATGGGCAGAGCCTATCTTAACCTCCCCATTCAGCGGTACATCAAAAGAAGCACGAAAAGATGCTGATGATTGGGCTAAGGCAGAAGGACTGGAGGTAGTATGACTGACACCGACCGCAAATGGCTCACTAAGTTAATCGGGGAGTGCTGGCATCCATCTTGGACGCACGAAGAAGGAATATCCATCTGTGACAGGTGCAATCTAAAGATGAAGCCGCTTGATATTCAGGCCGGTAAGTCACGCCGCACCTTCACCACTTGGGTCGACTTCGGTGTGCTGTGGGAGGCAATGGACAAGAAGGGGCTTCTTACAAAATTTCTTGAGGAGCATGGAGATTGCTGGCTAGGCGAAGGTGTTGGTAACTGCTGTTGGGACACGCGGCAAGTAATTGACCCCATCCGCTTCCCCCTTCTCATCCTGCAATTCAGGGACGAGAGGAAGGAACTGTTTAAGGAGGAAATATGAGCTATGAATATGATAATATTCAAATAGATATTGGTGGAAGACACTTTTTTATTGATCCAGTTAAACTATCTGAACAGCTTAACAAGCAAGGCTGAGTGCTTGTAACAATGGGATAGTGGAGTGCAACAGTAAAATCTCTTGATGAAAGGAGTACACAATGAAGCAATGTGAATCTGATGTTCATATTATTGGTGATGGAGTAGTAGTTATATTTGAATGTGCTAATGTAGGAAAGATACCTCGAGTTACTCTCATGCACCCAGATAGATTTGACACAAGCGATAAACTTATAGAAAAAGCTGCGTCATATCAATTATATAACGAAGAAGTAAGACAACTTTATAGAACACTAAAGCAGTATTTTGAGGAGTAAGACTATGAAAGAACTTACTTATGTAGAACAGAATGTTATTATACAAGCAAACTTAGCAGAAATGGAAGTAAAATATCTAGCATATCTTATAAAGCTTGGTTTAGATCCTTTAATAGTCCATGATGAAATAGTTATACAACAACGAATTAAAGAAGTGAAACAAAATAAAGACTAATAGGTTTACTATGCACGACTCTCCAATCTTAGTTTGTATGCCAAGTAAGAAGTACAAGCGATATATGTTCTGGCAAATACTAAGAACTACATTTATTAGCATTCTCGCTTTGATCTTATACACTATAGCGATATGGTATTTATCAGGAGTGTTGCATGATTATTCTTATGTTCTCGATGCTCGCTCCCATGTTGCTAAGTGTGAATCCGAAGCGATTGAAGCACAAGCTAAGTGGAGTAAGTTTCGTATTGGAGTACAGCGGTGGGAGAAGAAGCAGAAGGAAAACTTTTATACTGAGAACGGAGGGCATATAACGAAATGAAAGAGATTACTGTAAAAGTGCAGATTCAGGAACTCGGAGACAAGTGTAGTTTGTATTGCAGTTTTCTTACTTGGGTCTGCGGTTGGAAGTGTATGCTGTTTGAGCGAAAGCTAAACCATGATAACTATATTCCATTTCGCTGCAATCAATGCAAGGAGGCTAAATGAAAGCTATGGCTC